>Ga0265780_10004781_pt1 | contig 17332 bp, 9 predicted proteins | sample P1T30metagenome_FD_192432 | JGI IMG/M metagenome (GOLD analysis project Ga0265780, IMG submission 192432) | Plant litter microbial communities from East Loma Ridge, Irvine, California - P1 T30 | ecosystem: Environmental > Terrestrial > Plant litter > Unclassified | place: USA: California...
CGGAACCGAAGGCGAGCAGCAGGGAGACGGCAAGGGCGGAGATCTTCATTCAGGGTCCTATGGTCGGTAAAGTAAGAACACCGTCGCCCCTGCGCGGGCAGGGTCCAGTTTGCACGCGCTATCGCGACGCATGAAACTTGGGCCCCTGCCTGCGCAGGGGCGACGGCGGTGAGTATGAGCAGCAGGCCGCGCTACCAACACCACCGCCACGTCGCCCCTGCGAAGGCAGGGGTCCAATTTGCACGCGTTATCGCGGCGCATGAAACTTGGGCCCCTGCCTGCGCAGGGGCGACGGCGGTGAATGTGAGCGGCAGGCAGCGCCACCACCACCACCGCCACGTCGCCCCTGCGAAGGCAGGGGTCCAGTTTGCACGCGCTATCGCGGCGCATGAAACTTGGGGCCATGCCTGCGCAGGGGCGACGGATCATCAGCATCAGGTGACGACACTCGGCTGCTCCCGACCGGTACGCTGCCTGAGCTGCGACACCTGCTCCGCGATCTCGATCAGCGGCGCCAGCGCCTCCTGCGTATCCAGGTCGTGGCGGGCCGGATCGGCTTCGTAGCGTTCCAGGTACAGGCGCACCGTGGCGCCTTCGGTGCCGGTGCCGGACAGGCGCAGCACGATGCGCGAACCGTCCGTCATCACGATGCGCACGCCCTGCTTCCTGGAGGTGGCGTTGTCGACCGGGTCGGTGTAGGCGAAATCGTCGGCCTGGGACACGCGGAAGTCGCCATATTCCTGGCCGGCCAGGGTCGCGAGGCGGTCGCGCAGGGCCTGCATCATCTGCTCGGCGGCGGCGGCGTCGACGGCCTCGTAGTCGTGGCGCGAATAGTAATTGCGGCCGAAGCGCGCCCAGTGTTCCTGCACCAGCTGGTTGACCGTCTTGCCGCTGGCGGCCTGCAGGTTCAGCCAGAACAGCACGGCCCACAGGCCGTCCTTCTCGCGGATGTGGTCGGAGCCGGTGCCGTAGCTCTCTTCGCCGCACAGGGTGGCCAGGCCGGCGTCGAGCAGGTTGCCGAAGTACTTCCAGCCGGTCGGGGTCTCGAAGCAGGAGATGCCCAGCGCCTGCGCTACGCGGTCGGCCGCCTGCGAGGTAGGCATGGAGCGCGCGATGCCCTTGATGCCGGCGCGGTAGCCCGGCGCCATGGTGGCGTTGGCGGCGATGATGGCCAGGCTGTCCGAAGGCGACACCGCCAGGCCGCGGCCGACGATCATGTTGCGGTCGCCGTCGCCGTCCGAGGCGGCGCCGAAGTCGGGCGCGTCGGGGCCGTTCATGACCGCGATGAGTTCCGCCGCGTTGACCGGGTTCGGGTCCGGGTGGTGGCCGCCGAAGTCCTCGCGCGGCTCGCCGTTCACGACGGTGCCGGCGGGCGCGCCCAGCATGCCTTCGATGATCGCCTTGGCGTACGGGCCGGACACCGCGCTCATGCCGTCGAAGCGCATGGTGAAGCCGCCGGCGAACAGGGTGCGGATGGCGTCGAAGTCGAACAGCTGCTGCATCAATTCCGCATAGTCGGCGACGGAATCGATCACCTCGACTTCCATCTGCTCGATGCGGGTGCTGCCGATGCGGTCGAGGTCCACCGGGCCGGCATCGCTGATGCGGTAGGAGCTCAGGTTCCGGGTGTGCTCGTAGATCGCGTCGGTGATCTTTTCGGGGGCCGGGCCGCCGTTGCCGATGTTGTACTTGATGCCGAAGTCGCCGTCCGGGCCGCCGGGATTATGGCTGGCCGAGAGCACGATGCCACCGAAGGCCTGGTGCTTGCGGATCACGCAGCTTACGGCCGGCGTGGACAGGATGCCGCCCTGCCCCACCAGGATCCTGGCCACGCCGTGGGCGGCGGCCATGCGCAGGATGGTCTGGATCGCCTGGCGGTTGAAATAGCGGCCGTCGCCGCCGAGCACCAGGGTCTGGCCGGCGGCGTCGCCCAGGGTCAGGAAGATCGCCTCGACGAAGTTCTCGAGGTAGCCGGGCTGCTGGAACTCGGTCACCTTCTTGCGCAGCCCCGAGGTGCCGGGACGCTGGCCGGCAAAGGGGGTGGCCGCTATTGTCTGTATCGTCATGTGTCGCGCTCCTGTCGTGTTGCTTGGGTTTGTTGTCAAACCATTACGATACGCCAGGCGCGGAAATGATGTCGCAAAATTAGGCCTTTGCGGGGGCTGCCTTGTCGGTGACGAACAGGGTCAATACCGCCGCCAGCACCATGCAGGCGCCGCCCAGCACCAGGGTCTGCACGGCGTGGCCGCCGAACAGGTGTCTGGTGAAGTAACCGAGCAGCAGGCCGCTGACGATCTGCGGGATCACGACGAAGAAATTAAACAGGCCCATGTAGTAGCCCATGCGGTTGGACGGCAGCGCGCCGGCCAGGATCGCATACGGCATCGTCAGGATGCTGGCCCAGGCGATGCCCACGCCGATCATCGGCGCGTACAGCATCGATTTGTCGGTGATGAAGAACAGGCTGGCCAGGCTCGCGCCGCCGATGGCCAGGCACACCGCGTGGCAGGCCTTGCGGCTGGTGGCGCGCGCCAGGACCGGCAGGATGAAGGCGGCCAGGGCCGACACGCCGTTGTACACGGCGAACATCACGCCGGCCATGTTGCCGGCTTCCTGGTAGGCGGCCGATTGCGCGTCGACGGTGCCGTAGACGTTGTCGGCAATCGCCGTGCCGGTGTAGATCCACAGCGCGAACAGGCCGATCCAGGTGAAGAACTGGACGAAGGCGAGTTGCGCCATCGTTTTCGGCATCTGCGCGAAGCCGCCGACGATCTCGCGCAGGGCCACGCCGAAGTTGCGCGCCTCCTTGCGCTGCGCCTGGAAGCGGGCCATGTCGGGCGGCGGCAGTTCGTCGGCGGAAAACACGGTCCAGCTCACGGCCGCCAGGAACACCAGGCCGCCGATGTAGAAGGAGTAGCGCACGCTCTCGGGAATGGCGCCGTCGACCGGCACGTTCGAGACCCCCAGGTATTCCGAGAAGATGGTTGGCAGCAGCGAGGCGATGACGGCGCCGCAGCCGATGAAGAAGGTCTGCATCGCGTAGCCGGCGGTCTGCTGCGAGGCGTCGAGCTTGTCGCCGACGAAGGCGCGGAAGGGCTCCATCGACACGTTGATCGCCGCATCCATCATCCACAGCACCGCCACGGCCATCCACACGGCGGCCGAATTCGGCATCAGGAACAGGGCGATGGCGGCGAAGATCGCGCCCAGGAAGAAGAAGGGACGGCGGCGGCCCCAGGTCGGGTGCCAGGTATTGTCGCTGAGGTAGCCGATCACCGGCTGCACCAGGAGGCCCGTCACGGGCGCGGCGAGCCAGAACAGCGGCAGGTCGTCGGGGGAAGCGCCGAGGGTGGCGAAGATCCGGCTGGTATTCGCATTCTGCAGCGCGAAGCCGAACTGGATGCCGAAGAAGCCGAAGCTCATGTTCCACAGCTGCCAGAACGACAGGCGCGGCTTGAGCGTGTGATTGTGCATATCCATCTGAGTCCCCTAACGCGCCCGGACTGCTGCCAGGCTAACCATGTAGGAAAGTAACATGGGGACTGATGAGTGTCAATCCAGACAATACCTTAGCGAATCAGCAGCCTTGCCGAGTATGGACAATTTTTGTAGTTAAACAACAGCTAGGGTGGACGGCTGTGCCGTCCACGCGTTCGACGCGCGCGTGCATGGCCACATGGTGGGAGGCACATGGTGGTTGGGCGCGTGGACGGCGCGAAGGCCGCGGGGATGGAGGCGGCAGGGTGGAGCCGTCCACCCTACGCGTCACCGGGGCCGATCAGCCCTTCTTGTACGGCTTCTTGTCCCCGAACTTCTTCTTGGCTGCCGGCTTCTTCTCCGGAATCGCCTCGCCGTCGCGGGTGATCTGGATCTGCTGCCCCGCGACCCATACCTTCTTGAGGTGCTCGATCAGGTCCTGCGGCAAATCGGACGGCATGTCCAGCGTGCTGAAGTCGTCGTAGATCTCGATGCGGCCGATCGACTTGGAGGCGATGCCGCCTTCGTTGGCGATGGCGCCGACAATGTTGCCCGGCTTGACGCCGTGGGTGTGGCCGACCTCGATGCGGTAGGTCGCCATGCCCGGCTCCGGATCGCGCATCACGCGTTCCTTCTTGGCGAAGCCTTCGCGCGGCACGCGCGGGGCGCGCTCGTCGCCGAAGCTTTCGCGGGCGGGGCGGACCGGACGTTCCTCGCGCTCCTTCCATTCCGCCACCTTCGGCTCGCGGTCCTGCTTTTCCAGCAGCAGCGGCTCGTCGCCGCGGTACAGCTTGGCCAGGGCGGCGGCGATGTCGATCGCCGGCACGTTCTGTTCGCGCTCGTACTCCTCGATCAGGGAGCGGAACACTTCCAGGCCGCCGGCGGCCAGGGTCTGGCCGATCTGCTCCTTGAAGCGGGTGATGCGCACCTCGTTGACCGCCTTGATGGTCGGCAGCACCAGCGGCGCCACCGGCTGGCGCGTGGCGCGCTCGATGGCCTTGAGCATGCCGCGCTCGCGCGGGGTGACGAACAGGATCGCATCGCCGCTGCGCCCTGCCCGGCCGGTGCGGCCGATGCGGTGGGTGTAGCTTTCCGGGTCGGACGGCACGTCGTAGTTGATCACGTGGCTGATGCGCTCGACGTCCAGGCCGCGCGCGGCGACGTCGGTGGCGACCAGGATGTCGATCTTGCCGTTCTTGAGCTGGTCGATGGTGCGCTCGCGCTGCTGCTGGGCCAGGTCGCCGTTGATGGCGGCGGCCGCGAAGCCGCGCGCCTGCAGCTTGGCCGCGAGTTCCTCGGTACCGAGCTTGGTGCGCGCGAACACGATCATGCCGTCGAAAGGCTCGGCTTCGAGGATGCGCGTGAGCGCGTCGAGCTTCTGCATGCCGGCCACCAGCCAGTAGCGCTGGGTGATGTTGGTGGCGGTGGTGGTCTTGGAGGCCACCGTGACTTCGCTCGGGTCCTTCAGGTAGGTCTTGGCGATGCGCTTGACCGGCGGCGGCATGGTCGCCGAGAACAGTGCGATCTGGCGGCTTTCCGGGGTCTTTTGCAGGATGTGCTCGACGTCGTCGATGAAGCCCATGCGCAGCATCTCGTCGGCTTCGTCCAGCACCAGGGTCTTCAGGTGCGACAGGTCGAGCGAACCCTTTTCGATGTGGTCGATCACGCGGCCGGGGGTGCCGACCACCACCTGCACGCCGCGGCGCAGCGCCGACAGTTGCGGGCCGTAGCTCTGGCCGCCGTAGATCGGCAGCACGTGGAAGTTCTTCAGGTGCGCGGCGTAGCTCTGGAAGGCTTCGGCCACCTGGATCGCCAGTTCGCGGGTCGGCGCCAGCACCAGCACCTGCACGGCCGGGTTCTTGATGTCGACGTTGGCCAGTGCCGGCAGCGCGAAGGCGGCGGTCTTGCCGGTACCGGTCTGCGCCTGCCCCAGCACGTCGCGACCCTCCATCAGCAGCGGAATGGTGGCCGCCTGGATCGGCGACGGGGTTTCGTAGCCGACGTCCTTCAGGGCCTTGAGGAGCGGCGCGGGGATATTCAGGTCGGCAAACGTCTGGAGCGGGGTTTCAAGCATGAAAAAAATCTCTTAGAAATCGAAAGCAAACCTGCAGTTTACTCTCTCACGGGCCGGCTGCCCGGATTATTTACTGGGAATGAAGAAGATATGGCACAGCGGAGGCGCCATCCTGAGCCCTGGCGGAGCGGAAAAAGCCGATTGCAAACGGCGCCAGCCGGCCTACAATACATACAGGAAGGTCGCAGGAGGAATGGCAATGAACATCCCCGCAATCGGCATCATACAGCGTCTGTCGCTGGCACTGGGCGCGGCTGCGGCCATGTCGGGCTGCGTCGCCTACGGCCCGCCGTATGCCTACGACGCCGCGCCGGCCGCCTCGTCCTATTATTACTCGCCCTATTACACGCCCTACAGCTATGGCTACGGTTACGGCTATGGCCGATCGGCCTGGGCCGGCGCGCCGCTTGCGCTCAACTTCGGCTATTACGACTACGGCTATCGCGGCTATGGCGGCTATGGCGGCTACCGCCACTACGGCGGCTACCGGGGTCCTGCCCATGGCGGCTACCGCGGCGGCTGGGCCGGACGCGGCTGGAGCGGCAACCACGGCTGGCGCGGCGGCCATGGCGGCTTCCGCGGCGGTAGCGGCGGCGGGCGTGGTGGCGGCGGGCGCGGCCACCGCTGAGCGGCAGCGGCGCCCCTGGCTTCTTACTTGCCGGCCCTGGCGACCGCGCCGACGAAGTCCTTATGCGTCGGCATCACCTCCACGCACTTGCCGACCACGCGCTCGATATTGCCGAGGAAATCGCCCAATTCCTTGTCGCCCAGCATCCCGGCCAGCGGATGCGCGGCGCGCGGCCGCACACCCTGTCCGTGCAGTACCTGCTGCCAGCCGATTTCCGTGAACAATTCGTTGTTTTCCCGCACAACCCGGCCATGGGCGCCATACAGGTCCATCTTGCGGCGCAGGGTTTCCGGGATCGCCATCGTGCGCACATGGTCCCAGAACGGCGTGTCGCTGCGTTCGGTCGCGTGGTAGTGCAGGATGATGAAGTCGCGAATGCGCTCGACCTCGAAATCGGACTGGCGGTTGAATTCCTCGATGTCGGCCGCGTCGAAGCCGCCGTCCGGGAAAAAGCTCACCAGGCGCGAGATGGTCGACTGGATCAGGTAGATCGAGGTCGATTCGAGCGGCTCCAGGAAGCCGGCCGACAGCCCCACCGCCACCACGTTCCGGTTCCAGGTCTTCTTGCGGCGCCCGGCCGTGAAGCGCAGCAGCTTCGGTTCGGCCAGCGGCTTGCCGTCCAGGCCGGACATCAGGATATGCGCGGCTTCGTCGTCGCTCATGAAGCGGCTGGCGTACACATGGCCGTTGCCGGTGCGGTGCTGCAGGCCGATGCGCCACTGCCAGCCGGCCGGCCGCGCGCTGGCGCGGGTGGTAGGCGGCAGGTCGCCCGCCAGTTCGCAGGGCACCGCCCAGGCGCGGTCGCAGGGCAGCCAGTGGCTCCAGTCCTCGAAGCCGGTCTGCAGCGCCCCTTCGATCAAGAGGCCGCGGAAGCCCGAGCAGTCGAGGAACAGTTCCCCGCCGATCGCCTCGCCGTTCTCCAGCACCACCGCGGCGACGTCGCCGTCCGCATGCCGGCGCACTTCGACGATCTTGCCCTCGGTGCGGACGACGCCGCGCGCCTCGGCATACTTGCGCAGGTAGCGCGCGTACAGGCCGGCGTCGAGGTGGAAGGCGTAGACGATGTCGGCCAGCGGCGAATCGCGCACTTCGCCGCTCGGGCGCATGAATTTTCCGGCCTTGGCCGCCATGCGGTTGATCGAATAGCGTTCCAGGTCGGGGGCCTGGCCGGCCAGGTGCGCGCGCAGCCAGTACTGGAAGAAGTCGACCGTCCACAGGTCCTGGCCAAACTTGCCGAAGCCGTGCATATAGCGCTCGCCCACCCTGCCCCAATCCTCGAACTCGATGCCGAGCTTGAAGGTGGCCCTGGTTTCGCGCACGAACTCGTCCTCGTTGATGCCGAGCACGCTGTTGAACAGGCGGATCATCGGGATCGTCGATTCGCCGACGCCGACGGTGGAGATGTCGTCCGATTCGACGAGGCGGATCGCGTACTTGTTCTGCAGCAGGCGCGCGAGCGCGGCCGCGGCCATCCAGCCGGCGCTGCCGCCGCCGACGATCACGATGGTCTTGATGGGTGCTTGGGTCATGGTTCGGGAGGATATACCTAAACGTAAAAAGCCCCTCGGCCGGCGGTCGAGGGGCTTGGTCGGCTCAGGCCAACATGAGAATTACAGCTTGTAGTTCAGGCCGATCATCACGGTACGGCCGAAGCGCTTGTCCTCGATCACATTGTCCTTCGTCTTGCGATAGCGCATGTAAGGCGCGTCGTTGACGTTGTTCATCTCGACCAGCAGCGACAGGCCCTTCATGGCGCCGGTCTGGAACTCGTAGCCGAACTGCAGGTCGACGACCTTGTCACCCTGGAAGTAGGTCAGCTCACGGTCACCGGTGTTGGAATCGACTTCGCCGATGAAGTCCGAGCGATAGCGCTCGGCCACGCGCGCCGAGAAGCCGTTCTTCTCGTAGTACAGCGTCAGGCTGGCGGCGCGCTTGGACAGGCCCGGCAGGTTCATGCTGCCCGCGCCGCCGTTGGTGGTGTCCGGCAGGGTCACCGCGCTGCTGTTCTGCGACACGTTGGCCACCACGCCGAAGCCGTCCAGGTAGCGGGTGACCAGGTTGAACGGCATCGAGGCCGCGAGTTCCACGCCCTTGATGTTACCGCCAGAGCCGTTCACCGGCGAGGTGTAGGTACCGATATTGCTCGGCGCCTGGAACGAAGTCGGCAGCAGCATCGGGGTGAAGTCGAATTCGCGTCCGGCGTTGACGATGTAGGTATCGAGCTTCTTGTAGAACAGCGCGGCGCTCACGTAGGCCTTGCTTTCCCAATACTTCTCGTATGACAGGTCGAAGGACTTGGCGCGGAAGGGTTTCAATTCCGGATTGCCGCCGTCGCCGCTGAAGCGCTGCCGGTTGGCGTCCCAGCCGAACTTGCTCGAGGCACGCATGTCGTTCAGGTTAGGGCGCGCCATGATCTTGGCCAGCGACATGCGCAGCGATTGCTGGTTGCCGAGGTCGCCGATCAGGTTCAGGCTCGGCAGCACGTCGTTGTAGCTGATGCCGTCGTTGAAGTTACCGGTTGGGCGGGTGTTCTCGTTGGCGCCGCCGTTCTGGTCCACCGAGAAGGCAGTCGATTCCTGCTGGGTATGGACGACTTGCAGGCCGAGCGCGCCGCGCAGCGGCATCGGGCCGACCTGGGTATCGATGTTCAGCTTGGCGAAAGCGGTCGAGACCTTTTCCTTGACGATCCAGTCCTTGTTGTAGATGTCCGGATGCAGCTTGGCCTTCAGGTCGTAGGAACCGTTCAGGTTGGCGATCGGATCGAAAGTCAGCATGTTGATGCCGCTGGGACCTGCCGCGGCGACGGCATAGCCGGACGGGAACGGTCCGGCGGCGCGCGGGTCGTTGCTACCCTTGATCGACAGCAGGCTTTCGGTGTAGTCGCGGGTCTTCGAACGGTTGGTGACGTTGACGCCGAAGTTCAGCTTGTTGAAGTAGGCATTGTCGAGCTGGCGGGTCAGGTCGAAGCGCACCGCGCCCAGCTTGTCGTAGTTGTGCGGGAACTTGACGTAGCCGGCCTGGACATCGGCCCCGCCCCAGCCCTGCGGGTCGGTCAGGCGCACCGAATTCGGATCGGCGTAGTTCAGGCCGGTGGTGAAGGCCTGGCTGCCGGCGCTAAAACCGACGGTGTCGAAGCCGGTGCCGCTGCCATAGGTTTCGATATTGGTGCCGACGCGCTCGGCCGAGTTGAACGACAGGTCGAGGTTGGCGGTCCAGTCCTGGTTCAGGATCAGCTTGTTGTTCCAGCCGATCGACTTGGAGGTGTCGCTCCAGGCTTCGGCATCGTTGCGCAGCACGGCGCGCACGTTGTTGAACTGGCCCGAGGTGACGTTGTTGCCCGACAAGGTGGCGTTGATCAGCTGGCCCGGACGGTCATAGCCGTTGGTGGGGCTGTCCGACAGCGGCAGCTGGATACCGTGCGTGCGGGTGTCGCGATCGTATTTCGAGTAGAACAGGTCGAGGGTACTCGAGAAGTCGCGGCTCGGACGGTACTGGACCACGCCCATCAGGCCGTTGCGGGCCTGCGAATAGGTTTCGGTGAACGACTCCATGCCGGTGTACGGGATGTTGACGGTCTGGCCGTTGTAGGTGGTGGTGCCGTTGCCCCAGGAGCCGAAGCGGGTGGTCTCGCCGCTGACGCCCTGCAGGCGTGCGAAGCCGAAGGCGATGCCGATCTGGCGCTGCGCGAACTGGTCGATGTACGAGAAGGTGAAGCGGTTGCCATGGCCATGCGAATCCATGCCCAGGCCGCTCTTCTCGCGGCGGTAGTTGACCGCCACGGTACGGCCCTTGAAGTCCAGCGGACGCACGGTCTGCATGTCGATGGTACCCGACAGGCCCTGGCCCACCAGGCCGGCGTCCGGGGTCTTGTACACGGTCACGCCGGACAGCATCTCGCCCGGGTACTGGTCGAATTCGACGTTGCGGTTGTCGCCCACCGACACCTGTTCGCGGCCGTTCAGCAGGCCGGTCGAGAAGGCCGGCGACATGCCGCGGATCGAAATGACGGAAGCGTTGCCGTGCTCGTCGCGCTGGGCGGTCAGGCCCGGCAGGCGCGAGATCGATTCGGCGATCGACTGGTCCGGCAGCTTGCCGATGTCTTCGGCGGAGATCGCCTCGACGATGGAATCGCTGTTTTTCTTGACCGAAATGGCAGCCTCGATGCCACGACGGATACCGGTCACCTTGACGCTCTGGACAGCCGTATTGGCGGGACCGCTGGCGGCCGCGCTCTGGGTATTGGCGTTGACGGTGTTGGCCGGCGTATCGGTCGTGGTTTCCTGGGCGTAGGCAGCGTGGCTGGCCAGCGCCATGAAGATGGCGCAGCCCGCTGCGACCGGGCTCAATGCGAATGCGGAACTACGCGGCGCGGTGTGCGCCGAGCGCTTGCTTGCGAAAAGGTTCATGTGTCCCCTCAAATCGTACAGAACTAGTTTTTTTTGTCCCGGACACCGGCGCAAAGCAGGAACACGGGAGCCTGGAGTAACGTTTTCGATAGACGTTCTGGCACGGATTCTGTATTAAAACTAGATGCACTGTCAACGCGACTTGCGCTCGACTACTTGAATGTAGGTTTTTTACCTATTTCTCTCCAATACTCACGCTTTAACGTTGTATTAGAGCTACAAACAGGCGAATCGTTACCTGTAGTCGTACTACAAATGGTTTTCCAAGCACCAATATTGTCGCTATTTGCACAGTTTTGGTGCAAAAATACGTAGTAGATTTACGCGATCAGGATTCGATCAGGTTTATCGCGGCATTTTTCAACAAGGAATGAGTAGGAAAACTAGAAGCACGTTTCCAGTCAAGATTGCCGCTCTGGTAGGCCTGTAGTATTCTCGGGAAATAATAGAAAACAGGCATGTTTTTCGGCTATCAGTAAGATCATCAGCTGATGTAGTTGCACTACGCGGACTATGCAGCATGCCACTATCCCGGAGATCATTCATGCGCAAGACCCTCATCGGCCTGCTGATCGGCAGCGCCTTCCTGGCCGCCTCCGCCCAGGCCCGGGCCCCATCCCCCGCCCTGCCCCAGGCCACCACGACGGCAGCGCAGGCAGCGGCCATCCAGCACATGGAGCCGCCGTTCTGGTGGGCCGGCATGCACGACAAGCGCCTGCAGCTGATGCTGCACGGCCCCGGCATCGCCGAGCTGGAGCCGGCACTGGACTATCCGGGCGTGCGCATCGCGCAAGTGACGCGCGTGGCCAACCGCAACTACCTGTTCATCGACCTCGAACTGGCCGCCGACGTCAAGCCCGGCAGCTTCCCGATCGCCTTGAACGGCAAGGGGCGCAGCGCCAGCACCACCTATCGCCTGCTCGAACGCGCGCCCGGATCGGCCGCGCGCCAGGGCTTCGATACCAAGGATGCGATCTACCAGGTGATGCCGGACCGCTTCGCCAACGGCGATCCGTCCAACGACAGCGTGGCCGGCCTGCCCGACCGCCTCGACCGCAAGCTCGGCCACGGCCGCCACGGCGGCGACATCCAGGGCATGATCGACCACCTCGACTACATCGCCGGCCTGGGCTTCACCCAGCTGTGGCCGACGCCGCTGGTCGAGAACGACATGCCGGCCGCGTCCTACCACGGCTACGCCGCCACCGACCACTACAAGATCGATCCGCGCTACGGCAGCAACGAGGACTTCGTGCGCCTGTCGCGCGAGGCGAAGAAGCACGGCATCGGCGTGATCCAGGACGTGGTGCTGTCGCACATCGGCCTGAACCACTGGTGGATGAAGGACCTGCCGACGCCGGACTGGATCAACCACGGCAAGTTCGTGCCGACCATGCACCACCGCACCGCGGTGCAGGATCCGTACGCGGCCAGGGAAGACGCCGACAACTTCACCACCGGCTGGTTCGCGCCGACCATGCCGGACATGAACCAGACCAATCCGCTGGTGGCGAACTACCTCATCCAGAACAACATCTGGTGGATCGAGTACGCCGGCCTGTCGGGACTGCGCATCGACACCTATCCCTACTCGGACGGTGCCTTCCTCACCGACTTCACGCGCCGCCTGATGGCCGAGTACCCGCACCTGAACATGGTCGGCGAGGAGTGGAGCAAGCTGCCCGCCGTGGTGTCGCGCTGGCAGCGCGGCAAGGTGAATTTCGACGGCTACGTGAGCTCGATGCCGGGCCTGATGGACTTCCCGCTGACCGAGGCGATGCGCAATGCGCTGGCCGACAAGAAGGGCGGGAACATCTTCGGCGACGTCTACGAGACCCTGTCGCTCGACTACCTGTACCCGGACCCGCAGCGCCTGGTGCTGTTCGAGGGTAACCACGACATGGCGCGCATCTACAGCGTGGTCGGCGAGGACTTCGACCGCTACAAGATGAACATCGCCTTCATCATGACGATGCCGCGCATCCCGCATTTCTATGTGGGCGACGAGATCCTGATGACCAGCGAAACCAGGTTCCGCGACGATAGCAGCTACCGCCGCGACTTCCCGGGCGGCTGGGCCGGCGACAAGGTCAACGCCTTCACCGGCGCCGGGCTCACGGCGCGCCAGAAGGAGGCGCAGGACTTCGTGCGCAAGCTGGTCAACTGGCGCAAGAACACGCCGCTGATCCACCAGGGCAAGCTGATGCATTACGGGCCGCAGGAGAATACCTATGTGTACTTCCGCCATGACGGCGCCAGGAAGGTGATGGTGGCCTTGAATGCGAACGGCAAGGAGAAGGTGCTGAAAGCGGAGCGCTTCCGCGAGATGCTGTCGGGGGTGGACAGCGGGAAGGATGTGTTGACGGGTAAGACCTATTCCTTGAAAGATGAAATCCACCTGCCGGCGAAATCGGTGCTGATCCTCGAGATCTGATCGATCGGCATCCGCTACCAAACTGCCTCGTCCCTCATGAAACCGTCCACCATCGCACTCGCCACCGCGCTGTTCGCGCAATCCACCATCGCCATCGCCGCCGAGGCGCCGCCGCTGAAGTACGACATCTACGTGCGCGGCGCCTTCAACGGCTGGGGCACCGACAACAAGCTGGCCTATGCCGGCAAGGGTGTGTACCAGGCCGATATCCTGGTCAGCCCCGGCTACCATGCCTTCAAGATCGGCAGCAAGGACTGGGCGGCGGAATGGGTGGCCGATCCGGCCGCCAGCGTGGCGGTGACGCTGGGCCAATCGTACGCGCTGGCCACCGAGGCCGGGCCCGAGGACTACCTGTTCAGCAAGCAGACCGCCACCTTCCGCTTCCGCGTCGACGTCGCCAACCCGGCCCGGCCGGTGCTGAGCGTCACCCGCGTGGAAACGCCGGCCCGGGGCCCGGCCAGCGATCCGCACCAGGGCGCGACGGTCAGCGAAACCCTGGCCTTCGCCACCTGGGACGGCAGGCAGGAAAGCGCGCGCTTCTCGGTCAAGGATACACAGGCGCCACTACGCACCTATGCGCATTCGACCACCATGCAGCTGCGCGACCCCGGTCCGCAATACCAGGTCTACCGGGAAGACGCGGCGCTGCCGCGCGTGCGCAGCGGGAACCTGGGCTTCGACGCGCTGTTCGCGCTGGCCGGCCACGAGATGCGCCAGGACTCGGTGCGCGACATCCGCGACGGTAACTACAACGGCAATGCGGCGATCCCCTGCGACTGCTTCGAGACGGGCGAAAAATGGCATTACGTGTGGACGCGCGACCTGTCCTACGCCGTCGACCTGGGCCTGGGCATGCTCGACCCGCAGCGCGCCCGCAATTCGCTCGAATTCAAGCTCTCCGGCTGGCGCGAGGGCGTGCCGAAGGCGCCGCAGGCTGCCAGCATCGGCGGCGGCCTGCAGATCGTGCAGGACACCGGCAGCGGCGGCAGCTGGCCCGTCAGTACCGACCGCGTCACCTGGGCCTTCGCCGCCGAGGAGGTGCTGAACAACCTGCCGCCTGCCGAACGCGCGCCCTTCGCCGCCAAGGCGCTGGAAGCGCTCGTCAACACCATCGAGAACGACCGCATCGCCGCCTTCGACGCCAGGCTCGGCCTGTACGGCGGCGAGGAATCCTTCCTCGACTGGCGCGACCAGAGCTACGCCGCCTGGATCACCGAGGACCTGGCCTCGATGGCCAGCAGCAAGGCGCTGTCGACCAACGTCGGCCACTACAAGGCCTTGACGCTTGCCGCGACGCTGGCGCGCGAACAGGGAGGCAAGGACCGCGCCGCGCGCTACACGGCCTGGGCGCAGGACCTCAAGCGCGCGATCAACCAGCGCCTGTGGCTGGACGACGCCGGCATGTACAGCAGCCTCACGGCCGCTCACTTCGACGGCGCGCCGCTGCGCAAGTTCGACTGGCTGGGCCAGTCGCTGGCCATCGTCACCGGCGTGGCGGACGGCGAACGCGCGCGCCGCATCCTGGCCGCCTACCCGCACGGCCCGATGGGCGCGCCGGTGATCTGGCCGCAGCAGACCGGCATGCCGGTGTACCACAACCGCGCCCTGTGGCCCTTCGTCACCGGCTACGGCCTGCGTGCGGCGATTGCCGGGCGCAACGCCAGCGTGGCCGATGCCGCCTATGCCTCGCTGATGCGCGGCGCCGCGCTCAATGTATCGAACATGGAAAACCTGGAGTGGCTGTCCGGCCAGCCGGTGCTGCTGGACGAAGCCCATCCGGAGCTGATCGGCCCCGTCATCAATTCGCGCCGCCAGCTGTGGTCGGTCGGAGCCTACGTCGGCATGGTGGTGCGTGACGTGTTCGGCGTCTCGACCACGCCGACCGGCATCGCATTGAAACCCTTCGTTACCGCCGGCCTGCGCGGCGGCGTGTTCGCCACCACCGACACGGCCACCCTGTCCAATCTGCGCCTGCAGGGCCGCAGCGTGTCCGTCACGCTGCGCCTGCCGCCGGCCGCCGCCAAGGACGCGCAAGGTTATTACGAGGTCGAACGCATCCTCCTGAACGGCAAGCCGGTCGGGGCCGACATCGCCTGGAACGCGCTGCAGGCCGACAACCGCATCGAGATCGTGCTGGGCAAGCTGGTCGCCGGCGAACAAGGCATCCGCCGCGTCAACGCCAACCCCTACGCGGAAGCGCCATCGGTGTTCGCCCCGCGCGAACCGCGGGTGACGGCGCTTGCGCGCAGCGGCAAGGACAATCTCGTGACCGTCGCCGGCGCCGCGGGCGACAGCGGCGTCACCTACAATGTGTACCGCGACGGCAAGCTGGTCGCGTCAAGACTGCCGGCCGGCGCCTGGCGCGACCGCAAGGCCCCCGCCACCGCCTGCTACGCGGCCGAGGCGCAGTACAGCGCCTCCGGCAACCACAGCCACCACAGCCAGGCGCGCTGCGTCGACGCCGGCGTGACCATCTCCGCCCTCGACGAACGGGTCGCGTCGAACGCCAAACCGGCTGCGCCGAATGCGCGCTTTTCCGAACCGCGCCTGGCCGACTGGGGCCGGCCTGGCGACCGCTTCACGGTGGAGCGGGTACGCGTGCCGCAGGCCGGCGAGTACGCCGTGCAGGTGCGCTACCACAACGGCGCCAACCAGATAAACCTGGGCATCAGCGGTGGCGTAAAATGGCTGGCGCTCGAGGATGCATCGGGACGCATCGTCGCGCAGGGCGTGATCCAGCTGCCGCATGCGCGCATCGACAAGGCCGATACCCCGGCCGTGATGTCGACGCCGCTGGCGGCGCACCTGCAGGCCGGCGTGTCCTACCGCATCCGCATGAGCGACTTCTATAACATGAGCTACCTGCAGAGCAACAGCAGCTTCAGCGCCGCCGGCGGGGTCGAGGGTCCATCGAACCGCTTCGACATCTACGGCGTGCGTTTGCTGCGCACGCGCTGAACGGCGCGGCACGGCGGGTAGCGCAACCGGAACACGACACATGAAGCTGTTTAACCGCTGCCTGGCCGCCGCCGCCTCCTGCCTGCTGCTGGCGGGCGTCGCCCACGCCACTACCGTGCGCGTGCACTACGCGGCCGGCAAGGAAGGCATCCGCATCCGCGCCGACAAGGGCGCCGCCGGCTGGTCCAAGGGCGTCCCCGCAAGCTTGAGCGACGGCCCGCTGAACGTCTGGACCTTCAACTGGCCGGACGAACTGGGCGATGTTTCCATGAAGCCGACACTGGGCGAGGACAAGGTTTCGATCGGCGGCGTCTACAAGCTGGCCGCCGGCGCCACCGTCGACATCTACCCCTTCTTCGGCGCACCCTTCGGCAAGGTAAGCGTTATCAAGGACGTCGAGTCGCCGCAACTGAAGAACAGGCGCGCGCTGCGCATCTACCTCCCTGCCAGCTACGAGGAAAACCAGGCCAAGCGCTATCCGGTGCTGTACATGCAGGACGGCCAGAACCTGTTCGACGCCAGGACCGCCGCCTTCGGCGTCGAATGGCGCGTCGACGAAACCGTCAACCGCCTGGTCGCCACCGGCGCGATGGACGAAGCGATCGTGGTCGGCATCGATTCGACCGCCGAGCGCATCCCCGAATACACGCCCTGCTGCGACCCGAAATACGGCGGCGGCAAGATCGACGCCTACGACAATTTCGTGGTCACCACCGTCAAGCCCTTCATCGACCGCACTTACCGCACCCTGCCCGGCAAGGACAGCACCGCCATCCTCGGCTCCTCGCTCGGCGGCCTGGCGGCCTACGAGATCGCGGTGCGCCATCCGAACGTGTTCTCGAAGGCGGGCGCGATGTCGGGCTCGTTCTGGTGGAACGAGGGCATGGCGATCTCGAAAGCCACCGGCCGCCTGCCGGTCCGGTTCTACCTCGACGCCGGCACCCGCGACGACGGCGCCCAGGACACCCTCAAGATGCGCGACGCCCTGCTCGCGCGCGGCTACCGCGAAGGCGAGGACCTGATGTTCTACAACGCCCAGGGCGCGCGCCACAACGAGGCGGCGTGGGGCGAACGCCTGGACAAGCCGCTGGTGTGGTTCTTCCCCTGGGGCGCGAGCAAGCAATAGCGCCCGCCGGCGTCGGCTACGCCGCGCTATCCGGCCGGGCGCGCCAGCGCAGCTGCAGCGTGGCCGCGTCCGCGTCCGCATCGCTGGCGACGAAGCCGAGCGCCGCATACAGGCGGCGCGCGCCGGCGTTGTCGGCGCGCACCGCCAGCGTCACGTCGCGCCCTTCGCGTGCCGCTTCGCGCTGCACGCGGCGCAGCGTCTCGCCCGCCACGCCGCGCCCGCGCGCCCA
>Ga0265780_10004782_pt1 | contig 17331 bp, 22 predicted proteins | sample P1T30metagenome_FD_192432 | JGI IMG/M metagenome (GOLD analysis project Ga0265780, IMG submission 192432) | Plant litter microbial communities from East Loma Ridge, Irvine, California - P1 T30 | ecosystem: Environmental > Terrestrial > Plant litter > Unclassified | place: USA: California...
AGGGAAATAATGAGGTTAAGATCAGCATGCAGGGAAGTTGGGGACCGGACGTGGACAGGATCATGGTGCCGCAGTCGTGATTGATGAACAGGGTGGAATTGCATGAAGGATTTGATCAGGACGGACAGGAAGACATGCGCGAACACAGAATACCAGCTGTGAGTAATTTAATTGCTCTAGCATAGATGAAATTATCGACTGTCTCAATGCGAGAATGGACGCAAGAACACATGCGATCAAACGGTGCTCGCGAAGTGCTGCTAGCCTAATCAGGTAAGACTCAGCCTGTCACATAAAATGCTACCCATCTGCTGCGGCCCACGCAATCACCACGACACCACCAAAATGCCTTTCTGGACGCGCAAGCCCAAGAAAGGCCCCAAGACGCCTCTAGTCACTGTAATTATAACAGTTGTGCACAGATTAAAACAAAGATACTAACATGCGCGCAGCCCGAGCAAAACCAGATCAAGTCCGGCTTCTTGAAGCTCCCAGGCGAACTCAGAAACCAGATCTACTCCTACGTCATCTACCCGAAGCTGCGATCTATCACCATCGCAATCAAGCCAAATCGCAAGGCTCGTCACTTCTCCGAATCGGTGCTCACCCCCTCCATCTTCCGCATCTGTCACCAAGTCCGGGCAGAAGCCCTCTCCTACCTGTGCTCCACCCAGCACCTCAAGATCATCGGCTCTGATGCTGCTATCGCTTTTTTCGACGTCCTCGGCGATGGAATTCGAGGCGTGAAGCGCATTTCGATTGCGCAGCCGATCCGCCAAGGTCGCCCTCTTCCGCCTGAGCAGATCGACATGCTCTTCTACTATCTCGACCAGGCCGCATCGCTCAAGGACTTCAAGATCGAGATGGGCAAGATCGGCGCTCCGTACAGCTGGTCAAAGGAGCTCATTGGTCAAGATTGGGTGTTTCTGGAGAAGGTGTCGGATTTCGTCAAGGAAAGAGATGGGATGAAGTTCGTGTGGGAGGCGGGCGTGTACAACTCTCGTGCCGTGGATAGTTATTGGGCCCAAACTCAAACTGCCAGGGCTAACGGCGTCAGAGAGCTACTGGGGATGGACCATGAGGGGTGGGGTTCTGGGGGTATCTTACAGCTTTGGTAGGTAGAGCCAGAGGTAGTCGAGGTCAGAATTCACAGCTTCACGAACTCCATGGTACCTTGCCAACATGCGGGCACGATCAAGACCCACCCATTCAGTTTCTTACACTGCATTGACGCTATCCGGGCTCTTAAATGACATGCATCAATGTAGACGCAGGTCTTATCATGATGGTGGACGTATCAGTTCCCTGCAGCCCATATTTGCTCAAATCCCAATGTTCGTCGTGCTTCGGCTCGAAGCCTTGCCTCAAGTACAACGGCTTTCCCATCTGCGTTGCTTCCAGGAAGCAAGGAAGGCGCGCTTCATCAGCCTGTTCGGTGCCCCAACGAATCAACATTGCACCTGCGCCTCGCCTGTAGTGCTCTGGATCCGTCACCAAGATGTGTAGAACTGCGTCAAAGTCAGCATCCGAATGCGACGGCTAGGTAAACCACCAAACGTACAGAAGAAGGGTTTTGTCCCCATGAATTCCCACCTCACCCTCGCCAGGAAGTTCCAGAAGTCCTGCACCGCGGGCTTGCCCTCCTCATCTGGGCCAGGAACAGGTAATGTCTTTCGCACCTCCTCTTCTGTTCGCTCTTTCTTGTTGATGCGCCACTTTGCGGCGGCGATCATCTTTCCGTTGAGGATGTCGGTATCGATGACTTTGAGATACACGACATCCTTCTCCTCGCGCAACGATTTGAGGTTCTTCTCGATGAGCTTCTCCGCGTAGTCGGGTGGTGTGGGGTTGGGCGTGAGGATCTTTGTCATGCCGCCGCCGCCTGCAAAAGCACCGATTTGGATGCGCACAAACTCGGGAATGTCATGTTCCTTGCAGCGATGGATCTCGAGTGGCATTTTGGCGGTATTGACTCTTTCTGTGGTCTACCTGAACGCCTAGAAAATGCTGCGGACGTTTCGGCCTTGCACACCTCGGTTCCTAGCTCTTCTGAAAGTGGCATCGTGGTAAGGCTGCCACTTTGAGCGTGGGGCGGACGCTGACTGCTCCACACCAACGCTGAAAGCGACATCTGCGCCCTTCTTCTTGCTTCGCGACCGCCCTCATTCGCTAATTATACACCATCGGAATATTGCTGATTGCGCGAACGTATTGCGACTTGCAGCAATGAGTCAACCGCATTCCAGTCCACCACGCTCGAGGCGACTGCGCACGATGATGGATGGCTCCCGGTCGCGTTCCCGCTAGCCTCCTGCCAATATCCCCGTTTCATCGTGCTGTCACCACGACGGAGACGATGTCGAGCGTACCGTGCGCTGAATCTCACGTGTCGTTTCGTCTGGGCCTCCGATGGTTTCGCCAGACAGTCTGACGGAGCAAACCGAGGCTCGGAGATTTCATGCATGAGCGTTGTCGAATGTTGTCAAACGCTGATGGAACGGAACTCCCGCCATTTGTCTTATGGATCTGGAGTTCATGTACGAAACGCGATGTGACTTGAGATCCGCTGAACCCTACAGTGAGATTGATCGCGATGGCCGCCAGCATCTGCAAATAGCTTGGCTCGAACCGAATATAAGTGAAGGATGGCAACATACCATCAACAACGCTGCAGTTCTTGCAACCCGTTGACACTATCCGCCCTACCATGCTTGGTCGTGGCCACGTTCGAATTCGGTAATCTCCAAGTACCCTACCTGTTCTTGGCGAAACACTTCCTACCATGAGAAACAAAACTTGAGGTCGTACTCAGATCTTGCCAAGCCCCTCAGGATCCTCAGAATGCAGAATAAACTGGTTCTCAGGTCCGAGCATCGCCATCGGGGGGTTTGTCCGCTTATCTGGCTCCATCGTGTTCCACCCTATCCAGGTACATCCTTCGAAGCGCCGTCAGCTGCCATTCCATGGGCCTTCCCGCTTGGTGTCTGCATGAATGATCGATCGATCTAGACAAGGGATCGCTACTTAAATTCGACCGCAGCCTTACAATCAACACATAGTGGCCGTACATCTCAGACATGAGATACTATTTAGAGCGCTGCATAACGTTTGCAGGGCGTAGCTCCCAACTCTAAAGAAACTTGACAGATACATGCCATGACAAGCAATGACAGATTGATTCTCTCTGGACGTCATGCCGCAGAACACCCCGCGACCTCCATAAGAACGCACCGTGATCGCACTCTTTACTGTACAGCCGGACTCCATTCTCTTACTTCATTTCATTGATACTCAGGCCGGACCTGACTTTGAACCTTCTAATATACTTCCTAATATCTTAATCACATTACATTCAACACCGCCAAGATGAAGTCCTTTACTCTCGCTCTTCTTCCTACCCTTACCATGGCGGCCCTGACTTCGATCTCCCAGAACGATGTCAAGGGTGCGGGCGGCTGCAAGGCCATGACTGTGCTCTTCGCGCGAGGAACTACTGAGCTTGGTAACATGGGTAGCGTCGCCGGACCTCCTTTCGTCACTGCTCTCGGTGCTATGATGGGTGGGGATATCGCAGTACAAGGCATCGAATACCCTGCCGACGTCCCTGGGTTCCTGGCTGGTGGTTCAAAGGCTGGAAGCGCGTTGATGGCGAAGATGGTCGGACAGGTTAGAGCGCAATGCCCGGACACAAGCTTGGTAATGGCGGGTTATTCGTAAGTTGTCTCATGTAAAATTCATATTCTCAAGCTATGTACTGACTCGATTTCAGCCAAGGCGGTCAGCTGGTACACAATGCCGCAGACATGCTTTCTGCAGCAGACGCCGCGTTCGTCAACAGCGCAGTCATCTTTGGTGACCCAAACAACGGCAAGCCCGTTGGAAAGGTTGCTGCGTCCGACACCATGGTGATCTGCCACACCGGCGACTTGATTTGTGCGGGACAAGCTGTTATCCTCGCGCCACACTTGACGTACGGAGTCAATGGCGCTCAGGCTGCGACTTTTGCCATGGGAAACATGAGGGCTCCTGCCGGCGCAGCTGGAGCTGGAGCTGGAGCTACTGCCGCAGCAGCAAAGGGTGCAAAGGGTGCAAAGAAGGCTACAAGGGCGGTCACCTTCGCTGCTTAAAAGGTCGTGGCGCGTTAGCTGTGGCCATGCGATCAACTGTTGAATCCAACGTCTCTGTACAGTTAAACGCACTCAGACTCGTAGTTCTCGATCCCGTTACTTCGACATTTCGCCGAATGGCCTCCAACACATATGTAATTATGAAATCTGCATAGCAATTACTACAAAGCTTTTTATGCTAGATCTTTCGGGCCGTCGAGCTTGGGCAACGTCGGACATTATACCACGACTCGCGCGCCCAAAATTTCCTTCCTCATCAAGTAGTCAGTCGCATCAGTGTGGATTACTGCAGCGTCTACTGGCACGACATGTGACGTGAACGGTTAGTTGAGGCGCGCTTGAAACACTGGGTGCGCCACATCCAAGGCCATGACTCGCAGAGTTGAAACAACCCGGCTTCAATACAGAATGGGCCGCAACACGATCTGGTCCATCACCAGATTCAACTCATTCGCGATTCCGATAGGAACAACTTTTAGACATGGAGTTTCTGTCGGCTGTGGCGTAAGGAGTCGCCATATGGATAAAATTTCGGTGCTTTGTTCAAAGATGTAACACTGCACCGTCATTGTGCCAGTACTGCCACAAATTATCTTTGGAGGAATACGAATGAGCTGCAACCCAAAGAGTGTCCCATTCATCAAGGGACTAACCTTGAACTGGTTTATCTGAAGCGACCCAGATAGTTTGAGTTTCGAGCTCGCAAGATATGAATGGTCGTAGCTGTAGGTGGAGTGTTGGCAAAGAACAAAGCACAGTTCTGAGAGCACCACCTTGTACAAAGAGGTACACATATTCTTTGTTCATATGTTCGATCAAAGAACGGATGCGCAGCAATGCCTTCGACGTACAATAATCGCAATATTCTACCAACATCCTGTAATTATATACCTCCGTTTGGATATTAATTTCATTGATCTTCACTGCACTACATCGGCAACGGAAAACATACCCTCAGCAGAATGTCGACTACAATCATTTCAAAAGCCCTCTACTTCTCTAGCATCCTCTGCCTTGTCGCGTCGATGTCAATTCGATCAGAAAAGACATCTCGTGACACAGGTTTCGGGGAAGGATCCTGCGCATCCGCCAAACTGCCGACCGAAGAACAATTCGTCAGTGGCTACACCAAAGTATGTGATACATTCATAGAAGGATATGGCATGCACCAAATCAAACACGGCGACCCATTGCGAGCAACAATTACATTGAACAACGCCGATGGCTCCACTTCCGAATGGGTGTACAGGATCTCTATCCTGAACGACAAAAGCTCCGATAGACACGATGTCGACCGCATGACATGCAAGAACCAATTTCAGCAATTTCTGGACGGCAATAAGGGACTTGAAGGTAGTCAAGAGACGGGGCTGGGCAAGACGTATTGTGTGGTGGATGGGACTGGCGGGGATCGATTAAGCGCAGACTCCAAACGCCTTACATCCGCAGACTCCAAACGCCTTACATCCGCAAGCCACGGGCAAGGAAAGGTGTGTATGACGGGTACAGGAAAGACGTGGATATCAGGTTTGGGAAGCGACGGGAAGGCTATGATGACTTTTGAGAGCTATAATAGGGCCACTGGGAAGCCCGACGATCCTGCTGATTGCGGGAATATCCTATGCTAGACGCTACGTACTGAAGCCGGCTTGTTCATCAAGACTGGCACATTTCTCGGGAAAACTTTGAACTTGTCGCAAAGTGATCACTGCTTGATGTCGCCCAGCGTGCAACCACCTCCTCCTGACTCGGACTCAGCATCGGATGCGGGGTCTAGGTCCTTGAGAGCCTCAGTGTCAGCGGTCGACTCGGGGTCCGTGTGAGCCTCAGCATCAGAGGCGGGGTCCAGGTCCTCGAGAGCCTCAGTGTCAGCAGTCAACTCGGGGTCCCTGAGTGCCTCAGCTTCAGAGGCGTGGTCTACATTCGTGAGAGCCTCAGTATCGGTTGTTGATTCAGTGTCGATGGGAGCCTGAGCAGTTGTCGTCGACTCGCCTCTCATGATAGCATGTAGCGCTGAAGAGAAGCCCGTGAAGCCGTGCTCTAAGCCGCCCTCGGCATGTATCGACGAAGAGGCGACCGCCACGCCACCGCCCTGCTGCTGGCTCTCCTTGTACTGGCGCAAAGCAATGATCTTGCTCATGTTCCTCTGCACCCATTTCTCCGGAGCAAGTTCGGGATGAGCGGTGTAGCAAACCTCTCCGATGCCCTTGTGCGAAGATCTGCACTCCTCGCAGACAGACCCGGCCATTGCGATGTTCTTGGCCTCGTTCCTGGCACTCTCAGCGCGTCCCTTGACTTTGCGGGCACGCGCAAACACGGCGTATGCGCTGCTGAAGGCTTCGTCGACGTCGGAGTCTTGGAGGAGATCTGCGATCATGGTGTCGAGCGAGACAGGAAGGTCGTCGTAGATCTCTGCGCGACGGCGGCGGCAGTAGACTGGCAGGACTGGGTTGAGTGCGATTAGGAATCGCAGAACCATCTCCAGAGGTACGGTGCTGAAGCCCTCCTTCTCCATGGCAGCGAGCTGAGTCTTGAAGCAGGTGGTGAAGGCCCCGGCGGATTTGAAGCTGGCGGCGCTGAGAGCATGGAAGTCGCTGTAAACCTCCATACGCGCCCGCACGAGGCAGAACTTGAAGCGCGCTTTGACAAAGCCGAAGACTTCTGCTGCGGTTTTGGCAGCCTTGACTGCCGGGGACTCAGCTTCGAAGGCGCTAATGGTGGAGACGATGGTGGTGCGTAAATCATCATCAATGCGCTCCCAATCCTCTGAGCCGTTGTCGGGCTTTGAACCCTTGAGATTTTCGCCTCCAGAAATCGATGCCGCGTAGCTTTCGAGGCGGAACTCCCACTCTCGAATGTTGCCGCCGTCTCCCCACAGGCGAGGCACGCCGTTAACAAAGCGATGGGTGTTGATAAAAGCCATGGCGGAAATCGTGGCAGAGGTAGATTGAATTGCGGAGTAACAGTTGTTTGATGTCGTGTTTGTACTGCGGCCGAGCGGTGGGGACGTTGCTGCGCTAGTACTGCTTAACCCATACGGGCTAGTGCGACATCAGGAGTGAACGTCCGTATTGCCGTCTCCGGTGTCGATAGAGTTGTATACCACAGTATATACGCGTTATTGAAAAGCGAGGTTAGAGAGCCAATGATTGGAGCTACATGACGCCTGCGAGGATTTGCAACGTATTTCAAAGCTGACAGGATATCGAGAGCATTCAGGACACACTACCTAGGTACCGTACATCTAATATATCAGCTCGCCGTCGCATCAGAATGCTTCCGCCTCTGAGCCTCCTGCATCCTAGAAGACCTCGTCGATCGTGCTTGGTTTTCCTCCAAGGCTTCCATGAGCGTCTGGCTGGATGACTGAGATGTTGGGTCCCGAGGCTTGGCCTCCAGCTTTGGCGGGTGATGAGATGGAGCTGGCTTGTACTGAAAAGGCTTGTTTCCAGCGTATATGCCTTCTATGGGGTCCAGAGAGCTATATAGAGTCTTGTCGCTTTGTGCTTTCCGCAAGCACGGCCCTGGTGGCGGAGTTGGAAGACGCGTGACCGCCTCATCACGCAGTTTCCTCAGCCTCTGAAACTCCACTTCTACAGCTAGATATTGTTCCGACAGTTCTTTTTCTCTTAATTCATCTCCTCGGTCTCGGTTTGTATTGGAAGCTATGCTTTCGTTGCGGACTTTTGACTTGCTGCCTTGGAACAGAGGCCGTGAGAATCTCACAACAGCCTGATCTTCATCATGTCCCAAGTCAAAGGACACGGACCGTGACATTTGATTGGCCACAGGGAGTGTGTTCCGTGATCGAGGGGCTGACCACGCATGGTGCTGTTGTCCTGATCCCGCAGTACTACTTGAGCGTGACAGCTTTGGGGCCGGTGACGAGGTGTCGCGTGAGATGGGAGACGCATTCGTCAGAAACGCAGGGGAACTGCTGCTGAAGAATGAATTGCCGTAAGGGTCGTTCTCGACGCCGCTATCCTGTCGTGTCGTCTTCCGAGCATCATTTTTGTGCCTAGGACTGTCGGCGTGCTCATCGATGGCCTCTTGAATCGTTTCACCAGCAAGCCTGGACCCTGCCAGTGAGCTCCTTCTACGGATGAAGCCAAGCGGCCGGCTTGGATGAGCTACTTCGGAGTTTGAACTAGCAAAATCGACGGCTTGTCCTTTGCGTAAGGGCACAGTGTTGCATGTAGTCCCACCCTGAGTGTTGTCAGTTGTGCTGGATGCGCGAAGACCTGATGGTCGTCGAGGAGCATATCTTTGCGGGCGGCTGGGGTGGATGGTTCTTGCATCTGCAATTTCCAATTCGTCTAAATCCGCAGGAGGCTCATGGCCGGATTGGACGCTGGACATGCGCTGCAGTGACTGGTGTTGTGCCCTGGGAGATCGCCCGTTGGACTGACTTTGGAGGCTCAACATGTCTTGGTAATGTGCGGCAGAGCTTTGAGAGGAGATGGGGCTGGATGGGAATTGATCGTAGGAGATACCGTTCAAGGCGCCTGACATGTAAGGGCCCGAAAACATATGTGCTGGTATCGTCGTCGAAGCCGGGACACAAGCACCGTTAATAGGCACAGCCTGTTCCGTCCATACTACAGGACCAAAGCCAACAGCGGGTTGTTGCTCGAGGCTTGCGCGTGGGAGCAGGGGTTGAGCTCGTGATCGCCGCGAGGCTTGAGAGACTGATCGAGACAAAGATGGGTCTTGCATCGACTCGAAGCCCGGATATGGCCCTGTCGCGATAGATGGGCGCCTTCTCTCCTCTTCCAAACGGCTATGCACATCCTCAATCTGCTTCTCCCTCGTCTTCTTCTCCGCTACGTACCGTGCGATGACTTGCCCGATCATGTGTCTGGCGGGGATGGGGACAAATGCGCCAGGTCGGTGCTTTGGCGAATCTATGCCGGTGGAAAAGGCTTGGTAAGGACAGAGAGCTGCTAGCTGCTCTTCGGTACAGCTTCGCAACTGCTGACCGCCACCATTCCAGCCCATGCACGTCTCAAGTACCCATTCTGGATACTTCTTTGCGCACTCATGTGCCTTGCTAGTAAGCAAGGTATATAAGAAGTACTGAACATCTCGAACGCTGGCTTCTGGCCTGGGCAGATACTGAGGATGATTGTTGTGTCGAGCCTTCTTGACGCGAGAGGGGTTCGTCGGAAACGGAAACTGGTCATTCGTGGACAGCGAGGTGGTCGATGGCGTGGTAGTGGAGTACAAGGTACTGCCTGAATCTGTCGGGGAGGTTGGTCTAGGAGCTGAGGACCTCAAGACAGACTTGAGATTCCAGTGCATCGTGACTTTGCGTATCAGATGGGGAATTCAAGCTTCTAGGATGGCAAAGGAACCACCTTTCATGATGGGAGGAGCACCATGGGTTTATCACATGATAGTGCAGTGCTGCGATACCGTTTAACTAACTGCACTAGTTCATGCGTACCATGGTCGTGCTGGCTTGCGGCACAGCGGGGCCGACCCAGCCACGGGATAAGCCTCATCCTGTCTATCCTCAACCTCCACCACCACCACCACCATCCCCAGCCCACAAGTCACCCAAACCATCCAGCCCACCACATCACTCCTCATCCAACCTTCCCTGCTGCCTTGGCAGCTTCCAGGGAGGCACAATACCTGCCTCTCTTCTCGCGCGAAACGCTGCTTCTCTCTCCTGCTCCTGCCGTGCATGCTCCCTGAGCGTCGGTCCAAAGCTGTCCTGGTGATTCCACGCTAGTGGAGATGCCGGCACGGTAGGCCCATGTGCAAGCTCACTACTGCGTGATTGGCTGGCCAAGCCAGGAAGTGGGCCGAGCAGGTACACCCCGTTGCTATCATCACGACGAGCCTTAGCCTTCTTGTTGCGATAGTGAAGGCAAATCGCGGCGGCGAGAAGAACTATGACGCCCAGGATGAAGCAAACGCCAGCAGCAACCAAGTATTGCCAGTTGCCATGAAGCCAAGCACCATGGTCTTTTGGTGGTGAAGAGTTATGAGGCGGTATTGACTGAACCGCCACCGAAGAAGTCGTTGATGCCTCAAAAGGCGGCGAAGAAGAGGTAGGCGTTGAAGCGAGCTTTGAAGAGGAGGGCAAGGCCGACGAGAGCGGCAAGGAGATGGTAAAGGCTGATGTCGCCCGCAAAGAGGAAGGTAATGCTGAAGTAAGCGGCCAAGATGAGGTAATGGTTGAAGTGAGCGGCGACGAAGCAGAAGTCGAAACTAGCTCCAAAGCTGATGACGAAGTAGCAGATGACTGCCAGGACGAGGTCAGAGTAGCGGCGCTTGTGATGCCCACGGACATAGGCTCATCAACAAGCGTAGTTGGATCCCGCGCAAGACCTGTAGCGGGAATTGTGCTCTGGCTGGAAAGAGCAGGCAATTGCAGTGACGTGTATAGGAATGCTTGGCAGCGCCTAATGAACAGGGTATATATGCGATTTTGCTCGTTGACGTCGCAGTGTTTAGAGCAGACATCGACGTTGTTGCGCAGGTTCTCGAGTTGCGGGTAGTCGCAGAAGCAAGCGTCGTAAACCTTCTGATCAGAACTAGGCAGCATCGGTCCCATACAGTGCTCTTGAGCGACCAGAAGAACAGTGCACCGTACTGCGCAAGGTGCGACTGCCGCGAAGTCAATGGGCTTGATGACGTCTTGGGCCATAGTGATCATAAGCGAGGCAAGGACGAGGAAGAGTACGAATTGCATGTTGGCGGTCTGTGAGGAGTGCTTTTGCGATGCAATATAAGAGTTGGGTTGTAAGTTGAGGGAGGGGTATCGTGGAGAGACGGGTTTGCAGTTGAGCTTTCGTTTGCTTGATTCCGCACACGATCAGTCAAGTTAAAAGTGGGTCGGAAGCTCTTTCCTGTGCAACAACGACCACCTCCGTCGCTTTCGATACCCCGATCTCTCTCACTTCTTCTCCCATCCTCTCCCCATCATCTCTCTCCTTGAATTACACGGGCATCAATTCTATTCAAGCACCTGCCACTTTCGACTCCTAAGCCACGCTAGACAGAGCACCTAGTGTTCAACACGGGAGCAGCCTATTTGCGTTCGAACTCAACATCTGGGGGTCGAGATCGCAGCTGAAGCTGGCTCAAAAGCTTCATCTCATAGAGTAAGTCTTGCTCCTGTAACCTACCTAAAGCGCTCTCAGGTGCGATTACTCAGGGGATGATTCCTCTGCTCTCTGCGGACATCTCTTCATGAGATAAGCCCTTTAGGCACGCTGCCATGATTGCAGAGGTCGATTTTGGGCCACTCACTTACTCCGACAGACTCAACTCCAAGGCCGCGCTCTAAAAGCGCGTAGCCCCGAAAAGGATCCCCCATCGCAAGATCTCATCGATCGACACAACACATTGAAGCTCAACGGCGAAGTCACGCTCAGTGATTGAAACCACCTGAAAAGCACCTTACCGCTCACCAGACTGCCCTCACCCGACAACAGGAGCTTGACCTCAGCAAGGAGATCAAGGTCAGGCTGATAACTGCCTCGGATGATTCGTCTGCCCGATCGACTTTGTAAGACACAACTGCCCCAACTACTGTCTTGCGACATGAAGTCCCCGGTCAGAGGTCAGGCGGGGCACTGCCTAAGATGCTCCACCTGCGGCGAGATTTGCCGGGCGAAAAACCTGTATCATCACAAGACTCACTGCGAGGGTCTACTCGAACAGCTTGTCGAGCGCCTTGCGCGAGGCAAAGCCTGCTGTAAGTTTCGACTGTGGCGTCATGTCTTCGCCTTCCATGACTGACATCCCGACAGCCCCTCGGCACGATCTACACGCCGGCCTCAGTGCCATGCAGCTAGGATTAATTCGCATTCCGAGCAGGAATGCCCCCAGATCTCCAGGATAGACACGCAGTCCTCGCGCCCCAGATCTCCAGGATAGACACGCAGTCCTCGCGCCCCAGATCTTCAGGATAGACATGCAGTCCTCGGCGTTGGCCGCAGCGAGCATGCCATGGCCTTCTTGCATGATTTTGTGGCTCAGATGCCGCCAAACCCCCAGGATAGACACGCAGTTCTCCGCGTTGGCCGTAGCGAACACGCCATGGCCTGCCTGCATGATTTCGTGGCTCAAATGCTCAAGGGTGAGTTGTTCGCCTGAAGCGCAAGGTGATGACATCGCCGTTCACTTGGAAAACAAACAGCTAACCATTTGCCAGGCCCCTAGAAGCAGCTCTAGTGTGAGATGTCTGTCATCAAGCTGGCTGCACGACATCCAGCCAAACCACAAGAATTCTCTCCCGGCGACGTCGTTTGCGGACTCACAGCCTGCAACGCCAAAAGTCGGTTTTCGGCAGCGGTCCCAACTGCAACATAATACTATACAAGCGCTCGCCAACTTTCGCGTTTGGGTTTGGGAGACCGCTCCCGTCGCCAACAAGTTCCCCGGTGGCTGATCGGGCAGCCGTCTCCATGAGGTCGTCCCCTCCACCGCAAAATGGTGACATAAGGCCCTCGCCAACTTCGGCGCAGACCGCCACGCCAATGCTCGATCTCGGGCAGCAGCCACGTCCAAGCACATCCTCGCTCGCTTGGAATACCAACAGTTTCTCAAGCTGTCAATCGGGCAGCCGGCTCCGAGAGGTCGTCCCTTCCCCAACCCCGGCCTTTGGCCCCGAGCGACCTCTAACGTCACCCACAACCATCAAAATCGATAGCAGCATTGCGTTACTTCTGAACCAGCAGTGCCTGCCTCTAAGCAAGGCTGTCTGCTCTAAAACTTAGCTCAGGACAGGGTGATGTCGAGGACAGCCCTGTTGGAAAGTTCAGCGCTCATTTAGGTCTTTCCCAGCTGCGCGAAGACGACGCCGACGAGGTCGACTGTATCAGCGACAACGAGCACGCGCCCGTCGTCAGCACACGAACATCCGCCACCGCCCGTCGAAGCCAGGCTTCCTTGGTCAGTATGATATGTGTTTTCGCAGCTATCATCCTCCTTTCATCGCAACATGAGTACTATGATCAACCAGCAAGACTTTTTGGTCACGGTCCTGTAGTATGGAAAAGGGTGACATCGAGCACCACCTCATCTGTGAGTCACTATTGTGAAGACCATGCGCGGGATGTTACTGACTTTGCGTCGCGCAGCCTATAGTCGAGTCTTGTGAAGACCCCCATCACCAACCCCGGCCCCGTAGCCTCTCATAACGCGTCACCGTTGCTCGTTTGGCCCATGACAAGCCAATGTCTTACCGCTGAAAGCCAAGGATTCTTAGCGGGTCAGGATTTAGCCACGAATTACTTTCTGTCCGCATTGTTGCAAACCTCAGCGGGCCTTCGACGACGGCAGGACTGGCTATACACAAGTGGCAATCTGGACCAAGAATTACTGGAGGAAGGAATGCTTTCGCTTAACCGCGATGAGAGATAACCCGGACTAATGATTACAAGGGACCTTGCGGAGTCGTATCTAGTTATTTAACATGCATGCTGCATACTACTCTCAATCTTCCTCGCTGTTTTGGTTTCAAGTTATCATGTGCCCGCGCTTTCTTTGAATCACTAGCTCTGTCGAAACTTGCTTTGTCTCACTATTGCGTGCAATTGCCGATCGTGCTGTCAATTTCCTATCATACCATCTCTCAATTCATCTTGCGCTATTACCTGAAATGATGCTACGCCTTTGGGCTCACCTTTCGCTCTCGTTCGTTCATGCTGTCTAATCTTCAAATGCTCACAATTACGTCCCTTAATCTTGAATCTGGTGCGCTCTGAGATCAATTGACTACGTCCATTGTGATATTACTGCTCTCGTTGAAAGCAAGCTTGAAAACTGTCACAATTCTCACTTCGCGAGATGTCATGCCTAGAAATGCTTCGATACATCTCTGTGATAGCTTGGGTCGGTGCCCATCTGATTTGGGCATACAAACTACTTGTGTACCCATGAACTGGATATTGCTGATGATCATTGTAGGAAGCCATCATGTCTGCGGAAGTGAGTGGTATCGGCTCATGTAGCTGGTCAAGATGAACAAAACGCAGAGGAAAGGCGAAAGAAATCATTCGGAGGGTTGATTTGAGTCCATTGGCAATACCGATGATGGTGAGGAACGCCAAACTCGTTGAATCCAAAGGATGTGGGCAAAGACACTGATACATATCCCGGCGAAGGATGCAGCATACAGGCGTGCAACACGCGAGCACCAATGCAAGTACATCCAAGTATCGTCCGCCACCGCGCAGCCCGTCAAAGTGCAGCAGATTGCGAATTCGCCTTCACTGCTATCTGCTCCCCCGCGTTCAACACGCGTCGCCATCACAACAACAGTCCCTGCGCCCCACTCCTCCCGCTCCCCCACCCGTTTTTGCCTACCCTGCCGCTAACAAGCTCTATTGGGTTATAATCTATCTAATGATGCTGCTTTTTATCAATACACCAAAGCCATCTGGCTCAGGCGGTTAAACGCCGTATTGTTACACTTTGAGATCCGGATATCAGCTTAAGGTTTGTTCTAACTCCCCCTGCCCAATAGTCAACTGGCGCTGCTGCTCCTCCAACAATCGACCGGCAAAAAGTGGAGGGTTCGAATACGGCTTCGGCCACTAAACGGTGCGATCTTTCATACGAGTTGAAAGATCAGTACCATCTGTAAGTCTCCTGTTATTTCTTTTGCCCTTTTCCCTGACTTACTAGTTATTCTTTTTGCTCTTTATGCAGCGGTAAAGGCAGCGGGGACACGTTGTTGTTCTTTTTGACCGCACTGTGGTGCAGTGTCGGCGCGGTGGTGGGGGACCGTGCGGGCGAGATTGTATTTTGCATGCAGGGTCTGCTTAACACATTTGTTTGTCTGGCATGCGAGTATTCCTGCGGTCTTTGTGCTTTGAATCACGTGTTAGCTGCTCGTGGTCTGCTTATTTGGTCTGCTGCGCCCATGGGAGGACCGCGTAACGGCTGCCGCATCTGCAATTGAAGCTCTCCGCGCGGCCACGCTACCTCGACTCATATCACGACAAACACAAAGGCATACAGAAGTGTTCATCAGTCTCATCATATATGTCCCCACCTTACGTTTGCTCCATGGAGTCATCTCATAACCCAAGTTCACGAGATCCCGACGCAAGTTCCCGCACGAGTGACAAGCATGTGCTAGCCCCCACCCACCTTGCATGCTAACGATGTCTACTCACTATATCTTGATTGAATCTGCCGTCTTGAGGTCTAGGTCTCGACGTCTTCATTTGCGATGTCGTCTGTCGCCCTAACCTTCAACGTCCTTGATCAATGCAAGCGCGACACCGAGGACCATGAAGACTTTCATGCTCTTCCGCAACTACCTCAACTACGCTCGTGAGTTGCTAAGTTCTTTTGAGGAGGATGGCGAAAGGTGTTCTCTATACTTCATCGCCATTTGGGCAAAGTGCGACTACCTTGTGTGTTACTCAAACACGCTATCGAGACTCGCGAAGACACTATTACTCTTCTACACATGGCAAACCTGATCTTGTACACTACATATCCCTTGGATGAGTGCTCCTAAAGGACTCTCCTGTTTATCACCTTGCAGGCAAAGTGCGACTACGTCCTGTGTTACTCAAACACTTCTGCTCCTTACACTGGCAGGTCCGAGGTCAGTCTTGAGGTTGGGGACATCCTTTGCTCACGACCACTGCGGGACATGCTCACTTTCTTGGTTGTCACTTAAGACCAAAGCCTTTGGCCGGCAGGTCTACGAATCACTCATGATGGTGTCCACTTATTGGATTAGCTGCGCTGCGTTGCGATTGTGTGGTCACCATGCAATTTTCTGGTGCTTTGAATTGCCTTATCCCAACGCAGGCCCTTCTGACCTCGTTCAAGAAATTATCAGGGACGAGATCTACCAGAAACTCTTCCTGAGGTATCAGCAGTCGGATGAGCAACACGGCATGACACGAAGAGCACGAGCAGCAAGTCGCAATGGCGATATGTACACCGAGAACATTCGATTGAACCGAATGCTGACAGCGACACCAGAATCCAAGACCACTACCGCTGACGTGAGCGGACTGCCTCACGATGGGGTAGAAGTCTTTGACCATGAGATACCCAATAAGTAGGTACTCCATGGCCGAAGACATCTATCTCATCATGACGCAGTCCGCTCACGTGAGCGGTAGTGGGCTTCGAGGATGATCTCGCCGCCAGCAAACGCGCTATCTACAATCTCGAGAGCACAGGCCCCAGCCTCGCCTGGCTCAGTCATCAGCTCCATTTGGAATGCCTGACGTCCTCATAAACAGCCGAGATACAACTTGTGCCCATCCTCCAACCGGAAGTCCAATCCTGATCCGTGATATCTGATCACCAACACGAGATCCGGCCATCATGTATCTCTCCTTCCCTCGAGGCGGTGCTTCTGGTGAGCGTTATCGATGAATGCCTGAAGAAGAGCTGTCAGAATGTGTACGAGTTGCAAAAGCTTGGCTGAACTTACCATGATCGATGTGTGTGTGCTTGATCACCAGACAGATGAATCTTGTGTAGTTGGTCGTGGTCAATCTCCAGTATTGGTGCCGGCATCGCAGCTTGTGTGGGGTGGTGTTAAGGTATCTCGGGACCAAGGGAAAGTTGCGAGCCATTTGTGAAGCCAGCAGGTTATCGCGACAGTTAAAGAAGGCCGAGTAGGACGACGAATGAGACAAGGCAGCGCTCTGGTGTACGGCTGTTGCGACACGCAGGAAATTGGTGGCATTGCGCAGCGTAGATTGGTGGTGTTACACTGAGAGGTGACAAGTCAGTAAGATAGTCAAGCCAGAGAAGTCATGTAACGTACCTGACCTTGTCGCAAGTTGTCGCATTCGCATTGCCGGGATGGAAGTTGTATAGTTTAATGCCCAGCGTATTGCAGCGCTCAAGGTCATTCAGAAATGAGTCGAACGCTTGCTTCTTACGTACTGCGTCATGTGGACGAAATTGACGAGGTACTGCCCAGCGTATTGCAGCGCTCAAGGTCGTTTAGGAATGAGTCGAACGCTTGCTTCTTACGTGCTAGGTCGGGTCGGGCGAGATTGACAAGGTGCGCTGGCTCTTGAGGAATTCGCGAAAGAGTTGCTACTGATCCCCAAGAGCCAACGCAATAAGTTCGGTCCCGAGCTGATGGAAGTTGTACAGTTTAATGCCCAGCGTATTGCAGCGCTCTAGGTCGTGAAGAAGTGAGTCAAACGCTTGCTTCTTACGTGCTGGATCGGGGTGCGCTGGCTCTCGAGGAATT
>Ga0265780_10004783_pt1 | contig 17328 bp, 10 predicted proteins | sample P1T30metagenome_FD_192432 | JGI IMG/M metagenome (GOLD analysis project Ga0265780, IMG submission 192432) | Plant litter microbial communities from East Loma Ridge, Irvine, California - P1 T30 | ecosystem: Environmental > Terrestrial > Plant litter > Unclassified | place: USA: California...
CCGGGCCGTTTCGACCGCCAGGTGATGGTGGGCCTGCCGGACATCCGCGGCCGCGAACAGATCCTGAACGTGCACATGCGCAAGGTGCCGATCGGCGCCGACGTGAAAGCCGACATCCTGGCACGCGGCACCCCGGGCTTCTCGGGCGCCGACCTGGCCAACCTGGTCAACGAAGCCGCACTGTTCGCCGCGCGCCGCAACAAGCGCCTGGTCGAGATGCTCGACTTCGAAGACGCCAAGGACAAGATCTACATGGGTCCGGAGCGCAAGTCGATGGTCATGCGCGAAGAGGAACGCCGCAACACGGCTTACCACGAGTCGGGCCACGCGGTCATCGCCAAGCTGCTGCCGAAGGCCGACCCCGTGCACAAGGTCACGATCATGCCGCGCGGCTATGCCCTGGGCCTGACCTGGCAGCTGCCTGAGCACGATGCGCTGTCCGGGTACAAGGACAAGATGCTGGAAGAAATTTCCATCCTGTTCGGTGGCCGTATCGCCGAAGAGATTTTTGTCGGCCAGATGTCCACCGGCGCCTCGAACGACTTCTCGCGTGCCACCAAGCTGGCGCGCTCGATGGTGACCCGTTTCGGCATGTCGGAAAGCATGGGCGTGATGGTCTACGAAGACAGCGAGAACGAAGGCTTCTTCGGTGGCGCCACCAAGACGATTTCGGAAGCGACCCAGCAAAAGGTCGACGCCGAGATCCGCGCCATCCTCGACACCCAGTACGCCCTGGCGCGCCGCCTGCTGGAAGAGAACCGCGACAAGGTCGAGAAGATGACCAAGGCGCTGCTCGACTGGGAAACCATCGACGCCGAGCAGATCAACGACATCATGGCTGGCCGCGAACCGCATCCACCGAAAGCCGGCATCCTGACCAAGCGTACGCCTCCTGGCGACAGCGGTTCGGGCGGCGTTGCCACCAACGCCCCGGCACCGGCTTGATCGGCGCGTCTTGATCGTCTAGATCAACACCTTGCAAAAGGCATCCCCGGATGCCTTTTGCTCGTTAACACTTCTGTTTTTCCCGAATCCTGATCCCGTCATGCGTCAATTCTTGCAGTGCGGCCGCTTCCGTTTCGAGCTAGGGCGGCGCCCCCTCGTCATGGGCGTCCTGAACGTCACCCCCGATTCGTTTTCCGACGGCGGCCATTACCATGCGCTCGAGTTCGCCGTATCGCGCGCCGAGGAGATGGTGGCCAGCGGCGTCGATTTGATCGACATCGGCGGCGAGTCCACCCGGCCCGGTTCGCCCAGCGTACCGGTGGCCGAAGAATTGGCGCGCGTGATGCCCGCCCTGTACGCGCTGCAGGAAGCCGGCAAGGCCTTGTCGGTCGATACCTGCAAGCCGGAAGTCATGCGCGAAGCCATCATTGCCGGCGCCGACATGATCAACGACATCAACGGTTTCCAGGCGCCAGGCGCCATCGAGGCCGTGGTGAAGGGCGACTGCGGCCTGTGCGTGATGCACATGCAGGGCACGCCCCAGGACATGCAGGCCCAGCCGGTCTACACCGATGTGGCGGCGGAAGTCATCGCCTTCCTGCGTGAGCGTGTCGCTGCGCTGGAAGCGGCCGGCGTCGACCGCGAGCGCATCTGCGTCGACCCCGGCCTGGGCTTCGGCAAGACGGTCGAGCACAACTATGCCTTGCTGAAGAACACCGGGCGCATTGCCGAGGAACTCGGCCTGCCGGTGCTGATCGGCCTGTCGCGCAAGTCGATGATCGGCGCCGTTACCGGCCGCCCGGTCGAAGCGCGCCTGGCCGGCAGCCTGGCTGGTGCCTTGGCTGCGGTGGCGCAGGGCGCTAGAATTATTCGAGTACATGATGTCGCAGAGACGGTCGACGCGCTGAAGGTATGGCGCGCGGCGACCATTGATTGACCCCCACAAGAAAGAGAAGAAGCATGGCACGCAAATATTTCGGTACCGATGGCATTCGCGGCGAGGTTGGCGTGGCGCCGATCACCCCCGACTTCGTGATGCGCCTCGGCTATGCGGCCGGCAAGGTGCTGGCCAAGGACAATGCCACGGCAACCCGTCCGACCGTGTTGATCGGCAAGGACACCCGCATTTCCGGCTATATGCTGGAAGCGGCGCTGGAGGCGGGATTCTCGGCCGCCGGCGTCGACGTGATGCTGGCCGGCCCGATGCCGACCCCGGCAATCGCCTACCTGACCCGCGCGCTGCGCCTGCAGGCCGGCGTCGTGATCTCGGCCTCGCACAATCCCTTCCAGGACAACGGCATCAAGTTCTTCTCGGAACATGGCACCAAGCTGCCGGACAGCGTCGAACTGTCGATCGAGGAAGCGATCGACCAGCCGATGGATTGCGTGCCCTCCGATAAACTCGGCCGCGCCACCCGCCTGCGCGACGCCCAGGGCCGCTACATCGAATTCTGCAAGAGCACCTTCCCGAACGAACTCGATTTGCGCGGCCTGAAGATCGTGGTCGACAGCGCCCATGGCGCCGCCTACAACATCGCCCCGCACGTGTTCCACGAACTGGGCGCGGAAGTGGTGTCGATCGGCGCCACGCCGGACGGCTTCAACATCAACGCCGGCTTTGGCGCCACCGCACCGAAGGCCCTGGCGCAGGCCGTGGTCGACAACAAGGCCGACCTCGGCATCGCCCTGGACGGCGACGCCGACCGCCTGATCATGGTCGACGCCACTGGCCGCGTCTACAACGGCGACGAGCTGCTGTACCTGATGGTGCGCGACCGCATGGCCACCGGCCCGGTGGCGGGCGCCGTCGGCACCCTGATGACCAACATGGCGCTCGAAGTGGCGTTCAAGGAAATGGGCATCGGCTTCGCGCGCGCCAAGGTTGGCGACCGCTATGTGCTGGAAGTGATGCAGGAGCGCGGCTGGATCCTCGGCGGCGAAGGCTCGGGCCACCTGCTGGCGCTCGACAAGCACACCACCGGCGACGGCATCGTCTCGGCCCTGCAGGTGCTGTCGGCCCTGAAACGCAGCGGCAAGTCGCTGCAGGAATGCTGCAGCGAACTGAAGCTGTATCCGCAGACCCTGATCAACAAGAAAGTGCCGGCGGGCTTCGATTGGACCCAGGATGCTGGCATGGTTGCCGAAAAGGAAGCCGTCGAGCGCGAGCTGGGCGACGCCGGCCGCGTGCTGATCCGCGCCTCGGGCACCGAGCCGCTGATCCGCGTGATGGTCGAAGCCAAGGAAGCCGCGCAGGCCGAAAGCATGGCCCGCAGGATCGCCGACAAGCTGGCTGCCTGAAACGAAACAGGTTTCAAGCGGGGCGCACATTGACGCGGCGCCGCGCGGCGAGTAAAATACTTGTATTCGGAGTGTAGCGCAGCCCGGTAGCGCACCTGGTTTGGGACCAGGGGGTCCAAGGTTCGAATCCTTGTACTCCGACCAAAGCTTCATAACGGGCCGTCTTCTGACGGCCCGTTTTCATTTCTCCCGGCAGTTCTGCCGGACACTGACTGCCCATAGCTCAGTTGGATAGAGCATCAGCCTTCTAAGCTGAGGGTCGCTGGTTCGAACCCAGCTGGGCAGGCCAAGTCATTTCTCCTTATTGCATCTGCCAGACGCTTCGCCGGCGCAGGCCGCTACGCGCAGCCGGACGAGATTGCCCCCGGCTGCGCGTCCGCGTCGATCAGCGGCGGCCTTCCTGGACGCCCAGGTACTTGGCCGCCTTGGGATTGCTCTTGCTCCACTTCGGCGCCTCGCTGCTGTTGGCGATGTTCCAGATTGCCAGCGCCACCGTACGGTCCACGGCCGCCATGTTCTCGTAGTCGATCTTGTCCCAGTGGTCACCCGCGCCATGGTAGTCGGGGAAGGCATAGGCCACGCTCACCGTATGGGCCGGGATGCCCTGGTCGGCCAGCGCCTGGTTGTCGCTGTGGGCGAAATACTTGTCGCTGTTTACCGGGTGCTTCCAGACCTTGATGCCAGTCTGGTCGCCTGCCTTTTTCAGGATCTCGCCGACGTCCGAGAAGTCATAACCTGTGACGGCAAAGGCGCGCTGCTGCGGGCCTTCGCTGTCGTCGGTGCGGCCAACCTGTTCGATGTTGATGCCGGCCACGGTCTTTTCGATCGGCACCAGCGGATTGGCGCCGTAGTAGCGCGAGCCGACCAGGCCGTGTTCTTCGCCGAACACCGTCATGAAGACGATGCTGCGCTTCGGGCGTTCCTTGTTGGCGGCAAAGGCCTTGGCCAGTTCGATTACCGATACCGTGCCGCTGCCGTCGTCGTTGGCGCCGTTGAAGATGCCGTCGCCTTCGCCCGGCTTCATACCCACGTGGTCGTAGTGGGCCGTCACCAGGATGTAGGTGTCTTTCAGTACCGGGTCGGAACCGCGCAGGATGCCGACCACGTTGCGCACCTTGGCGGGCGCCGCCGGGGCGGCGTTCTTGTCGCGGCGCGGGTTGATCTTGTTCCAGTCGGCCGTCTGGAAGTAGGGCTCGTCGCCCAGCGGTTCCAGGCCGGCGGCGCGGAATTGCGAGGCAATGAATTCGGCCGCGATGTCGAGCCCGCGCGATGGCGTGCCGCGTCCTTCCAGTGCATCCGAGGCCAGGAAGGCCAGGTTGCCGCGCATGGCCGTGGCCGAGATGCGGTCCAGGATCGGCGCTGCTACTGCCGGTGCTGCAGCGGTCGGCGCCGATGGGGCAGCTGCGTAAGCGAGCGACGCGGCGCTGGCCAGGGTGGCGAGCATGACTGCGCGGGAAAGGAGACGTCGGGTCATAGGCATAAGGAAGTCCGTGGAGTGTGCGGGCAAGCGGTTGTGGTTGATGAAATGGCAAACTCTGCAAGTATAGCGCTGGCGGGGTAGCAAAGCACAGTGCCTGCAGGCGACCAGCCAGGGGCCTCGACGCATGGCTTGTCTGTTTGCAAACAAACGCCGCCCTGCTGGGCTTCATGATAGCGTTCCGACATCGCGCGCCCATGCCGGGCCGGCCATTACGGAGTGGGTATGTCTTTTTGTCGTCTGTTGGGAAGCACCGTCCTGTTTCTTGTCCTGGGCTGCGGCCTGGCTGGCAGCGTGTCCGCCCAGGAGGTGCAAACCGCCGACACCTATACGCTGAAGCTGCCGGCCGGCGACGCGGCTGCTGCGGGCGAGCAGAACGGCAACGTGCAGTTCATCGGCACCGCCACGGTCCTGATCCGCTACCGCGGCCTGACCATCATGACCGACCCGAATTTCCTGCACAAGGGCGAGCATGTGCACCTCGGATATGGCCTGACCTCGCAGCGGCGCACGAATCCCGCCATCGATTTCGACAAGCTGCCGCCGATCGACCTGGTGATCCTGTCGCACATGCACGACGATCACTTCGACAAGCTGGTCCAGGAAAAGCTGCCGCGCAACACGCCGATCGTCACCAACAAGGAAGCCAGCGAAGCGCTGAAACGCCTCGGCTTTACTCAGCGCTTCGCCCTCAGTGTCTGGGACCGGCTCGAGGTGACCAAGGGCGATGCGCGCGTGCGCCTCACCGCCGTCCCCGGACGCCATGGTGCAGCCGGGGTGGCGGTACTGCTGCCGAAGGTGATGGGCAGCGTGCTCGATTTCGGCGCCAACGCCGATGCGCCGGACTACCGCATGTACATCAGCGGCGATACCCTGGTCTACGACGACATCCAGGCCATTCCGCAGCGCTTCCCGGGCATCGACCTGGCGCTGCTGCACCTGGGCGGCACCCGCATCCTGGGCGTGTTCAAGGTGACGATGGATGGCAAGGATGGCGTCCAGATGCTGCAGATCGTCCGCCCGAAAAAGGCGATCCCGATCCATTACAACGACTACGACGTGTTCAAGTCGCCGCTGGCCGATTTCGCACGCGAGGTAAAGGCGGCCGGACTGGAGGAGGGCATCGTCTACCTGCAGCACGGCGAAAGCTATACCTTCACGCCGCGCCAGCGCTGAGCGCCGGCTCGATCACTGGCCCAGCAGGCTGCCGCCGACCGGCGACTGCGGGTCGATGGTCGACAGTTCGGTGTCGTATTCGTGCGGCATCACCACCGGCACCTGCAGGCAGATGCTCTTGGTCGGCAGTACGGTTTCCCAGGCCCGCACCAGTTCGCGGTAGGCCACGCCGACAGGCCGGATTTTTCGGTCGAGGTCGAACAGGCCGAGCGCATTCACGTTGCCGTTGTCTTCGCGCAGGGCAGTATCCCAGTCGACCTGGTCGGTGAGCGAATACCAGGTGAAACCGATCAGCGGCACCCCGTTGTTGCGCACCCGCAGGACATTTGCCCATTCCTTTTTCAGCCAATGCACGGCTTCGTCGCCGGCTGGGCCCTGGCACAGGTTGGTTTCGGTGTGCATTATCGGCAGCCGGTAGCGGTTGTAGTACTGGTGGGTAATGACTGCATAGCCGAAGATCTCGCCGGCCGCGCGCGTCAAGCCGTCGGCCGACACATAGTGCTCGTTGGTCTGGTAATAGTCGTTTCCCATGATGCAGTGGTGCTTCAGGTTGTGCTGGAGGAAGAAATGGTATTCCTCGCGCGACATGCCGTTGTCCAGCAGGTACTCGTACATCTCGGAGTCGACCCGCCGCCCGTAGTTCAGGTCGAGCGCCAGGAAGCGGCGCGCATTGTTCAGCTCGGCCGGGCCGATGGCATCCGGCGCCTCGGCGTGGAAGTATTCGGTCGACTCGCTCTGGATGAACAGGGCGTCCGGACGCACTTTCAGGATCGCGTGCATGGCCAGGATGTTCGCCTTCACCACGTGCTTGATGGCGGTGACGAAGGCGGCATCGGTGCGCATCTGCTCGTTCCACCATCCATACAGGGTGGAGAATACGGCGCAGATCCACATCTCGTTGATCGGCGTGTACATCTGCACCCAGGGATAGCGGCGCGCAAAGGCGCTGGCATAGGCGGCGAACAGTTCCGGGAAGTCGGGATTCTGGAAGTTGCCGATCCAGTCGGGCACGCCGAAGTGGCAGAGGTCGACGATCGGCGCGATGTTCCGGCGCCGCAGGTCGTTGAAGGCGAGGTCGGCAAATTCCCAGTCGTAGCGCTCGGGGCCGAGGTAGCAGCGGTGCAGCGGCGGGCCGTAGCGCAGCACGCGCAGGCCGAGTTCCTGCACCAGGTCGAAGTCGAGCTTCCAGTGCTGGTAGTGGCCGCACTTCTCGAGCTCGTCCATCCGGGTGCGGCCACCGTTGATGGTGGGATTGCTGTTCTCGATGCCTGTCGCGAAAATGAAACCTGGATGCATGCAGCGCCTCCTTCGTCGCCAATCTGTTTCCAGTATTGTCCACGTGGCCAGGGAATGCTAGCGTGCGCAGTGTTCCTTAAGTAAACGTTAAGCTGTGAGCTCATCCATACCGTCCCCGCGCATGACCGACGCCGCCTCCGCTCCCCGCGCTCCTGATCGCGCCAATCGCCGCATGCTGGCCGGTCTCGGGCTGTCGCTGCTCGCGCATGGCGTGATCCTGGCCATCCAGTTCGGCGTGCCGGGCATGGAGGCGGGGAGCGCGGGGCCGATCACGGTCACGCTGGCGCCCTTGGCGCCTCCGCCTGCCGTCGCGGACTTGCCGGCACCGGTGTCCGCATCGCCTGCCATTCCTGCGCCCCTGTCTCCTGCGGCTCCTGCCCCTGAGCGAACGACGCCACCTGTGCCGCTTGCCGCGGCACAGGCGCCACGGCCGCCGTCGTCCGGGTTCCAGCTACACGATCCGGTGCCGCTGGCGCCGCCGCCGGCGCCGGCCAAGCCCGTGCGGCAGGCGGCCAAGCGGCGCCGCCCCCGTCCTGGTCCGCCGCCCTTGCAGCCGGGGCTGGAGACGCCGGTCATTGCCCAGCTGGACGACGCCGATTCCCTGTTCAAGCTGCCGCCTCCTGAGCTGGTTCCGGAGGACTCGCCCGATATGGCGCCCGATCCGGCGCCAGAGCTGGCCCAGGCTGAGCCCAACACGGATCCGCTTGCCCAGGACGACCCGCCTGACGCCGAGGCGCCCGCCGCAGCCGAGGCCCTGGCGCGCGAGCAGGAAGCAGGGCGCCTTGCCGCCGAGGAAGCCCAACGATTGGCGCATGAAGAAGAGGAACGGCTTGCCGCTGCGCGCCTGGCGGCCGAGCAGGATGCACGGCTCGCCGACGAACGCAAGATGGAAGAGGCGCGCCGGCAGGATCGCCTGCGCGCCCAGGAACAGGATGCACAGCGTCAGCGTGCCGACGACGAACGCCGCATGGTCCAGGCACGCGCGGCCGAGGACAGCGCACGCGCCGCTGCCGAGCAAAGCATGGCGCAGGCGCAGCGCGTGCGGGAAGCGATCCAGGCACGCGAACGCCAGCTGGCCGCGCAGCGGGAGCAGGAAGCCGCCGCGCGTGCGCTCGCCGAACAGCAGGCACTGGCCGAGCGGCAGCGCGCGGAAATGCTGCAACGCGAACGTGCACTCGCGCAGCAGCGTGAGGAAGAACAGCAGCGTCAGCGCTCGCTGGCCCAGCAGCGCGAAGAAGATCAGCAGCGTGCGCGCGAGGCCGCGCTTGCCAGTGCGCGCCGTGCCGCCGAGCAGGAAGCCGAACGCCTGGCGCTGGAACGCCGCCAGCAAGCCGACGCCGCGCGCCGCCTGGCCGAACAGCAGGCGCAGCAGCGGGAGGAAGAGGCGGCACGCCGCGCCGAGCAGCTTGCCCAGCAAAAGGTGCAGGAACAATTGCAAGCGCAGCAGGCAGAGCAGGCCGAGCGCCAGCGTGCTCTCGAGAATACACGCCGCGAAGCCGGGCGGACGGCCCTGGCCGACCGTGCCAGCCAGCCTGGCGCCGGCAGCGCCTTCGATCCTGGCCTGGACGCCGGCGCCGGGCGCGGCAGTGGCGCCGGCGGCAACGGCGATACCGGCAGCGTCCCGCGCGGCATGCTCGGCAGCGATCTCGCCCTGCGTGCGCGCGAGATGATGCGCGGTATCGATATCCCGGCCAATCCGCCGGCGGCCCTGCGCGCGGCGCGCGAGGCTGCGCGCCGTATCGCCGTCGCCGCGGACGAGCGGGACGTTCCGGTGCGCATGTATGTCGACAGCTTCCGCCAGAAAATTGAACGCACCGCCGCGCAGATCCAGATGCGCGTGGCGGCGGCGCCGGCCCGCTACGACCCGCTGGTCAGCGTGGCGGTGCGCAGCGACGGCAGCATCGACGAGGTCGTCATCCTGCGTTCGAGCGGACGCCAGGACACCGACGAGGCGATACGCCGCATCGTGCACCTGAATGCGCGCTACGCCGCGTTTCCGCCGAACGTGGCGGCGCGTTTCGACGTCATCGAGATCCGCCGGATCTGGACCTTCGCCGAGAACCTGAAGCTGCTCGAAGAGGTGCGCTGAGGGCGCAAGGCGCATATTCGCAGGGCATCCGGGCGCCACCGCACGGCCCCGCGCGCTACCTGAGCCTGCCGTTTGATTTGCAGCAAAGCTGCCCGTGGTGGACGCCTTACGCTGACTTGGTCAGCCAGACAAGGCGCTTCATTTTCATAGGCAAGCTCATGAATTTACCAACAGAAATTTTGCGTCTGCGCATTTTCGGCGCAGGCCGTACGTGCGCGCCTGCGCTCGTCCTTTTCCTCGTCGATCTCCGCGTCCATCTCCGCGTCCCTGCGCTCGCGCTGGCGCTCGTGTCGATCCTGGCGCTGAGCGGCTGCACCGGCGGACCGCGCTTCCACTCCGAGGCCGGCAGCACCGAAGCCGCGCCGCCCACCGAGCTGATCACCGAGCAGCTGATCGCCGCCGAGCAGCAGGCCTACGCCGCGCGCGGCAACCAGGACCTGTCGAAGCTGCTGGTCGCCCATCTGCCGCCATATACGATCGGCCGCGGCGACATCCTCTCGATCGTGGTCTGGGACCATCCCGAACTGGCCGCCGGCGGCATGACCGCCGCCACGGCCTCATCGGACGCGGCCGTCGCCGTCGCCGGCGCGACTGCCAACGCTCAGCAACCCGGCTTCGTGGTCGATCACCAGGGCCGCATCCAGTTTCCCTTCGCCGGCCTGCTGCCGGTCGAGGGCCTGACCGAGGATGGAGCGCGCGCGCTGTTGACGCAAAAGATCGCCAAGTACATCGCCAACCCCAACGTCACGCTGCGCGTGCAGGCCTATCGCAGCAAGCGCGTCTACATCGACGGTGAGGTCAAGTCGCCCGGCCTGCAGGCCATCAACGACATCCCCATGACCCTGGTGGAAGCACTGAACCGCGCCGGCGGCCTGCTGCCCTCGGCCGACCAGAGCCGCATCGCCCTCGAACGCGGAGACGCGCGCTACAGCATCAATTTGCGCGAACTGGTGCAGAAGGGCATCAACCCCGGCAACGTCATGCTGGCGCCGGGCGACGTGGTGCGCGTGCATTCGCGCGACGAGAGCAAGGTCTTCGTGTCGGGCGAGGTCGTCACCCCGCGCGCGCTCACCATGCACAACGGCCGCCTCACGCTCAACGAGGCGCTCGGCGAGACCGGCGGGGTCAGCCCCCTGAGCGGCGACGCGCGCCAGATCTACGTGGTGCGCAAGACGCCGGAACGCACCCGCGTGTTCCAGCTCGACGCCCGCGTCACCGGCTCGCTGGCGATGGCCGAATCCTTCGAACTGCGGCCGAAGGACGTGGTGTACGTGGCCGCTTCGCCGCTGGCCAACTGGAACCGCCACCTGAGCCTGCTCTTCCCGGGCGCGCTGACCAACGCGGTCGGCGTCAGCACCCGGCCCTGACGGCAATCGGCGCCCTATCGGGGAACACTCGAAGCATACGGAGAACACCATGACCAAACCCGCCGACAACCATTCGCTGGCCCACGTCGCCCACAGCCCGCCGATCCTGAGCGTGCCCTTCGACCCGCGTCCCACGGTCAGTGCCACCGACGAGCCGACCGTCGACCTGAAAGGGCACTTCAATACCTTGTAGCCGAGCCCGATGATGCCGACGACGGCGGTGCGGTCGCGCAGTTTGGCGGTGAGCTGTTGCAGGTGGGCCGATGGGTGTTCGTCGCGCATGGGTATCCTCGCCAGTTCAAGGTAAAAAAATCAAAGACGGAAGCCGTGCCGCTAGATGCGGAAGGGCACGAACTTGTTGATCAGACTGAGACGGGCCGGCTCGGGCAGCGGCACCGGTGCGGCGGCCGGCAGTTGCGGCGTGTATTCGCTGACGATGGCCTTGACCATCGATTCGATCATGGCGCGCTCGTGGGTCTCGCAGGCCATCATCAGGCAGGTAATGCAGGTTTCCAGCACGCTGGGACGCAGCGCGTTTTCCTTCATGCGCATGATGCGCGGATGCTCGCTGGGAAAGACGGTGCCGTCGGTGAGCAGTTCCTCGTGCAGCTTTTCGCCCGCGAACAAACCGACGAACTTGATCTCGATGTCGCCGTTCGGGTTCTGCGGCGATTTTTCGGTGAGGCCGGACATGGCGATCATGGTGCGCGCCAGGTCGACGATGCGCACCGGCTCGCCCATGTCGAGCACGAAGACGTCGCCGCCCTTGGCCATGGCGCCGGCCTGGATGACCAGCTGCGCGGCCTCGGGAATGAGCATGAAGTAGCGCGACACCTCGGGGTGGGTGATGGTGAGCGGGCCGCCCTTGGCGATCTGGCGCTGGAACAGGGGGATCACGGAACCCGAGGAGCCGAGGACGTTGCCGAAGCGGACCATGCAGAAGGTGGTCTGGCTGCCGCGTGCGGCGGCTGCCTGGAAGATCAGCTCGGCGATGCGCTTGCTGGCGCCCATGATGTTGGTCGGGCGCACCGCCTTGTCGCTGGAGATCAGCACGCAGGTCTCGACGTTGTGGCGGGCGCAGGCACTGGCCACGACCTGGGCGCCGAGCACGTTGTTGCGCAGGCCCTCGACGATGTTGGCCTCGACCAGGGGCACGTGCTTGTAGGCGGCGGCGTGGTAGACGGTGTCGACGTGGCTGTCGCCGAGGATGCGCTCGACCAGGTCGGCATTGCAGACCGAGCCGAGGTGGGCGTCGATGCGCAGGTCGGGGAAGCGGGTGGCGAGTTCCTGGCGCACCGTGTAGAGCGCGTATTCGGAGTGGTCGAGCAGGTGCAGGCGGGACGGGCCGAGGGTGACGATCTGGCGGCAGAGTTCCCCGCCGATGGAGCCGCCGGCGCCGGTGACGAGCACGGTCTTGCCGCGCACGCAGCGGGCAAACAAATCGAGGCGCGGCGGCACCGGCGGGCGGCCGAGCAGGTCTTCGAACTTCAGTTCGCGGATCGAGTCGCGTGGACGCACCCGGTCGTCGGCCAGGTCGACCAGGCGGCTGAGGATCTTGGTGGTGACGCCGGCCTGCGCCAGGCGCTGCATGATGTCGCGCAGTCGTTCGGCCGGCATGGCGGGCACGGCGATGACGACGGTGCGGATGCCGTGCGCGGTCACCAGGTCGGCCAGGCGGTCGGTGTGGAATACGCGCAGGCCGGCGATGGTGCGGTCGACCAGGGCGCGCTTGTCGTCGAAGAAGCAGACCGGGCGGTGTTCGTCGCTGTTGCGCATGGTTTGCGCGAGGCGCGCGCCGGGTTCGGCGGCGCCGTAGATGGCAACGGCGTCCGAGGTCTGGCGGCCTTCCGTATGATTGCGCAGGAAATTGCGCATGCCAATACGCGAGGTAACGACATACGAGAAAACGATAAACCAGTAAATCGCCAAGGCGCTGCGGGGAAATACCGCATCGTTAATGGCAAACAGCACGACATACGCGCATAATACGGCGATGCCGAGCGCCAGGCCGGTGGCGCTTAATAAGCGCTGGTCGATAAAACGGATAACGGCGCGATAAAGATCGGACATCGAAAAGGCGGCGATCGTGACCAGTGCCACCAATATATAAGACGCCGGGCCGTAGTTGGCAGCGAGCCGCATGTCGCCGCGCAGGAGCAGGGCGATCAGGAAGCAAAGGGGCAGCGCAAGCAGGTCGATCGCGACCATCAGGGCGATTTTCGTGGTTCGACCGAGCGACACCATGCGGGCACAGAATTGATTCAGGATATTCGTGGACTGGGTCGACATGGTAATCGCGGTCAAATGGTTGCGGGAATGCGGATTATCCAGTACTGATAAATCAAGGAATTAACGTACTCAGCAATATTTCCGCAATTAATTAAATCAATGAGCGAGAATTAGACTAATCGCCGCTGAGTAAGTTTATTATCCGGCCCCCTCGGCGTGCAGCGTTTGACCCTGCTCAACCGCGAATTGCGAATTAAAATGAAAAACGGCTGTCGTTAAATATAAGAAATGGAAATAGGAAATATATCGATGTAATTTACGTGATAGATTTCTTTTTGGAACTAACTAACGGGATATTGGCCTTGGCGTGACGACGGCCGAGAGGGAATAGCAGAGCCGGAGGCTTGAGGGGCGTGAGGTGTAGCGAAGAATAGCTGCGGAAGGGGCGGCGCAAGGAGCGGCGCCAGGGAACGGCTGAAGGACGGCGGCAAGAGTGGCGGCGAAAAGCGCGCAAGCGCGCCAGCCCGCCGTCCGGCGCGGGCGGCGGGGACGGGCAGGCGGAACCCGCGCCGTCAGGCTCCGGGCCGCGGTTGCGGCGCCATCGGCGGCACCACGATGTTCTCGTTCAGGCGCAGGAACTTGAAGCCCGCCAGGCGCTGGCCGTTCTTCCCTTCGCGTCCGTTCTTCGCTTCGCGTTCGGCGGCGCGCGCGATGTAGGCGTCGAAGCTTTCTTCGCGCACCTGCGGTTCCGACGAATGCAGGAAGTGGCGTTCGCCGTTCGGCCCCAGCACCACCAACCCGACGTGCGAGGCCCAGTGCGCGCCGTCGCGGGTCGAGATCACGTTCACGAAATCGCCTTCCTGCAGCTGCGCCGCGATCGCGGCCACGCTCTCCTTCGGCACATAGGCCTGGCGGCTGGTCTCGACCGGGATTGCGCGCACCGTGTTGTGGCGCGTCTGGAGGAAGCGCGCGCGGTCGACGCGCATGTCGTAGCCCGGACCGTTCGCGCCGGCCAGGTCGGCGCTGATGTCGGACACCAGCCAGCGGTTCGACACGTTCCAGTCCAGTTCCGTGTAGTGGTTGCGCGTGGCCACGCCGATCACGCCGTCCTTGTAGCGGATGCGCTGCAGCATCCAGAAGAACTCTTCCCACGATCGCGAGAGCGCCATCGCGTAAGTGTGTTCCGCAAATACCACGCAATCGCTGTGGTCCAGGCTGAACAGCGGCAGGTTGTCGTGCACCTCAAATGGGAATTCGCCCAGCAGATTCAGGATATAGGGCTGGCCGATGTTCTTGCGGCCAATGGCGGCGATGCGCTTGCGCAGGTTGGACTCGGCCGCGTGCTGCCAGGCCACGTAGCGCCCGGCTTCCACCGGACTCATTCGATAGAGCGGCTTTTGCAGGATGGTCTCGATGGGGACCGGGGCGGCCGGCGCCTGGGCGGTCTTCGGCGCGGGCGGGGTGGCGCAGCCGGCAAGCACGGCGCCGGCGAGGAGCAGGGAGAGGGAGCGCATGGGCACGGGTCTTTTGGAATCGAAAAGCAGACGCTAACGCGGACGAGATCGTTTTGACAATGACTATTCGTGGCCCGGCCATAACCGGCGGTTGCAGGCGAACTGTACATTCCTCCAAGTTATGACAGGAGGATGACAAGTGATTATTCAAGTTATTTGCTTATAGCTAATACTTTCAGTATGGCAGAGAAGTCACGCTGCCGCAGAACACAATACTTATATCAGGAGAGAGCATGTTCAAACAGAAGCCGCTGGCAGCGGCCGTATCGACGGCGCTGTTCGGCCTGGCCGCACTGCCGGCCATGGCCCAGACCGGCGCCGCCGCGGGCGCCGAAGCGCAGGCGCCGATGCAGACCGTCGAGGTCACCGGCATCCGCGCCTCGATGGCCAAGTCGCTCGCCGTCAAGAAGAACGCCACCGGGAACGTCGAGGTGATCACGGCCGAAGACGTGGGCAAGATGCCGGACAAAAACCTGGCCGATTCGCTGCAGCGCCTGGCCGGCGTGGCCGTGCGCACCGACTACGACGAAGCGGAAAAAGTGTCGATGCGCGGCACCAACCCGGACATGTCCCTGATCCTGTTCAATGGCCACACGGTGTCCGGCGGCGACTGGTACGTCGGCGACCAGGGATCGAGCTCGCGTTCGACCAGCCTGTCGCTGCTGCCGTCCTCGGTCCTGAACCAGGCCGTGGTATACAAGACCTCGTACGCCAACATCGTCGACGGCGGCCTGGCCGGCACCATCAACGTCAGCACGCGCAAGCCATTGGCCCAGAAGGAACGCCTGTCGGGGCAGGTCAGCGTCGGCGCCAGCTATGCCCAGCTGCCGGACAAGACCGCGCCCGACCTGAACGCCTCGATCAACTGGAAGAACGAAGCGAACACCTTCGGCATCATCGCCCAGGGCTTCGCCGAGAAGCGCTACGTGCGCCGCGACTCGGTCTCGCGCTTCGCCTACGGCACCAGCAGCGGCTGGGGTGAGATCAATACCGCCACCATGCTCGGCATCACCGACGCCACGCTGGCCGGCACCGGCCTCAAGGCGGCCGACCTGAACGGCGTGCGCCTGCCGGGTTCGATGAGCTCGGAATTCGTCGAATCCGTGCGCGACCGCAAGGGCGGCATGCTGTCGATGCAGTTCAAGCCGAACGCCGACCTCGACATGACCGTGACCGGCTTCCATTCGCGCATGAACGCGAACAACAATGGCCGCCTGACCTCGGGCGCCATCTACTCGATGCTGATGGGTAAGGGCGAGACCCTGGGCGGCACCACCGGCACCGCGCCCAACACCTCGTCGAACGGCCAGCGCGTGTATGCGCAGATCCGCAATCCGGTGATCACCACCGAGCGCACCCTGTACGGCCACGAGCTGAAGATCCTGAAGTCGGCCGACATCGTCTTCCCGGATGGCACCACGCCCCAGTACGTCGGCAACTCGGAAGGCTTCTACCGCGACGGCGCCGAGGCCACCAGCGCCTTCCTGGACCTGGACGCCAAATACCGCGTCAACCAGGACCTGACCCTGAAGGGCCTGTTCTCGACCACGCGCGGCGTCGGCAAGACCGACCTCGACCAGGGCACCACCTTTGCCCGCTTCGGCACCGGCGTGTCCTACGCGCTGCGCGGCCTGCACGACGCGCCTTTCGTCGAATACCAGGGTGCCGGGGAAAACCGTCCGGGCATCAATCCGGACGGCAGCGGCTACATGATCGTCGGCCGTACCGCGTCGGGCGTGCGCACCACCGACAAGGAAAAGAGCGGCCAGGTCGATGCCGAATACAAGCTGGAAAATGCCTGGGTGTCGTCGCTGGAAATGGGCCTGCGCCATGCCGACCACAAGCGCGACAGCCGGCGCTGGGGCCCGGCCTTCCGCACCCCGCTGAGCGTCACCTACGATGCCACCGGCAAGATCATCCAGTCGACCGTGACGCCGACCGATGGCTGGCAGCCTTACCCGGGCAACTTCGGCTCCGGCCTGGGCGGCTCGGGTTGGGATAACACCGGCTTTACCTACACGCCGGAAGCGCTGAAGGCCTACATCGCGGCCAACACCAAGGAAACCAGCGAAGCCTTCGAACGCCGCGTCAGCACCGAAATCGACATGCGCGAGCGCCAGAGCGCGGCCTACCTGATGGCCAACCTGGAGCATGGTCCATGGTCGGGCAACGTCGGCGTGCGCTACGTGCGCACCGTGGTCGACGCCCAGATCGCCACCCCGATCCCGAACCCGCGCACCTGCCTGCGCAGCGCGCCGGGCCAGGCGCCGACCGTCTGCGCCGCCTATCCGGGCGCGATCACCGATGCCGGCGACGCTGTCGCCTTCTACGACGGCACGACCTTCAACCAGCTGTCGGGCACGATGTACTACAAGACGCCGACCCACAAGGTGTTCAAGAACTTCCTGCCGAGCTTGAACCTGCGCTACGAGATCACGCCGGACATGATTGCCCGTTTCGGCGCCAGCCGCACCATCGGCCGCCAGAACTACAACGTGCTGGGCAGCGGCTTCGGCACCCCGGGCTGCGACGTGAACGGCTGCCGCGTGACCGGCCCGAACCCGGACCTGCACCCGCTCACCTCGGACAACATCGATTTGTCGTGGTCCTGGTACTTCGCACGCCGCTCCGCCGTGACGGCCAGCGTGTTCCACTCGAAGATCGACGGCTATGTGAAGACCGGCACCGTCGGCACCTCGACCATCGAACTGACCGACCCGCGCGACCAGGTGGTGAAAAGCTTCTTCATCAACACCTCCTCGCAGCAGGGCGCGAAGATCACCGGCATCGAGCTGGCCTACGAGCAGCCGTTCGGCAGCAGCCCGTTCGGCTTCACCTCGAACGTCAGCCGCGCCAAGACCAAGGTCGACGACGGCCGGCCGATGGTGGGCGCGTCCGAATGGGCCGGTAACCTGGGCCTGTACTTCGAGAACGACA
>Ga0265780_10004784_pt1 | contig 17326 bp, 11 predicted proteins | sample P1T30metagenome_FD_192432 | JGI IMG/M metagenome (GOLD analysis project Ga0265780, IMG submission 192432) | Plant litter microbial communities from East Loma Ridge, Irvine, California - P1 T30 | ecosystem: Environmental > Terrestrial > Plant litter > Unclassified | place: USA: California...
ACTTATACTTAGTAACTTAGTAACTTAGTAACTTAGTAACTTCTTAGTAACTTATAATAGGTAACTTAGTAACTTAGTAACTTAGTAACTTTCTAGTATTCTATATACTAGTATTATATAGTAGTAGATAAGTATATTATTCTATACTACTAATTATTCGCAATTTTAGCATACTGCGTTTCTATTATACTAAAGGCTAATAATAGTCTCTATAGGCTTCGCTATTTATACTATAAAGTAAAGCAGTAACTAAAATAAACAGTCTTTATTGCAATAGAATAGCAGTAAATTAAAGTCTAAGTGTCTAGTAGGTTATAAGTTCTCTATTCTGTACTATCTTTCTCTTAAGTAGACTCTAAGAAAGCTTCTATTTCTCTTCTTTGTGCAACAGTATAGTATTATACGATAATAGAGTTTAATCTCTCTTTTCTTTATATAATACTTAGAAGTTATATAAAATAAAGACCTATTCTTCTATAGGTAGGGCTTTATCTTTACTCTTACTAATTTATAATAATTAAGCAATTATGCAATACGTCTTACTAATTAAGCACTAATTAGTATTAAATAGGCTATCTATTATGCATTACAATAGGCTAGCAGTTAGGTATAATTATATAGTAATAAGGTAGATAAGTAGTAGTATTCTAATATTTCGTATAAGAGCAGAATAGGTGTCCTCTATATACAGCAGAGATTTCTAGGTAGCCTAAATTACGTGACTACGCTAAGGCTATCTCTCGTGCAAAGGATACTTATATTAGTAGTTACAACCAACAAAATAAAACAAAACGCGTACGAATCATTGCATCGTGTGGTAGGAAAGTAGCTTAGATCTTGGGAAAAACTCGTGAAGGAAGAGCGTACGGTATCCTCGCCTCTGGAGCTATAATTCTTTTCGGAATATACTTACGCGAGGAGCGCGGGACGAATGTGGTCTGGCAGATGAAGGTGTGAACTGGTTCGCAGTATTAGAGGAAGAGGGCGAGATGGCTAGACGTTTGGAGAATGAAAAATCTCACGTGTGTGTTAGGCGGAATGAATAATCGGCGTGGAATTCGCGTTGAAGAAGGAGCCCTCAGGCCTGCATTCTCTTAGCAATGCGCAGAGTGATGTGGTAGTCACGATGCGGCTCAGAGGGGCGCACCAGGCGCGCTTGTCGACTTCGGAGTTCCCTTATTGTTGATTGACATCCTCAACCAAAATATACTACATTTTTCCAGAATCCGCCGTTGTCCCATGACTTTTGCTTCGCTACCATCCACCCAGACAAATCGCGTCATCTACGCGCAATCGCTCAGAATGCCGACTCTCGCCCAAAGAACGTCCGGAATCGCCAAAGATATGATCTACTACACGGCCTCATACGTCGTCATCTGCATCGGAGCGGCAATCGTCTTCTTCACCGTCATACCAGTCGTTCATGCAATCGTCTCGCATGCTCTTAGGATCCCCTTGTCTTTGTATCTCATACAGCTTTTCGGAAATTGGCTGTCGTACCGAACAGTGCAGTGGTGGAAAGGCGGCGAGACTCAGCACTGACAAAGCGTGGCGGTCGAATAACAACGGGGAGGCTCAGGAGACGTGTCGATATTCTTGCCATACCACACTTAAGAAGACTGGTGCAAAAAAAGTAAGCGTTGTGTGTGTACCATGGTTTGGAAGTGGGTCGTTCCGAACAATATTTCGATAGTTCGACACATTGTGAACACGCACATTTATTTCGCGATGTGGTATAAAAGGATTCGATCCGCTGCTTCTAACCCTTCCTGTCCATATCTTCATCCACTTGTGTGATACTTTAAAAAAGCATTGCAAAAGCACTAGCGCGCGATTACACACCTTGTACGGACTTTTCACATCACATCACACCACATCCACATATCAAAAATCATGGCACGCAAGACCACTCAAGCTCAAACTTCAGCTCCAGCTCCTGCTAAGTCTCACTATGAGGTTCTTGGTCTCAACCATCGCGCTTCAACTGCCGAGGTGAAGAAGGCTTACCAGCAAATTGCACTCGACAACCATTCCGACCGTCTCATTGCCCTCAAGCTCAACGACGAGGCTAAGGCCCAGGCAGACACTCTATTTATTGCTGCTAATCTGGCTCAAGAGGTTCTCCTCGATGAGTCTCTTCGCAAGAAGTATGACCACAGCCTAGCCATGAAGGGCGTCGCCTTTGGCGATCGCTTCGGAAACACGGAAGCCTATGTCGAGGACGATGAGGTCAGCGAAGACGAGAGTGAGGAAGAAGAGGAGGAGCGCGTCTACGCTAAAGTATATCAAAGCTCTCATGCTGGCTTAGGTTGGGAAGACGGCATTCTCGCCTTCTCCTCCTCGGGCTGGGATCTCCAAATTCAACTCGACAACACATTCGCCGACATTGTTCGCGGTGAGATTTCCAACTCGGACACTCTGCACCAAGAACTCCATCTCTTTATCGACATCAAGCGCTACAATTCTACCGATTACCGCAAAAAGGGTGCTGCCAACGATGAGAACAAGCGCGGCAAAGCCGCCCTGTCTCTTCTCATCACCCGCACACCTCAGCTACGCAAGCTCATGTCTGTTAGGTCCGAGCTCACCTGGGGCGAAGACGATCAAGAGACCCTTTACGTTGTGTTCGAGCTCTGGCACCCATCCGCCGACCACAAGCACTCGGAGCTCGAATTCGCCGATCTCGACGTCGACGTCTGCCTTGATTTCCCGATCGAAGAGGCAAAACACGTTGCTGAACGCGACTCTGGTGGCAAGAAGAACAAGAAAACCGGCTATGCGGCTCTCAGTCTCCAACAGCTCAAGGCACTGTGTCGTGAGAGAGGATTGCAAATGAGTGGTGGCCAGAAGGATATCATTGAGCGACTCGAAGAGGATGATGCTGGAGAGAAACAGAAGACACGCAAGAAGAAGGCGCCGAACGGTCTCATGAGCACTAATGCTGCTCACGTCACGGCTGGATCTCGCATGGCTAATCAGCGTAGCAAGTGCGGTATGGGCATGCGTCGCTGATCATGTATCCATCTTTGAGATTCAATGCAGCATTATTTTTTTAATCTCTCATTAAATAAAGCACGTATCTCTATTCTCTCTTATTGGAGCTTGATGTCTATTTTTGTGATGCATGTATTCGCTCACACTTGAACTGTCTCGCTCACGTAGGGACGTCGAAAGTTCACCTTTGAAGATGCCATCATGAAATCAATATTGCAATGTGATACATTCTCAGGCCATGAAAGTTTGACAGCACCAGGTGTAGCAATGATTTGTGCACGCTGTGCCTCACGATCCTAGGGACTACATAAGAGCTTTTTTATTGAGCTGTCAATCTTTGAGGTTTCTGTACACATTTATGACATCCTGATTAGCTACTAAGAGTGTTCAGGCTTATATATGAGATGACGATTGCCCTCCAGCAGTAGATTGGGTTTACACAGAACGCGCATGAAATATTGCTGCACCTGACAACAGTCCACGATATGATACAATCATTTGGTGCTACGGCCAAGTTTCACACGCCGAATGAGCTGGACCGGTTGTTGAGGGATTCCAGGATGGCGTGCAGCGTTCGCACGCCGAATGGGCTGGGCCTGTTTTTGAGGGTTTCCAAATTTGAGTGCAGCGAGATAAATATGCTTTCCTTTCTCAACATGTCGGTCCGTGACGAGGTCCGGCCTTCGGGAAATCTTATAATCCATGATTGCCGTCCAGTCCAACAGCAATGAGTTGATAGAAAGCGACGTGCGTCTCACACCTGGAGTCTCATATTCCCATGCATCTAGAGTAGTGCGAAAGATGGCGAACCATTTAGCGTGGAATTCGTCGCTTTTGGTTGGAGTGGCATTACGCGCGCGATGCAACGGAAAAGCTGTCACATGGTAGAGGAGTTTTCTGGTTTTCCTCAGGCGTGTCAATACAATAAGGATCGCCCCAAATAGGCCGAACTTTGCGTACTGGATACGGTCTCTTTCTAGAACAGATATTATTTGCTGTTCCACCGTGTCGCGCGCTCTCAGCATTCGCAGACGTCTCTCAATATCTTCGTATTCGTTCATGTGAGCCGATGGTACGGAGCCTTTGCCACGGTCCTTGACATGCGACCTAAGTATTCGGCCTTGCTCTCTCTTGAAGTTACGATGCACATCTTGCAATGAAAAGATTTCGTGCAACATACGCAAAGTTCGTACACTAGAGCCGTGGACGATATTCCATCGAAGCTCGCGTAGCTTTTTTAGATCGTTAATCTCGCCTGGTAAGCTGATCGAGAGGTCCTGCATTGGTCTTCGAATTTTGTAAAAGTGTTGAGAAAGCCGCGGTGGCATCGTACGAAACAAGGCCACAATCTCACTCGTTTCAGCTTCCCATTGTCGAAAAGGCAGCAGAAACTCCATATTCTCCAGCGAGGTTTGAAGAGCGAAAGCGCGGTAGGTATTAAGTTGTAGTTCGTGTGCGAGGCTCCGGTCCCGTCGCTGTGCAGCCTCGATCATTGCCCTTTCCCGTTGGGATATTAGAAGTAAAGCCTCGCGATAGCGAGACGAGACAGACGCCAGGTCGTAGACGCGCCCATTCCACCCTCTCCATGCGAATCTGAGTATTCGATTCGGTCCAGGAAAGACAGGCCAAATTTGTAGCCATTGTGAATACTTAGGGATGTACCCTCTTTGGGTGATATGTCTGGAGCTTGACATCGATAGCACGAGTGTTTTGGGCTACTCAAGTGAAGTCTAACCATGCAATCGGCAATTTGACGCGTGCAGTCGAAAGGGGCGGGGAAAAGCCTAGTTCCGAGGCTGTGCCGAGAGCGCGCCAAGCCCATTTTACTCAGCACGGTTACACGAAGTTAAACAACCTGCGCGGTCGAAACTGCTGTGCGTCGAGTACAATGGACTACCGTGGCTGAAGCAAAACTCAAGCGAGCGATGAGTCGTGTCTCAAATGCTTCGCATATGCTGCACCGTGTTTGTGTGCGTACGACAAGATCTCAGCTCAGAGGCTTGAGACGTGAAGATGGTAACAAGGTGGCAACCATGTCGGACATCTGAATGCAACCTCTCAGAGGCTTGCAGGGGATATCCGTCTAAACCCGATGTCACATCTTTTGTTAGCTCTAAGATTCGTCTTGTATCATCGATACTACGTCCATTATGGCAACTCTGCTTACACTACCTACGGAGATAGTGCGCCTCATCCTCGGAGCTCTGGCCGACGCCGACTCGCTTTCCTTTTTGACGGTGCCCGGACATGCAGAGCACTCCAAGCAATCGTCGCGGACATCCCGGACACTACAATTGCAATCCCGAGATCAGCAGTCAGTGCATTGCTCGAATCACATTTTTGCAATTGTTGGACAGCTCAGCAGCTGGCGCACAACACCAGGTCACTGGGAAGCAGCCATATGCCCCTTTCGCAGAAGTTTAAGGGCATAGTATTCGCATGCTGTGACAAAAGCTTGCAGTTCAATGCAGAATCGCTATCAAATTCGTCGCGCTTACATCCCTGACTACGACCGGATTTCACTGCTATCTAGAAGATGGCAGTACCATTTACGTGTGATGAGACACCAGCTGAAAGAGTCAGTAGGCAATTAAACATCTTCGCAGCGAAGAAAGCATACCTGGGCAGTTTGCCGGTGCTGAAGTGAAGAAGAAGAACCACCTGTTCTTCTCGCGACATGTCTGCGCCAGCTTTTCCAGATCCAACATCTCACCAAGCGGCATACCCCAAAGTGCCAAGATGTACTCGTGTAGGTGGTAGTCTAAGTCGTCAGTACAAGACAAAGTATAGATGAACTTCATGGCTCACCTTCGTGCGTGGGCCATGCCTCAAATGCCGGGGCATCACCGGCAACGCTTGAAAAGTAGCAGTCGTGAAGCCAGTCGAGAATCTTCTGCTCCTGACTCACACCAGCATAGCGCTGACCATCTTCGCCGTCCTTACCAGTACCATGCCTCAGCGCAGCTTTCGTGCGATCGGCATCGGACTTGTTGTCGTAGGCTTCTTTCCAGCCGCTTCGGATAAACAACATGTCTCCGATCTTGATGTCACCGCCTTGCGCAGCGGGTCGAATGTCAATACCTTGGTCTTTACCACATTGATAAAGCTCCTCCCACGAAATTGGATAGTAATCATATGGGTCATAGTTAATGCCCTTCTTGTGTGCGTAGCCTCGGTAGTCGAGCAGCACTCCGCGTCCAGCAATACCATGCTCAGCCCAATGGTGGATGGAACATTTGTGGTTCGCTGATGGGCCCGTAATATCCGTACCTTTCGTCTGATCCAGATATCAGCGCTTTCCATATGACGAATACTCCTGAACTTACGCCGTTGTAGAATGATCCACTCGCCACGTGCGCAAAGTGCCTAAACCCCTTTAAGCCAAGTCAATAGGTTGCTAAATACATGTGCAATGCTCCGGCACTTACATCCCATTGTGTTCCCGACTGGGTATTCATGGTGTATAGGTCATCATAAGCTATCCCTTCGACAAGAGTCTTGATCTCATGCTTGAAGACCTCGCGGCCAAAGGCAGGCTGATTGGGGACATTCAAAGGTAGGCTGACACACGATCAGCTTTTGTATCCAGATCTATCGCCGTACTCCAGACCTACTTCACGGGTACAACCTCTCCAGTCCTGATCTCCCGCCCTGCTGCAGCTACACGTGTGGGTGTCAGGAGGTTCAGACGGCCGATCTGTATAGGCTGTCAATTGCATATTGACGCATCCCATATACGGCACGTACGTAGTCATTGTCGCCCCAAACCCAAGCCGCCTCCTCCGGTGCACCCGGGATTTGAGGTAGCTCCTTTCTCGTTGGGAACTTCGTGCAGTCTGGATCCCAGGGAATGGTAGTCGCAGTCTTATTCATCGTCAGGAAGTCTTTGATCTGCGTCAAACGCTGACCAGCTGTGTTCTTAGGATCAGTCATGATGGTGCCTTTAGTATTGTCCCGGTCGTTTGTCCAAATTGAATTTGACAACGGTGTGCGAAGTGAGTTCACACATGAGTTGCGAATTCGACGCTCTATTCAACCGAACGAGGCATGATGACCGTCACCCCGCTTTTCATTGCCGTCTTGATGGCGTAAGTAAACGCGCCGAGGCATTGTGGGGTTGAGCTTGCGGGCCCGCCCTGACTTCCACAACACGACTCGCCCTGACAGCTGTCAGTTTCTTTAGCCTTCCACATATCACCCACGAGGATCTCGGACTGAAGAATATTCGTGGAACATCCCAAATTTTGAGCGGTTTAATGCACGCTCGACGAATGACTGTTGTAGAGCGACATTTGGAAGTAGAAGTAGTAGTTAGTGACGTCAGCACGAGGCTAAACCGCAGTTGGCCTCGCACGATCTTCCCTTTCCCGCACATGGCACACCCTTGTTTATGCACAACTCGACGGGACATGAAATAGTGTAGGCTTCGTACATCTCGATTTTAGTTCTCGCCCATACCTTTATTCCCAAGTAGTTCAAGTTATCGCTATCTCTCCGAGGTTCTTGTAACCGTGCGATTTTCTTGTTTTTAACCACCACAACATGAACAAGAGCAGGTTGATGAACTCCATGCCAGCGAGGCCAACACCGGCCCAGAATGCGAACCGCTAATCTTTGTCAGCCTACTCTGATATGATTGAAATGTACTCACCATTTCAGTGCACATCGTACTGAAGTCAATGTCTCGATAGTCGAATCTTTCGTCTTGGTGTGTGCAGCTCCAGGAGCTGGAAAGGTATCAGCTTTTTGTGCTTTGTTTGGCCTACACTCAGCAAAATTCGAACTCACAGCAGGTCCCAATTGGTCTTATTTGTATCCCAAGAGCCATAGTAGGCCGTTACGATGACCCATACAATGAGGCAGATGGATGATACGACAATAGTTGTCACGTTACCAATCTTTGTCATTCTTCGCACCTGCAAAAGAGTTCAGCACATTCTTTATCACTTTCGTGCATACTTCCACTGACACTTTTGTGAAAGCTCGCGACCACCAGCACCAAGCTGAAGATACCAGCCAAAAGTGCAGCTGCTAAAAGCGCGTACGAAGGATACAGTTTCAACACGTCCGGCCAGACCGGAAATGACCCGCTTCCATCTCTGTATGGATTCGTAGCGTGCTTCGTTTGGCTGTATGATCGTATCGTTTGCGCGAGTAGAATGACAATCGCCGTGCAGGCCGCAAGTGATAAGATGCGCAGTGCTAGACGCGTGAGATATACGGCGCGGAATTCGTGAATGTCACCGCTGGCGTTGCGCTCCTGGGCTTGTTGCCGGCGTTCGACAAGCAAGATTTCTGCTGCATTGTTCTCCATGGTGCCTCTCGATGGGTTGAGATGCGGATATAAAGATTAGATGAACATTGATGAAGGAATCATAAGTGCGGACGGGGACGTATTGTAAATCAGTGGACAGCGAAGCTGACACAACGGCTGTAGCGTTGACCCAGGCATCACGATCCTGCCGCGGCGCACCGCCAAGGTGTTGCCAAAATTACATTCGAATGTTTTTGGCTTACTCAACATTGACTTCAATCACCTGTAGTCTATAGTTATCAGCCGAGATAGGTTTGAGATCGAACAGCGAAGCTGCTACATGTTCATACCTAACTCGCGAGGGGGAAGGCGGAAGGCCACTGATCCGCGAACGAGATGAGTGGCTTATGTAAGCACGGCCTGTGCTTTCGAGTTTCTTTTGGAACATCGTGATCACTCTTATAACCATCAACTAGGTATAGTAAAATCATCGCTTTTCTCTACAACATTCCATTCTTGTCCTGCGTATCCTGACCCCCACGATCACGATCGCGATCGCGCCCGCGGTCGTTCAATATGGCGACTCCCCACCAGCCGAAGCCCGCACCGACTGAATGAAGCCGCCGTCGCCGTACAACCTCAAGATACACAGCGACACTTCTAGAATGTGCTATCTAACACATCTCCCCTGTAAAAATGCATGAAAAACGTTGTGCTAACTACTCTTTCCCTATCCCAATTCTGTTGAGAAGGAAAGCATACCCCTCGAGCACCGCTTCCCACTTCTTTCCTGTTGGGTCTCCATACATGTCGAACAGATGCGGTTGGTCTTTCACCAACGTTAGCCCGGACTCGATTCCTGCGGCGCGTAGCGCATCTGTCGTCCGCTTTGCCTGCTGCCATGGGATGAGATCGTCGTTGGTGCCGAAGACGATGTGTGTTGGGGACTTGTAGTTGCCTCGAACGATCTGAGCGTATGGGCTCCCCTGTACGATCTCGTTATTTGACGGCTGCGCCATGTTCTGCCACGTTGCATCTTTGGTCCGCCCGGCGTGCTCTGCACTTGGGAGGCCTCTAAATAGGACCGGAAGAGTCTGGCCGTGCCAATTCATGTGCAGGACGATGCGGCTCCGCGCATCTTTCGGGGCTATCCAGCCGGCCATGGCCACCATCTTGGTTGGGACGTTGTACGCCGTGATCGGCGCAGGATACACTCCCTCAAGGAGGTCGAACTTATCTTCGGCGTAGGCGTCCGTGTGGTCTGGGACGTTTGGCCGGGTCCAGAACTCGTCTTCGTAGTCGGTGGGGCAGTAAAAGACGAGGATCGCATCAGGAGCTGGCAGGCCTCGCGGTACGGACGTCCAAGCGAGCGACATGGCGACAGTGCCCCCGGTGGACCAGCCGACGACGACCACTCGAGACGCGTCGAGGCGGACCGAAGTGCTGGTGAGATTCAGAGTCGGGAGAACGCGTCGAGCCCAGGCGTACGCGCTGTGGGCGTCGACGAGCGGGCCTTCGAGGAGCGTCGTTTCGGGGCAGAGGCGATAGTCGATGGCCACGGGCAGTACACCATGGTCGAGGAGGAGCTGCGTTTGGCGTGGACGTACATCCTTCCGCGAGAGCATCACATGTCCACCCCCGTGTATCATCAAGCCTGGGTCCACGGCGTTAGCTGCGGAGCCACTAACGGCAAGAAAGAGATTGAAGGAAGCAACATCATTGCGTACCAATGGGCCATGTCTCATGTGCAGACGCCTGTGTCGGCGAAGGATAGTGTATATCAGCTCGTAGAGGCAACCTTTTGTCGGTGTGGCCAAAAACCACGGTCTCGACGCCGCTTCTTCGATCTTGAGGGACGCTTTGGTAGCGACTGGGTTCGGCAACAGGTTGTTTGAACCCGGTAATGATCCTGACGGTCTCAGACTCACGCGTCGAGCCGCCTGTCCACGAAACGTGGCCAAAGCCGCTGGCACGCATGGTACCTGCCCATGACTCTGGCGTGGCTAGGACATAGCGACGGCCATCTTCGAAGGCCCACCATCCATCGAGCAGGCCGAAGACGAGGTCAAACCAGAGGAAGCGGGTGGTGAACTCTACCAGTGAGACAAAGCCGTGTGGTTTCAGAAGCTTGTTGATGTTGCTAAGCGACGAGGATAGATTCTTGGTGGCGTGGATGCAGTTTGTCGACAACACAATGTCGAACTGACCCTGCAGATCGATCGGCGGCTCCCTCTCAATGTCTAGAGCGGCGTACTTCATTGCGCCCCCATACTTGGCGAACTTTCGCTTCCCCGCGGACACGAGCGAGGAGGAAATGTCCGTAAACGTGTATTCTAGCGGTATGCCGCGCCGCACGAGAGCATCCACAATCCACTTTGTCGTTGATCCAGTGCCTGCGCCGAGCTCCAGAATATGGACCTTGCCATCCGGTCCTGATGAAAACGAGCTCAGAGTCTGCTCTAAGAACGTGGTGAGAAGCTGAGACATAATAATGTACATTGGGCTTGCGCCGTACACGTTTTCCAAAATGGTTCGATTGGCTTTGCTGCCATACAGCAAAGCCAATGGATCTTTTTTTCCTCGCACAAGCGCGGCAAGCTCTGCACCACAGATGTTGAGAAGTTTGTGTTCGTCCGCATGCTGAGGAAATTGCTCGACGATATCGCGGAAGAGGGTCTTAGAGGATAGGCCCTCAATCGGCACATCTGAGCGGATGTAGCGCTTGCCATCGTAATCAGCAATCTTTCCCTCCCGCAGGATGTGGTTCAACGCGCTGGCAAGCTGTGCATGTTTGGGAAGTACGTCGGGCAGAGGTATATCGTCCCCTGGATGCAACCTCTTCAGATCCATGCCCAGGTCGGCAAAGGCCTCGACAACGTAAGCCACGACCAGCTCCACTTGCTTCGGGTGAACCTTTTGGTAGAATCCAGAGAAGTTGTGCTCCCTTGCGAGTTGATCGAATTGGGTCTTCACCCATTCGAAGTCATCGTAAGCGCGGATCAGAGGCGAAGGATACGCGTCTTTGAGACCGGCCAAACTTTCCTTGTCAAGATCGGTGGCGCCGTCTGACATTGGTGTCGTGAAGCCAGACGACCGCGCGCGCTCTGGACTACTCATGTTCGAGGACGTGGTAGGGGTGGCGCTGCTATCTACAGTGATCGTGCCACCGACGGCACGCACGAAGATGTCGATGAGATCACCGTACGTGCTTTCCATGGTGAGCTGCGCCAGATCGATAGAGACATTGAAGATCTGCTGGACGTCGCTCATAAGCTCCATACACAGCAGCGAGTCCAGGCCATAATCTACGAGAGCACCCGAGCGCTCGAAGCTGTCCGCTGAACAGTCCAGATGTTCACCTAGAATTTGCGCGAGGCGCGATATCATCTGCTGCATGCCTGTGTTTGCCGGTGCTTCTTTGGTCTGGGACTCTACGTGCGAGCTCATAGGTATCGGGCGGACTGGCTCAACAGTGACGACAGGTTCTTGCCTGTTGGTCACCTTGGGAACTGAGGGCTCAACAGGAGACAGCTGCTGTTGGACTGCAGGCGCGGCACTTCCATTTCGCCGGTCGAGATAGTCCCGCAGCGACGCAAACGTCAGGAGATCTTGAAAATGGTCCTGCGGTATTGAAATGCCAAAGACATCAGATACTTCGGAAACGATCTCAGTCGCCATCAGAGAGTCGATGCCTAGGTCCTCAAGCTGCACATCTCCTTGAAATTCATCTGCGGGTACGTCCGTAATTTTACTGAGCATGTTGCGAAGGCGTTCCTCGACACCAGGAGCTTGCACCTGTGGTGTGACGTGAGTTTTTGCTGCAGGTACCTGCGGTGCCGCCTGAACAGTCTCTCCATTGAGATGTGGCGTGGATGCCTTAGCGACAGGGTCCCGATATGATGCTAAAGACATAGGTGGAGGTCTAACAGCAACAGGAGCCACTTTTGTGAAAGTTTCAGCCTTGAACGATGTCTTTGCAGCAGCTGGGGCGGATCGGGATATGGCCGCAGGAGCTGTCGCACCATCATGCCCGTTGGTACGGAACAGTACTTTGGACAAGGACGAGATGCGGACCCTTGTGAAGGCAGCACCGAAGACCACGAACACCAGTTGTCCTGTGACATGATCCTTAACAAATATGTCATTGCTGCATTCCCTCTCACCAGAAGGCGTGGACATTGCAAGGACGTCCCAGCCTTCGCTCCCGCTCCGAGCAAAGTCCTGTGATAGCTGAACCCGGTCAACGTGGGTGCAAACAAACACTTCGTCCGATGGACAAGGTGCCAAGCAATTTGCGTAGATACCAGGCACCTGTAGGAAGTTGTCGATCGCCACCGGGTTCGTCACAAGGCTGCCAAAAGCAGCAGGTTGGTCTTCTGGCAGAGAGACATGTGCCGCAATGACGCCTGCATTGCTCGTGACTTTGCGCACTCCCTTGTAGAAGTCATGGTATTGAACGACACGAGAGAAGATTTTGTATACGAGGCTACCGTGGACTGCCTCTCCTTTCTGGGCCGCCTCGGACTCATCGAAATCGTGGAATCGAAGGAGCTTGGCTAAGCGGTTGAACTCGGCGACAGAGGCCTTGTCGTCGCCCAAAGCAATCTCGACCTTGCCAATGGCATGCGTGGAGAGATGATTTGCTTCTGTTGGAGACACACCACGGCTATGGGCCTGGAACGTGAAGCTATACTCGTTGCCCCCTTGATGTGTTTGGTCGAGGGTAAGTTTGATCATCTTGTCACGACTTGCGCCCAGCGCAGAGGTGATCTCCAGACCGTCTACGCGAGCATATTGGGCGTTTGGTAGGCCACGAAGGCTTGCAAGTTCTCTTGCCGCACGAGTAGCCAATTCGATGTATAGAGGGGCGGGGCAGAGGGGTTCAGCCAAGACCGCATGTCCTGCGAGCATCGTTGACCATTCAGGAGCACGCGGGTCAATAGTGAAAACACTGAGCTTCTGCCCGGCATCCTGAAAGCCCGAGAAGGTAACAAACACGGGATCTAATTCAACAACAACAGGCTCTATAGCCGGGACTGTTACTGTCACAGGTGCGACGCTTTTGGGTTCCCTCATGGCGTCAAGGTTGAAGTCCAACCAGTGGCGCGTCCTCTCGAACTGGTATGGAGGCAGGCTCAGACGGCAATATGATGCCGCCTGAGCGCGATGGAAAGGCCAGAACTGAACGTTATGGCCATTTTTCCAGAGTTTGACTGAAGTATCGGCCATCATTCCCATGGCGTCGTCTCGGGTAAGGTTGACGGGGCAGTACAGGTGGTCAACCGTTACTGAGGCAGCGCGGCGGACCATGCCCGTTATGGATGAGTTCGAACCGGCTTCTATCCATGTAGCGCGTCCGAGATCCGCCTCGATGCGCTTGACGGCGTCTCCAAAGTATACTGGCGTGCGGGTGTGGTCAGCGATGAGCCTTGCTGTAGGCACGCTCCACGTCCCACTCCTGGAACAAGTCTCGATAGGTATTGTGGGCTCCTTGAACGTAAGACTACTCGCTAACGCATTAAGCTCAGGGAGAATGGGATCGCAAAAGCGCGAGTGAAAACCGTGCGACACGTTGAGCACTGTGTGTTTGGTTCGATTGCGCCGCAGAATGGCGACAAGGTTATCGACAGCAGCGGCGGATCCAACGATGACTTGACTTTTAGGTCCGTTGAAGCATGCAATTTCCAATTCAGGAGCTTTGGAGTCTTGCTCATAGACAGAGGCAATCAGTGCCCTTGTTTCGTTTTCGTCAGCCTCCAAAGCAACCATGGAGCCACGTTCTGGTCCCCATCTGTCTCTCATCAGGACGGCGCGTCCATATACCAATCTGAGGCCGTCCACAAGCGACAGGACGCCCGATACGGTCAGAGCGACGAGTTGGCCAAAAGAGTGTCCGATGATGCGATCGACCTGGAGGCCACAAGCAATCCAGGTATGTGCACAAGCATAATGCAAAGCGAACTGCATGCACTGAAGACCGACAACGTCATCCTGAGAGCTGGTGTCGAAGATAGCGGGATAAATTCCCCATTGGTATCCGAAAGCCTTGAGCACGCCGTCGCACTCGTCCAGGTATTTGCGCAACAAGACGGAAGAGTCGTAAACCTCTTTACTTAGGCCGATAGACCGCGTTGTTTGGCCGCCAAAGGCCAACACCACAGGTCGTCTCTTACCAGTCTCGTACTCTGCCGGATTTGATATGGCGTTTGCGAGGTGGCCGTCCAGCTCCGAGAAGCTCGTGACAGTATGAGCGAAAACATGCGGCAACGCGCGGTTTTGCCGGTCAGCCAGGTTGAAAGCGATGTCCGCGATCTGGATATCCTTCCCTCGTCCTGATACAAACTTTCCCAACTTTTCACAATTTGCAGCAAGACTTTTCGCGCTATTTCCGGACACGACGATCGGATAGCTTGGTAGGGTTTTGCTCTCCAATTTCCCAGCGTTCAAGGTTGGTGCTTCCCTGACCACGATGGCCGCAATGCTGCCGGCAGCCCCATAGTTGTTCACAACGGATATGAGTGCGTCTGCTTCCCAATTTTGCGTCCGTGTCGGGATTACGAACTGACCTCCAGAAAGGTCAATTTTGGGATTTGGTGTTGAGTAGTTTGCCTGGCCGGGGATCTGTCTTTTTTGCATCATCAATAGCGTCTTGATCAGACTAGCTGCCCCGGACGTACTTTCCGTGTGGCCGATGTTGCTCTTGACAGAGCCTACATGGAGAGGCTGTTTTCGCTGTTTGCTCGCAAAAGTTGCCCTGAGAGCATCGAACTCGAGAACGTCACCGATCGGCGTGCCGGTTCCGTGGGCCTCCAGGTAAGTGACGTCCTCTGCAGCCACATTGGCCATTCGCAGCACTTGTTGGTAGAGTGCGGTATGCGATGGGCTATATGGGACAGTGATTGGTACTTTATTGCTGCTTTGCTTCACGGAGGTGGCAAGAATGGTGCCGAAGATATGATCGCCGTCCTGCAACGCCAGCGACAATTTCTTCAACACAACCAGCCCAACACCTTCTCCGCGGCAATACCCATCTGCCCTCTGATCAAAGGACTTTGTGGGGCCGGTGGGACTTAGGAAAGAGGCGGCAGCCAAGTTCTGGAAGAAGTTCGGGCTGGTCAGCAGAGAAACGCCTCCGGCAAGTGCGCTTGTGCAGTCTCCGTGAGCAATCGCCTTGCATGCAGCGTCGATAGCAACTGCGGACGACGAGCACGCGGTGTCATATGTGATTGAAGGGCCGCTTAAACCAAAGAAATGGCTAATTCGGCCGGTAAGGAAGGCGCGCAACGTGCCCAATGTCGAGAAGGCGTTGGCTGGGTGACTGGCAACGTTGTCTGATTGTAGGTGACCAAGTCAGGCCGGGTATGTTATTGCGGTACGTAGAAGAGACTCACCATTGTAGTCCGATGCACAAACACCCACAAAACAACCCACCTCCGTATCTTGCTGTCTAGGCCCAAAGAAACCAGCGGATTCCAGTGCCTGGTAGGCAACTTCTAACAGAAGTCTTTGCTGTGGGTCCATAGAAGCGGCCTCGCGGCCCGATTTCTTGAAAAAGCGATTGTCGAAACTTTCAATGTCGTTGATGTAATTGCCGAAGAACACGGACTTGTCGGTACTTCTCCCGTGTTCATGGGATGGGAAGCGCCCTTTGGGTGGCTCCGTGACCATTGACCGTCCAGCGTCCAAGAGGTCCCAGTACTCTTCGATAGAGTCGGCGCCGGGGAATTTACATCCCATCCCGACGATGGCAATGCCATCAAGCTCTGCGTTTTGTGCCATACTTCTTGAAACCTTGTGTTGAACAGTCAGGTTGGAAGCGTTGAGCTGGTGATATACGATGCGTAATAGAAACAGATAATGTATTGCAGATGACGGAAAGGTCTTCTTTCACTTTGAGATAGCACGATAGAGGCGCTTTTTTGTTTCAGACACACTAACCCGTTGAACGTTGCTCTTAATTCGTAGCACTATAATTTAGCCCTATGAGCTACATGCTAGAGTGACATAACTCGGGTCCAAAGTAGCGGCGAGCGTTTGGCAAGGAAAGTTACACTGTGGGGCGGCTGGAACGGCTGCAGGCACTAGATGTGGGAAGGCGTACTTTCTTCCCCACGCGTTTCATTTGGCAACAATGTATAGCGCCTCTTAGTCTCATGACCAGGAAAACGAAGATACGGTTACAAGCCTTTCAACGCCTTTCGTGGCTTTTCTTGTGCTCTTCAGGTTGTCTTTCTTTCAAAGGAGTCTACGCATTGTTCGAGTTTTGCCATGCACACTATCTAGCATGGCCCCAACAACACTTTAAAATTCTTAAGCTTCTATTTAATATTGAACTGGTTCCTCTGGTGTTCTCCTTATCTTCGTCCGATGTGACTGTGTAGATCATGGAGGCATAACAGGAAGGCCGACGAGCATTGCATAACACATTTCCTTAGTGAACTGCCAATATACGCATGTAATCTTAGTAAGTAATGTGAATCAAGTTGCAGCTCTCCACTTCAGATGTGACAGAGCCAGAACGAGGCATCGAGGGCGCGCGTAAGAATCCTTATTACGAACGCCAAGTACGTTCAGTAAGCGAACTCAGGTCTTTGCTGACTGTATCCACCATAGCGAACCTTTCGCGGACAGTCTAATATGCATGTCGCTGATTAAACGGATCATAGTTTCATCGTTATATGCATGGTACGACCTCGAATCTTGTCCGAGGAGGACGATCAGCATTGAAAAGCGACAGGGTAGTGCAGCAATACATTCACAGCTTTACAGTCTTCAAGTGGCTGCATGCCGAGATACTCAGTAAACCGGTGACCCGAGGAGCAAGCGATAGCACCGAAATTTGCTATGTGTATATGGACTTTCCTAACGTTCAGTCAATGCTGCCCCACATGTGTTATTTCCATGCGTACTTCGGTTTTTCAATCTACAGTTCCATCTGGCCGTTGACCAACGGCTTGAAGAGCGTAATCATGCAAGTTACGCTATATTCACTCTAAATACAATTTAATTACTAGACTGTCGTTATACTTCAAGACGCTAGAGGTGATGTCCTGTGCAACTTTTGCGTCCACTTGTTTG
>Ga0265780_10004785_pt1 | contig 17324 bp, 10 predicted proteins | sample P1T30metagenome_FD_192432 | JGI IMG/M metagenome (GOLD analysis project Ga0265780, IMG submission 192432) | Plant litter microbial communities from East Loma Ridge, Irvine, California - P1 T30 | ecosystem: Environmental > Terrestrial > Plant litter > Unclassified | place: USA: California...
TGCGTCAGCAGCGCGAAATACGGGCGCTGGGCATTACCGGCCAAGGCCTTGAGCACCACGACCTTGTTGTTGCCGCCGATGCTTTCCTCGCCCAGCCCGGACAGCCGCGCAAATGACACCAGCGGCACCTCCCAGCCGTGCCAGGCCAGCGTGCCCAGCAGCCAGTCGGGACCTTCCGCGCTCGCCTGCACCTGCACCTTGGCCATCATTTCGGCCACGGTGGCATTGGGCAGCAGCACGCGTTCGGGACCGGACTGGATCAGGACCCCGCGGATCTCATCGTTGTTGGCATGGCTCACTGTGCTTCCCCTTGTTCCGGACGTGCCCAGCGGGCACTGATGGCCTGTGCGAGCTCCTGCGGCTCACCGGCGAACATGCCGGCCGCCACCACGGCGGTGGCTGCGGCCGGGTCGTAGCAGCCCTCGCCCACCTGGCCGCCCACCCATGCACCGGCCTCGGCCAGCGTCAGTGCCGGGTCGACCTGCAGCAGGTCGGCACCACTGAGCAGGATCACCGCGCTTTCGCCCGGCGGCAGCCGCGCCAGTTCCAGGCCCTGGGGTCGGCTTTCGAACTGCAGTCCGCCATCACGCAGCACGGTGGCGGTGTCGTCGGACAGGATGTAGACGTGGCCTTCCAGCACATCTGCGCCGGTTTCTGCAAGCAGCACCGGCAACGGCGAAACCCGCGCCATCTGCTTGACCAGATTGCCGTAGCGCGCGCCGTCCAACGGCATCCGCACCAGCAGCGGCACGTCCAGCGCCGACGGCAGCGCGGCCAGCAGGCGCCGCAGCGCATCAGGGCCGCCGATGCCGGCCAGCACCACCACCGCGCCGCGTGCGCCGCGGCGTGGCCCGGTAGCGGGCGGCGTGTCGTCCATGTCCACCAGCGAAAGGTGGGCCGAATCAAATACCGGCAACGCCGGCGGCGCGGCGGTCTGGCGGCTCACCGCAGCGGGCGCGGCGTCCTCGTCCAGCAGCGCCCAGCGGCTGTGGTCGGCCAGCGGCGGCGGCACCACGGCGCCTGCATCGACAGGCGTGGCAGGGGCGTCGGCTTCGGGCAGGTTCGCCGCCAGTGCCTGTTCCAGCGTCTGCGGCTCCTGCCACTGCGCGGGTGCTTCATACAGGCTGTCGCCCGCCAGCAGATCAGCCGCGTCGACCGCTTCGTCCAGGTGGAAGTCCAGCGGCGCATCAACGTGCAGCTGGGCCGGCGTATCCGGCATCCCCGGTTCGATCTGCAGGTCTTCTTCGATTTCCGCACCGGGCGGCAGCACTTCGCGATGACCATGCAGCTTGGCCGCCAGGTGCCGCGCCCAACGCTGGGTTTCCCAGCCTTCGCGGCGCGCCGCCAGTTCGGCCTCGTCGAACACCAGGGTGAAAGCCGGCGAAGACAGCGCATCGTCCAGCCGTTCCAGGGCGGCTTCCACGGCGGGCTCCAGTGCGATCACCACGGCCTGCGGGGCAAGCGCGATAAGCGTTGCAGGATCCAGCGCATCGGGATCTTCTTCCAGCACCAGCGCCACGTCGGCCTGGACCAGCGCCTCGCGCAGGCGGTCGCGGGCCGCGCCCGGGCGTGCCAGCAGCGCGACGGCCGGCGGCAGGCTTGCATCATTCTCGGACACGGGCGATCCCCAGCAGGTCGTACACGTTACGCATCAGGTCCAGCTCCTGGTAAGGCTTGCCCAGGTAACGCTGCACGCCGATTTCGAAAGCGCGCTGGCGATGCTTGTCGCCGCTGCGCGAGGTGATCATCACGATCGGCACGTCGCGGTAACGAGGGTCGGCACGCATCGCGGTGGCCAGCTCATAGCCATCCATGCGCGGCATCTCGATGTCCAGCAGCATCAGGTCCGGCACGCGTTCTTCCAGCCGCTCCAGCGCTTCCACGCCATCGCGCGCCACGCTGACTTCGAAGTTGTGGCGTTCCAGGATGCGGCCGGTGACCTTGCGCATGGTCAGCGAATCGTCCACCACCATCACCACCGGCACCTGGCGCTGCTGTTCCAGTTCGGCCACCGGCAGCGGACGCTCCGGGTTGGCGACGAAGCGGCGCACCAGCGGTGCCACGTCCAGGATCACCACCACGCGGCCATCGCCGGTGATGGTGGCACCGTAGATGCCCGGCACCGAGGCGATCTGCAGGCCGACCGGCTTCACCACGATTTCGCGGTTGCCGAGCACCTGGTCGATCGCCACCGCGGCGCGCAGGTCACCGGCGCGCACCAGCAGCAGCGGCACCTGCGCCTGCCCTTCGGCACGGGCCGGGGCCTGGCCGATCAGGCTGCCCAGGTCATGCAGGGTGTACTCCTCGCCGCTGTAGCGGTAGGTGCTGTCGCCGGCCTCGAAACGTTCGCGCGAAATACGGCCGATGCCACTGACCGAACCCACCGGGACGGCGAAGGTGGTTTCGCCGATCTGCACGAACACCGCCTGGGTGACGGCCAGCGTCTGCGGCAGGCGCAGGGTGAAACGGGCGCCCTGGCCGCGTACCGAGTGGATTTCCACGCTGCCGCCGAGCTGGCGCACTTCGTTGCGCACCACGTCCATGCCCACGCCGCGCCCGGCCAGCTGGCTGAGCTGGTCGGCGGTGCTGAATCCGGAGGCGAAGATCAGGTTGTCCAGTTCGTTGTCGGCCAGGGTGGCATCGGCCTGGATCAGGCCGCGTTCCAGCGCGCGCCGGCGGATCGCTTCGCGGTCCAGCCCGGCACCGTCGTCGGCCACGTCGAGCACGATTTCAGAGCCTTCGCGATGCAGGCGCAACGAGATCTCGCCTTCCACCGGCTTGCCTGCCGCGCGCCGCTGTTCGGCCGTTTCCAGGCCGTGGGCGACGGAGTTGCGCAGCATGTGCTCCAGCGGCGCCACCATGCGATCCAGCACGTTGCGATCGAGTTCGCCGTGGGTACCTTCCAGCGTCAGGTGGACCTGCTTGCCGGTATCGGTACCGGCCTGGCGCACCACACGGCGCAGGCGCGGCACCAGCCCGTCGAACGGCACCATGCGCGCGCGCATCAGGCCGTCCTGCAGTTCCGAGCTGACGCGCGACTGCTGCTGCAGCAACGAATCGTACTGGCGTGAGAGGTCGTCCAGCACGCCCTGCAGGCCGCCAAGATCGGCTGCCGATTCGTTCAGCGCGCGGCTGAGCTGCTGCAGCGTGGAGAAGCGGTCCAGTTCCAGCGGATCGAAGCTGTGGTCGGCCTGCTCCTGCTCGCGCTGGTAGCGCGCAACGATCTGCGCCTCGGTTTCCAGGTCAAGACGGCGCAGCTGGTCGCGAAGACGGGCATTGGTGCGGTCCAGTTCGCCCATGGCGCCGCGGAAGGCACCGAGCTGCTGTTCCAGCCGCGAACGGTAGATCGCCACTTCACCGGCGTGGTTGACCAGGCGATCGAGCAGGTCGGCACGCACGCGCACCTGTTCCTGCTGCGCACGCGCGCCGCCTTCTTCCTCGCCGCCGGCTTCCACCGGCAGTGGCGCGGACAGCGGCAGGCTGGCGATCAGCTCGGCCGCACTGGGCGCGGCAGCGGCGGGTTCGTCGGCCTCGGCCTGCGTGGCCGGCCGGCCCTGGGTACGCGCATCGAAAGCAGCCACCAGGTCATCGGCCGCTGCCACCTGGCGATGGTTGCCGGTGAGGGTGAGCATCTGGTGCAGGCGATCGAAGCCGCGCTCCAACAGCTGCACGTCGCTGTGCTCGATGCTGGTGCGTCCGGCGAACACCGCTTCCAGCAGCGACTCGATGCCGTGGCCGAGATCACCGATGGGATTGATGCCTGCCATGCGCGCGCCACCCTTCAGCGTGTGCAGGTCGCGCTGCAGGCCGGCCAACGGCTCACGGTCCTCCGGCGCGGTGCGCAGTTCGCTGATCAGGCCGTCGCAATGGTCGAGCAGGTCCTTGCCTTCTTCGACGAAGATGTAGACCAGCTCGCGGTCCAGCACGCTGAAGTCCAGCGCATCGGCGCTGCCGACTTCTGCTTCGACTGCTTCCGCTTGGACTGCTTCGACTGCTTCGGCATCCGAGGCGTCCACCGCGTCCTGCAGGGCAAGCTCGCGCGCATCTTGCGGCACCTCGGCTGCACCGGCGTTGGACGAACCAGCAAGCGATGCAGCGGCAGGCTCCATCTCGAAGTACGGCTGCTGCACGACGTCGGCTTCGGCTTCGGCTTCGACTTCGGCTTCGGCTTCGGCTTCGGCTTCGGCTTCGACTTCGACTTCGGCTTCGACTTCGACTTCGGCTTCGACAGCGAGCGGTTCCGGTTCCTCGGCGTATGGCGCCGTAGCCGGCTCATCGGCATCGCTGTTCTCGGCGAAAGCCGCGTCCTCGCGCGCCGATCCGGCATCGCCGGCAACAGAGATGAGCTCGCCCGCGTCGTCCTCTACGGAATCGTCGATGACGTGCAGCCCTTCATCCAGCGCTTCCTGCAGCGACACGGCTTCGCCGAAGGCGGCACTGCCCTGCAGTTCGTCGGACAGCGCCTCGCCCGCCTCCTCGCCGGTCGCCTCGAGCGCCTGCCCGAGCGGTTCGTCGTGCTGGGCGGCAGGTTCGACGGCACCCGGCACGTAACTGTCGGGCAGCGCGGCATGCGCTGCGTCGTCCAGATACAGCGACAGGTCCTCTGCGCCGGTCAGCTGCACCTCGACATCGTGGTCCTGGGCCGGTTCAGCGGTGGCCTGGTCGCTCTCGTGCGATGTTGCCGCCGGCACGTCGGCTTCCGCGACGAAGGTCGGCTCGGCGCCCCATTCGTGCTCGACCGACGGCGCCGGAAGCGGATCCAGGAACGAAGACAGATCGTTGGCGCCGCTCAGTTCGACCTCAGCCACGACCGGCGCGTCGAACGGTGCGACCTGCTCGTCGCTGGACCGTTCTTCAATCCGTGCAACCTCATCGCTGGCGGACTCGCGCTCGGGCTCGATGACGTGCAGTTCGCCGCTGTCGACCATCGCCTCGGCGATCTGCTCGACCTCGACTTCGGCCTGCGCTACCGGCTCGGCCGCGTCGATCACCTCGAGGTCGAGATCGACATCGGCACGGACGGCAGCAGGGTCTGGCTGCGCCTGTTCAAACACATCGGCGGCATCTTCCATCACCGGCCAACGCGCTTCGGGCAGGGTCGCGGCGAGCGCCTGCAGGCGTTCGGCAAGTTCCTGCTGCAGCGGGATGCGGGGCGATTCGGCCTGCAACGCCAGCATCGTGGCTTCGATCGCGCGCGCAGTGGCGTCCAGCGCATGCACGCCCTCATGGCTGGGCGCTTCGGCAGCCGCCAGCGAGCGCTTGATGTAGCTTTCGGCCGCGCCGGTGACGGAGGTGATCTCCGGCACATCGGTCATGGCGAAGGCACCGTTCATGGTGTGCACGGCCCGCAGCAGCGGATCGGACACAGGCTGCGGGTCGACGCGCGACGACGCCAGCCACCCGTGCAGGGTGGCCATGTGCGCTTCCACTTCGGCTTCCAGGATCTCGCGCAGCACGCTGTCGATGCTGGCCGGCGCACCCTCGAGAGAGGCGGCCGCCACATCGGCGGCGAAGGCTGCTTCCAGCGCATCGATCCCGGCCTGTTCGTCCGTTCCGGAAACCGCCGTGGCGACCGGATGGATGGGCAGCGGCACGTGGAAGGTTTCTTCGCCGGCGCCAACGCGGTCGGCGATCGACTGCAGCGCCTGCAGGTCCGCGCTGACGCGCTGCCCACTGCGCAGTGCTGCATTGAGTTCGGGCAGGGCGTGGTAGGCCTGTTCGACCACGGCCACCACCGCCGGCGTTGCCGGGCGGGAGCCATCCAGCACGCGGTTGAGCATGCCTTCGATCTTCCAGGCAAACTCGCCCAGCGTACGCGCGCCCACCAGGCGCCCACTGCCCTTCAGCGTGTGGAACACGCGGCGGATCGGACGCAGGCGGTCCATGTTGTCCGGCTGCGCGCGCCAGGCCGGCAACAGCCCGCCGAGGTTGATCAGTTCTTCGTCGAACTCTTCCAGGAACACCTCGCGGATGTCCTGGTCGATGTTCTCGGCCTGCTCGTCGAATCCACCGTCGAGCGTTTCGGCGGCGGCAACCGGCGTTTCGGCCAACAGCGGCGCCTGCGGCTCCGGCTGCGGATTGAAGTCGGCCGCAGCCGCGGCCAGTTCGGCCAGGAAGCGCGCATCGGCATCGTCGACCACCGCAGAGTCGGTCGACGGTGGCTCAGCTTCATTTGCCTGCAGCGTCTCGGATGATGCGAACGGCGCCGGTTCGGCAGCAGTGATCACATCGAATCCTGCCGGCGGCTCGATGACCGAGGCTTCCAGCGCTTCCAACGACAAGACATCGTCGGCACGGCTGATGCCGCCCTCATCGAAGCGGAAGCTGACCGGCTCGATCGCATCGTCTTCCGCCTCGACTTCGGCCAGCACCGGGTCGAAGTCAGCGCCATCGATCAGCAGCAGGCCCTCGTCGGCGTCGCTGAGCACTCCAGGCACGTCCCCGTGTGCAGCAGCATCGGCGAGCGTGCCCTGATCCTCGTCGGCGACGGACAGGTCCACCTGGGTAACCGGTTCGACCGTCCAACGCGTGGCATCGGCGGCATCTTCAGCGAATACCGGATCGAAGTCGGTGAAGGTCGGCGCGCGGCTGTCGCTCTCTTCAGGCGTCGCGTGGAAGCTGCCGAGTTCCCAGGCCGGCACCTGCGGCGGAACCGCGGTGGTCGCAGCGAACACCAGCGTCGGGGCGGCCGGTTCGGTCGGTACATGCTCCAACGGTGCGCCGTCGAGCGCTTGCGCATCGGCAGGTGCATCGGATGCAGGCTCAAGGCCCTGCACGTCCAGCGCAGGTACGGTCGGCGCGGTGTCGAACACGAAGTCCGGCAGCGGCGGCGGCACCTGTGCGGGGGCCACGACCAGTGCGGGCAGCTCCAGCGTTTCCAGCCCGGGCACCGCGAGCGGCGGCGGCAGCACGGCTTCGCGCTGCACCGGCTGCGGCGCCGCATCGGCCAGCGGCTCGACGGCGGCGGCGTTGGCAACCGGCAGCGGCCAGTAGCGCAGGGCTTCCAGGCTGCTGCGGGTGATGTCCAGGATGCTCTCGCGCCCGGCGCGACGATCGCGCAGCGCTTCCAGGTAATACTCCAGGCTGGCCATTGCATCAGCCAGCGTGTCCAGCTGGCGTCCGCTGGGCACGCGCTGGCGCCCGATCAACTCGGCGTCGATGTAAAGCTGCACGCCCTTCAGGTAGTCGGCCGGCACCGGCAGGTCGAGCATGCGCAGCGCGCCGCCGACTTCGCCCAGCAGGCGCGGTACGTCCTGCAGCTGTTCGTGGTTCCAGTTGGTTTCGATGAAGGCGACGAAATGCTCACGGGCCACGGTGAAGTTGGCGATCGCTTCGTGCGCCAGCACTTCCAGCGTGCGCCGGGTTTCGGCGGCGGAAGGGTCATCTTCGCCGCTGCCGGTCGCGCCCAGATGGGCTACCTGGTCATCCAGCGAAGCGTCCACGTACAGCAGTGCACCGGCGACATCCAGCAGCAGGCTCTCGTCGATCTGCTGCTCGCCCGCGACCACGCTGCTGAGCGCATCGCGCTGCTGCACCACCACGTTGCGCGCTACGTCCAGGCCCATCATGGCCAGCGTATCGCCCACCGCGGCAAGTTCGTTGACCTGCTGCTGCAGCTGCTGCGGCGCGCCGCCGGTGCGCAGGTGCAGGTCCAGCGCGTCCTTGATGCGCAGCAGCTCTTCCTTCACCGCGTTGCCGACGGTATCGAGCAGTTCGCGGTTGCGCCCGCTCAGGCTGCCGCGGGCGTGGTCGAGTTCGGCTTCGGTGGCGCCGACGCTGTCCGGCGCAAAGGCCAGCAGCACGCTTTCATTGATGCCCGCCACGCCACGCGCGGCACGGATTTCGTTGAGCAGCGGCAGCAGCACGATCGGAATGTCGCGGTGGCCGTTCTGCAGGCGCTCCAGGTAATCCGGAAGCAGTACGCTGCCGCGCATCAGGGTCGCGCAGGATTCATCGCGCTCGGCGACCTCTCCATTGCCGATCGCCACGGCGAGCTGTTCCAGCTCCTCGGCCACCATCGCCGGTGCATACAGTTCCACCATGCGCAGCGTGCCCTGCACCTGGTGCAGGTAGCCAGCGCACAGGCGCATGCGGCTGGCGTCGGCAGGCGCCTCGACGAAGTACTCGACCTCGTTGCGCACCTGGCGCAGGGTCTCATCCAGCTCCGGCTTCACCCAGCCCAGGGCGGCATGGCTCATTGCATCGCGCAGGGTACTCATGGGCGGACTCCGGTCGCCAGCGAACGCATGCCGCGCGGGGCATGGCATGCAGTGTGGCGGAAATAGTGACGATGCTTCATCAGGTAATCCTTGCTTCCCCGTACTGCCGGCTTACGCCGGCAGCTTGAAGTCGGCGACCGAGCGGCGAAGGTCGGCGGCCAGCTGTGCCAGGTGGCCGATCGATTCGGCGGTCTGCCCCGCACCCTGCGAGGTCTGGCCGGTGATCTGCCGGATCACGCCCATGGTATGGGTGATGTCCGACGCGGCCGAGGACTGCTGCTGGGCGGCCACGGAGATGTTCTTGATGAGGTTGTTGAGGGCGTTGGACACGCGCTCGATCTCGGTCAGCGCAGTGCCGGCGTCCTCGGCCAGGCGTGCACCGGACACCACCTCGGCGGTTGTCTGCTCCATCGAGGTGACCGCTTCGTTGGTATCGGCCTGGATGGCCTGCACCAGGCCTTCGATGCGTCGCGTCGCACCGGAGGTGCGTTCTGCCAGGCGCTGCACTTCGTCGGCCACCACGGCGAAACCGCGACCAGCTTCGCCTGCAGAAGCGGCCTGCACCGCCGCGTTCAACGCCAGGATGTTGGTCTGCTCGGAAATGTCGTTGATCAGTTCCACGATCGAGCCGATTTCCTGCGAAGACTCACCCAGCCGCTTGATGCGCTTGGACGTTTCCTGGATCTGATCGCGGATCTGGTCCATGCCCTGGATGGTTTCGCGCACCACGCCGGCACCTTCGGCGGCGATGACCACCGAGCGCTGCGCCACTTCGGCGGACTCGGAGGAATTGCGCGATACCTGTTCGATGCTTGCCGCGATCTCGCCGATGCGGTCCGAGGCGGTGGTGATCTGGTTGGCCTGGTGGCCTGCCGCTTCGGCCAGCTGCATCGCCGTGGCCTGGGTTTCCTGGGTGGACACGGCGACCTTGGCCGAGGTGTCGTTGATGGTGGTCACCAGGTGGCGCAGCTCGTCGACGGCGTAGTTGATGGCGTCTGCGATGGCGCCGGTCATGTCTTCGGTCACCGACGCTTTCACCGTCAGGTCGCCCTCACCGAGCGAGCTGATTTCATCCAGCAGCCGCATGATGGCCTGCTGGTTGCGGCTGTTGAATTCCACCTGCGTCTGGTAACGCAGTTCCTGCTCGCGCGAACGTCCGCGCACCGAGGTGCTGACGAAGCCGATGATCGCGATCAGCGACAGCGCGCCGGACACCACGCCGATCCAGAAGTTCGGGAACAGCCGCGTATCGCTGGCCGAGCCGAAGGAAGAGAACGCGTTGAACAGGCCCTTGCTGTCGGCCAGCATGTCCGACGAACCGGCAGTCAGGCTGGCGGCCGCGGCCTGCGCGGCGAACAGCTGGCGCGAGCTAGCCAGGATCGCATCGGCGTCGGTCTTCATCGCCGTCCACTGCTGCTGGGACTGCTCCAGCGCGGCCAGCGCGGCAGCGCCACGAACTGCGGCGATGCCCATGTCCTCGTTGCCGTTGCGCAGGCCGTCGAGTACCTGGCTGAACACGGTGATGTCGCGGGCCAGGGCATCGCCGGCGCCGGCGGCACCGGAGCCACCGGCGCGGATTTCAGTGACCCGGCGCGCCATCGTGCCGGCGACCACGACCTGCTGCAGGGCGCTGTAGATCTGCGCCGACGGTGCACCGGAGGCACTCATCGCGCGCACCACTTCGTTCAACTGTGCCTGCAGGCCCGGCACGGCACCGGTGAAGTTGTTCGCGTTGCCGGCCAGGGTCAGCACCGCCGGCTCACTGGACACCAGCTGGGCGGCACTCTTGGCCAACGGCTGCCAGGTCGCGGCCAGCTTGCCGATCGGGGCGGACACGCCCGGTTCGGTGCCGTAGCGGCCCTGCAGGGTGGCGACGTTCTCATCGATCGCGGTGCGGGTGGCCTTGAACGCGGTGAAGGCCTGCGCGTTGCCGGCCACTGCTTCTCGTCCCTGGTTGGCCAGCTGCTGTGACAGCACCTGCAGGTCGGCGGCCTTGGTGCTGGCGTCGGCCAGGCGGCTGCCCTGCCAAGTGGCCACGCCGGTGTTCAGGCCGAACAGCGCCATCGCCAGCAGCAGCAGGATCAACCACGCGTTGGTGCCACCCAGGCGCACCTTGGCCGCCTTGCTGGAATCGGAAGCAGTACTCATCGTTCAACCTCGATGTTCAATGCAATGCAGGAACGGAAGCCAGCGTTCAGGCCGCGGCTTGCCGGAATTCGGGAGTGCGCGACAGCAGCGAGAGCGAGAAAACGCCCCAGTCGTGGTCGTCGGCATGGAAGGCGCGTTCGACGAAGTGGGCGTAGCGCCCCTCGGCCAGTCCACCGGCCGCCACTTCCTGGTCCAGCTCGAAACTACGCTGGCCGTAAAGTTCGTCGATGGTCAGTGCCACATCGCCTCCGGCCTGGCGCATCACCAGCACGCGCTGGCCTTCCTGCTGCACCGTGCGCGCGCCTTCCAGGAACAGTTTCAGGTCGATCACCGGGAACAGGTTGCCGCGCAGGTTGCCCACGCCCAGCAGCCACGGCTGCGCGCATGGCACCGGCGTCACCGGTGGCATCGGCACGATTTCCACCACCTCGCGGAAGTCCGAGACCAGGCGGCGATGGCCGACGCGGTACCCCACGCCACGCCACAGGTCCTGGGCGAACTGGCGTTCGGGCAGCTGCACCGCATGGGCCAGGCTGCGGCGCTCATACGCTTCGAGGATGTCGAAGGGAGAGCGCATCAGGACACCAGCTCGTTGATCCGCGCGATCAGGTCTTCCTCGCGCGGCGGCTTGACGATGTAATCGGCAGCCCCCTGGCGCAGGCCCCAGGCCTTGTCGGTTTCCATCGCCTTGGTGCTGACGATGATCACCGGGATGTGCTTGGTGGCCGCGTCGCGGGCCAGTGCGCGGGTGGCCTGGAAGCCACTCATGCCCGGCAGCACGACGTCCATCAGCACCAGCTGCGGCAGCTGGCTGCGAACCAGTTCCAGCCCGGCTTCGGCGTTGTCTGCCTCTTCGACCTCATGCCCTGCCTTGCGCAGCCATTGGCTGAACACCGCACGGTCGGTCGGTGAATCCTCGATCAGGACGATACGAGCCATTTTGCCTTTCCCCCCTGGTCAGGCGTTGACGTATGTGCGGATGGCACCCAGCAGTTCTTCGCGCGTGAAAGGCTTGGTCAGGTACTGCTCCGAGCCGACGATGCGCCCGCGCGCCTTGTCGAACAGACCATCCTTGGACGACAGCATGATCACCGGCGTCGACTTGAACAGCTGGTTGCCCTTGATCAGCGCACAGGTCTGATAGCCGTCAAGCCGCGGCATCATGATGTCCACGAAGATGATCTGCGGCTGCTGGTCTGCGATCTTGGCCAAGGCCTCGAAGCCGTCGGTGGCGGTCACCACCTCGCAGCCTTCGCGTTTCAGCAGCGTTTCCGCCGTCCTTCGAATGGTCTTCGAATCGTCGATGACCATCACCCGGAGTCCTGCGAGCTCCCCGCCCGCAGTCATGTTCTCAGTCATTACCGTTCCCCATGCGCGGCACTTCGGTCGGTGCCGCTGCGAAGGCGTATCTATATCGCACTTGCGTGACCGCCAGCAAGTTCGGCGACGACTTTCGTGCGTGAGGCCCGTCCGGCCGTGTTGCCGGGGGCCGGGATCATGGGCCGCACGCAGCGTTGCGCGCAGACAGGCGGGCACGCCGCGGGCGGAGCCGCTACCATCAGCACCTTGCCTGACAGGTGCCGCCATGCCGTTGAACGTCATCGTGGTGATGGACTCCATCGCCCATATCAAGATCGCCAAGGACACCACCTTCGCCATGCTGCTGGAAGCGCAGCGCCGAGGCCACGCATTGCATTATGTGAAGCCCGGCGGGTTGAGCCTGGACAACGGCCGCGCTGTCGCGCGCACCGCCCCGCTGCAGGTGCGCGACGACCCGGCCGACTGGTACACCCTGGGCGAATTCAGCCAGACCGTGTTCGGCCCTGGACAGGTCGTGCTGATGCGCAAGGACCCGCCGGTGGATGCCGAGTTCATCTACGACACCCAGGTGCTCGACGTGGCGGCCACGGCCGGCGCGCGGGTGGTCAACAATCCGCAGGGACTGCGCGATTACAACGAGAAACTGGCCGCCCTGCTGTTCCCGCAGTGCTGCCCCCCGACCCTGGTCAGCCGCGATGCCAAGGCGCTGAAGGCCTTCGTGCTGGAACACGGCCAGGCCGTGCTGAAGCCGCTGGACGGCATGGGCGGACGCTCGATTTTCCGCAGCGGCACCGGCGATCCGAACCTCAACGTGATCCTGGAAACGCTGACCGATGGCGACCGCAAGCTGACCCTGGCGCAGAAGTTCATCCCGGACATCACCGCCGGCGACAAGCGCATCCTGCTGGTGGACGGCGAGCCGGTGGATTACTGTCTGGCGCGGATCCCGCAGGGCGATGAGTTCCGCGGCAACCTGGCCGCCGGCGGACGCGGCGAAGGCCGTCCGCTGAGCGAGCGTGACCGCTGGATCGCAGCCCAGGTGGGCCCGGAGATGAAGCGGCGTGGCATGCGTTTGGTCGGCCTGGACGTGATCGGCGAGTACCTCACCGAGGTCAATGTGACCAGCCCGACCTGCGTGCGTGAACTGGACGCGCAGTACGGCCTGAACATTGCCGGCCAGCTGTTCGATGCCATCGAGGCCGACCTGCCGCGATGAGCGCGATGGTTTCCCCCGGTGCCGGCGGCCGCGAATCACAGCGGCTGGGCGCGACCCTGGCCCTGTCCATCGCCCTGCATGCACTGTTGATCCTGGGCGTGGGGTTCGCGGTGCGCGGCGACGCCCCGCTGGTGCCGACGCTGGACGTGATCTTCACCCAGACCCAGACCGCGCTGACGCCCAAGCAGGCCGATTTCCTGGCCGCCGCCAGCCAGGTCGGCGGCGGCGAGCACGACAAGGCGATGCGTCCGCGCGAGAGCCAGACCGGCGTGGTGCCGCAGGCGCTGCCCGGCAGCAGTCCGGTACCGCAGCAACGCCAGGATGCCGCCGCCCCGCCGCCGCCTCAGTCGCGGGTGGTGAGCAGCCGCAATGGCGAAGAGCAGGTGGTGCGGGCCCAGCAGCAACCGATGCCGGAACAGCCGCGCCCGGATTCGCCGTTGAACGCGCGCGAGCAGCGCGATGCTGAGATGGCCCGGCTCGCCGCCGAGGTACATCTGCGCTCGGCGCAGTATGCCAAGCGGCCCAACCGCAAGTTCGTTTCCGCCAGCACCCGCGAATACGCCTGGGCCAATTACCTGCGCGCCTGGGTAGACCGGGCCGAACGCGTGGGCAACCTGAACTACCCCGATGAAGCGCGCCAGCGCCGCTTGGGCGGACAGGTGGTGATCACCGTGGGCGTGCGCCGCGATGGCAGCGTGGAAAGCGCGCGCATCCTGCGCTCAAGCGGGACCCCGCTGCTGGACGAGGCGGCCCTGCGCGTGGTGCGGCTGGCGCAGCCGTTCCCGGCACTGCCGCAGACCAAGGACGAGGTGGATATCCTGCAGGTGACCCGCACCTGGGCGTTCCTGCCCGGTGGCGAATTGCGCGACGACTGAGTGTGTGTGTGTGTTTGCCGGGCTGCGCCCGGCGGCTGCTTTTTTTCGAGCAACGTCAACGTCAACATCAACGTCAACAGCTGCAGGTTTGTTTGTGGGCGAGGCGGGGTGGGTTGTCCCCATCCGCTTGCTCGCCGGTGCAGGACCCCTGCGGATGAGCGTTCCCGCCAACCCACCCCGCCCCACCTTCGACAGGTCCATGGCGGCCTTGGAACACGCGGCTCTGGTAGCGCCGACCCATGGTCGGCGGAATGTTTCAGGTGAACGGATAAAGGCCGCCGAGCATGGCTCGGCGCTACCGCTTTTTTATTTCTTTATTACGCGGGTGACGGTCCCCGGCATCTGTCATGGGCCGGGCAGTGGGGCTGGGCGGGGGCGTTGAGCGCCATGGATGGCGCGAAACGAGGCCCGCATGGATGCAGCCTTTGCCGTCCCCCGACCAGCCCCACCGCCCGGCCCAACCCAGCTGCGGCAACCAGCAGCCACCCGCGAGGGGGTCCACCCGTTCGCGCCCTCAGCGCTGTTTGGACGCCCGCAACGCCTGTTGCTCGACCAGCGTCAACGCCACGTTGTCGCGCAGGTACGCCGGCTCCACCCGCTCCGGGGCGATCGCTTCGCCGCGCGCCAACAGCGGCAGGGCGAGCGCCAGAACATCCGAAGCACGCGGCAACGCCGTGGCGTCCACGCTGATCAACGCAGTGCCCAGCTGCGCCACGATCGCGCCCTCGGCCGCGCCGAAGCCGGTGCCCACGCCGGCGCAGCGGATTCCCTCGGGCAGCACCACCGCCTGCGGCGGGCACACCCGCTCGGCATCCTGCAGCCAGGGCAAGCCGTCGACCCGCTGATAGCGGGCCACGTAGACCTCGCCCATCCGCGCATCGATGGCAGCCAGCACCTGGCCTGCCTCGGCCGGCGCGCGCATCGCCAGTGCCTGCAGCGTGGAAACCGGAATGAGCGGGCGATCCAGCGCCAGCGCAACGCCCTGCGCCAGCGCGATGGCCAGGCGCACGCCGGTGAACGCGCCCGGACCGCGGCCCAGGGCGATGGCATCAAGCTGCGAACGCGCGATGCCTGCCTCGGCGAGCAGTTCCTCGGCCCACGGCAGGGCCAGCTCGGCGTGCCGGCGCGGCGCGATCTCAAAGCGTTCGCGTACCTGCCCATCCACGTGGACGGCAACGGAACAGGCTTCGGTGGACAGTTCAAAGGCGAGCAGTTTCATCGTTTCAATGGTCAGAACAGGGAGAGCGGCGTACCCGGCGGCGGCACGTCATCGGGAGCAGGCGCAGGCGCCGCCGGCAACCATTGTGGGGCAAAGAAGGCCTGTACATCGGCCAGCGCGCGAGTGCGCCGGAACGGTGGTAGCGAGTCCAGGAAGACCCGGCCGTAGCCACGGTTGAGCAGCCGTGGGTCGCACAGAACCAGCACGCCGCGGTCGGTCTCGCTGCGGATCAGGCGGCCGACGCCCTGCTTCAGCGCGATCACTGCCTGCGGCAGCTGTTCGTCGCGGAACGGGTTGCCCCCCTGGGTGCGGATTGCCTCCAGCCGGGCCTCGAATACCGGGTCGTCCGGTGCGGCAAAGGGCAGCTTGTCGATGACCACCACGCTCAGCGCATCACCGACCACGTCTACGCCCTCGCGGAAACTGGCCGATCCCAGCAGCACCCCGTTGCCGGATTCGCGGAAGCGCTGCAGCAGCGTCGCACGCGGCGCCTCTCCCTGTACGAACAAGGGCCAGGGCCCGCCGCGCAGCGCTTCGGCCGCCTCGCGCAGCGCGCGATGTGATGCAAACAGCAGGAAGGCACGCCCGTGCGAGGCCTCCAGCACCGGGCGCAGGGTGGCGATCAGCGCGGTACCGAACCCGCGCGCGGCCGGATCCGGCAAGCCTTCCGGCAGGTAGCACAGCGCCTGGGTCGGCCAGTCGAAGGGGCTGGGCTGGACCAGGGTGCGCGGATCGTCCAGGCCCAAGCGCTGGACCACGTGTTCGAAGCCACCGCCGACGGTCAACGTAGCCGAGGTGAATATCCACGCCGCCAGCGTGCGCTGCCGGTGTTCGCGCAGTGGACCGGACACATCCATCGGCGTGCGCTGGCAGCGGAATCCCCGCGGGGTGAGTTCGTACCACAGCACATCGCCGGCTTCGCCAACCGCCGTGTCCGGCTCGGCATCGAAGTCCAGCAGCGGCGCGTCATCGCCCAGCCAGCGACCGAGCCGCGACACCGCCTCGCGCGCGCGCGCATGGCAGGCGTCCAGCCCGGACGAGGCTTCGCGCAGGCCTTCCAGTCCCTGCAGCAGGGCATGCAGTGCACTCATCGCCGCGTCGAAACCATCGCGTACCTGCGGCACCGCCAGCGCACGCCACTGCGTGCCGCGCGATGGCAGGCCGTCCATCGCGGTACGCAGGTCGATCAACGCGTGCTCCAGCGCTGAAACCGGCGCCTGCAAGGCGGCCTGCGCACCGGCCACACTGCGCGCTTCCAGCAGGCAGTCGCGCGCCAGCTCCTGCCACGGACGCATGCCGAAGCCTTCACCGAAGAACTGTGCCGCCAGCTCGGGCAGCTGGTGGGCTTCATCGATGACGAACGCCTCCGCCCCCGGCAGCAGCTCGCCGAAGCCTTCCTGCTTCAACGCCAGGTCGGCCAGCAGCAGGTGGTGGTTGACCACCACCACGTCCGCGGCCTGGGCGCGCTGGCGCGCCTGCACCACGAAGCAGTCATCGTAGTAGGCGCAGTCAGGGCCAAGGCAGTTGTCCACCGTGGAGGTGACCATCGGCAGCAGCGGGGAATCGTCGGCCAATGCATCCAGTTCGGCCATGTCGCCATGCCGGGTACGCCCGGACCAGGCCAGGATGCGCTGGAACTCGGCCGCTTGCTGTGGCGAGCTGAAACGCGGCTCGCCGCGCGCCTGCTGCAGCCGGTAACGGCACAGGTAATTGGCGCGCCCCTTGAGCAACGCACTGCGGTGGCCGACGCCGAGTGCCTGCCGCACGCGCGGCAGGTCGCGATGGTAAAGCTGGTCCTGCAACGCGCGGGTACCGGTGGAGATGATGGTTTTCATCCCCGACAGCAGCACCGGTACCAGGTATGCATAGGTCTTGCCGGTACCGGTACCCGCCTCGGCCAGCAGCAGGTCCCGCTGCTGCAAGGTTTCGGCAATCGCTTCGGTCAGGCACAGTTGCGCCGGGCGTGGCACGAACGCGTCCAGGTGGGAGGCGAGCGCCCCGCCCTGGCTCAGCGCCTCGCGGCTGGCATGGACAAGATCAGGCTTCATCAACGCTGACAGGATACCGGGTGGGGAGCGTTTTCGCCGGGCCGCGCCCGGCAGCGCGGAAGCCGAAGCGAACAGCTGGGGGTCTGTGTGTTGGCGGGACGCGGCGGATTGGCGGGGGACGGCAAGGACTGCATCCATGCGGGCCTCGTTTCGCGCCATCCATTGCGCTCAACGCCCCCGCCAACCCACCCCGCCCCACCTTCGACAGGTCCATGAAGCCCTTGGTAGCGCCGACCCATGGTCGGCGGAATGGTTCAGGTGAACGGATAGAGAGTCGCC
>Ga0265780_10004786_pt1 | contig 17320 bp, 16 predicted proteins | sample P1T30metagenome_FD_192432 | JGI IMG/M metagenome (GOLD analysis project Ga0265780, IMG submission 192432) | Plant litter microbial communities from East Loma Ridge, Irvine, California - P1 T30 | ecosystem: Environmental > Terrestrial > Plant litter > Unclassified | place: USA: California...
ACGCGCGACGACGCCGACGCCCTCTACGCCTACCTGCGCAGCCTGGCGCCGGTGCGCCAGCGGAACCCGGCGCACGAGCTGCGCTTCCCCTACAACCAGCAAGCGATGCTGGCCGGCTGGCGCCTGCTCTACTTCAAGCCCGGCGTGCAGCAGCCGGACCCGCGCCGCTCGCCGGCCTGGAACCGCGGCGCCTACCTGGTCGAGGGCCTGGGCCATTGCAGTGCCTGCCACAGTGAACGGAATCGCCTGGGCGCCGCCGGCCACGACCTGTCCGGCGGCCTGATTCCGGCCGTCGGCTGGTACGCGCCCTCGCTGACCTCCGACGCCGAGGCCGGCCTGGGCCAGTGGGACGAGCGCCACATCGTGCAACTGCTGCGTACTGGCGTATCGCCCCAGGGCGCGGTGTTCGGCCCGATGGCCGAAGTGGTGCGCCACAGCCTGCAGCACCTGTCCGAGGCCGACGCCGGCGCGATGGCGGTCTACCTGAAATCGCTGCCGGCCGATGGCGCGAGACCACGCGCGGCGGCGGCGCCGTCCGAGGATGTGGCCAAGCTCGGCAAGAAGCTCTACGAACAGCACTGCGTCGATTGCCACGGCGAGGGCGGCCGCGGCGCGGCGCCGGCCTACCCGCCGCTGGCCGGCAACCGCGCGCTGACGATGGCCGAGCCGGTGAATGCGATCCGCATCGTGCTCAACGGCGGCTTCGCCCCGGCCACGGCGGGCAATCCGCGGCCCTACGGCATGCCGCCGTACAGCCCCTTGCTGAGCGACGCGGAAGTGGCGGCGGTGGTGAGCTACGTGCGCAGCAGCTGGGGCAATGCGGCGGGCGCGGTGACGCCGGCGCAGGTGAACCGATATCGGGCGGTGCCGCTGGAGTAAAAAAGAGATACCGTTTTGCTGATCGGTCATCCATAAAAAGTGATTGGCATGCCCACCGCACTTCTCACGACAATGGCGTATGCCATATCAATGAGAAAGTGGAGACAAGATGCGAACGAAGTCCATGCCGAAGCACATCTGGCTGTTGTGCCTCGCCCTCGGAAGCCATGCCTTTGCAGCCGACAAGGCGCTGGCGCCGACGGCGCGCTGGTCGGCCTACACCGCCGGCCAGGCGCAAACCCCGCCGATGGGCTGGAGCACCTGGAATGCCTTCGAGACCGATATCGACGAAGCCAAGATACTCGGCTCGGCGCAGCGCATCGTCGACAGCGGCCTGGCGCGCCATGGCTACCGCTACATCAACATCGACGACGGCTGGGCCGTGCGGCGCAACATGCCGGACGGCCGCATGGTCATCCGCGCCGACCGCTTCCCCTCCGCGGCGCAGGGATCGATTACCAGCTTCAAGCCCTTCACCGACAGGATCCATGCGCTGGGCCTGAAGGCCGGCATCTATTCGGACCTGGGCCGCAATACCTGCTCGCAGGCCTACTCGAACGACGTCGCCAACCTGCCCAAGGGCAGCGTGCTGGAGCGCGAAGTGGGCCTGTACGGACACATCGACCAGGACATCGCGCTGTATTTCGCGGAATGGGGCTTCGATTTCATCAAGATCGACGGCTGCGGCTTGCGTGCCTACGGTCCGGACAGCCCGAAGGTCCGGGCCGGCGACTACCGCGCCCTGGCGCCGACGCTCGACCTGCAATCCGTCGGCCGCTCCGACATCCCGGCGGTGAAAGCCGAATTCGCGCAGATCGGCGCCGCCCTGCAGCGCAACAACCCGGACGGCGACTACCTGCTGTCGCTGTGCATCTGGGGCGCGGCCGACGTCCGCTCCTGGGGCAAGGACGTCGGCAATATCTCGCGCACCAGCGACGACATCACGCCTTCCTGGGGCCGGCTGCTCACCAACTTCGACAGCGCTTCGCGGCGCGAACTGTATGCCCATCCGGGCAGCTGGAACGATCCGGACATGCTGTTCATCGGCAAGGGCGACTTCGACGCGAATCACCTCGTCGAGGCGCGCTCGCACTTCTCGCTTTGGGCCATGGTCAATGCGCCGCTGATGATCGGCACCGACCTCACCAGGACGCCGGACGCCCTGATGGCGATCTTCGGCAACGCCGACATCATCGCGCTGAACCAGGACCCGGCCGGCAACCAGGCCGTGCTGGCCTACGATGCCGACGACCTGAACATCTTCGTCAAGACCCTGGCTTCCGGCGAGAAGGCGGTGGCGGTCTTCAACCGCGGACTCGGGCCGATCGACGTCGACCTGATGGCGGCGCACCTGAAATACCGCGACGACGCCCCCATCACCCTGACCGACCTGTGGACGCGCAAGCAGACCAGCTTCACCAGCAGCACCAGGCTGCGCGTGGCGGCGCGCGAGACCCTGGTGTTCCGCACCCAGGGCACCCGCACGCTCGCGCAGGGCATCTACCTGTCGGAACATCCGGGCCGCGTCAACCCGGCGGTCGACGGCGTCGTCGACCCGCAAGCCGACCCGGGCATCTACCGCTCCTCGGCCGGCTGGTTCGGCACCAAGGGCAGCGGCGACCGGCCGATCTATGCCGGCTGGGGCGGCGCGCGCGCCGACAGCGCCCCCTACGGCCAGGCCCTGCACATCGCCGGCAAGCCGTATGGCAGCGGCATCGGCGTGCTCGCCAACTCGCGCCTGGAAGTACGCAACGGCGACTACAAGCGGCTGGCCGTCGAGGTCGGCGTGGACGATTCGGCGCGCGACCGCAGGCACGACGTCACCTTCATGGTCTACGGCGACGGCAAGCTGCTGGCCACGAGCAAGCGCCTGCGCCGCGGCATGCCGGCGCAGGCGCTGGAAGCAAACGTCGCCGGCGTCAGGATCGTCGAGCTGGTGGCTCGGAGCACGGGCGGCGCCAACGAGCTGCTGCCCGTCACCTGGGGCAATGCGGCGCTGCTCGAGTGATGCCGGGCCGCCAGCCAGGCGGCATGCGACGGCACGCGGCGGGGCATACCTTGGTAGGCCCCGTCACACCAAAGTCTGATGTCGGCCGGGACGCATTCGGACTACGCTGTGGGAACAGTTCGCCACCCACAAGGAGCACTTCATGCTGAAAGGTTTCAACTATCCCCTCACCCCGGAAGGCAAATCGACGCTGAACCCGGCCCCGCCCTGGCACTATTCCTCGGATTTCCTGGGGATCGAATTCTGGGCCGACCCGGCCCGGGTGGGTGCCCTGCTGGCGCCGGGGCTGGAAGTCGACGGCGCCGCCGACGGCCACGCCTTCGCCTATTTCTACGACTGGCAATTCACGGCCGCCAACGAGGAATACCTCGACCCGGCGCGCTACCAGTACCGCGAATTCTTCATCCTGGTGGACGCCCTGCTGGACGGCCAAGCAGTGTCCTACTGCCCTTACATCTTCGTCGACAACGACGCGGCGCTGGCGCGCGGCTGGTCGCAGGGTTATCCGAAGCGCCTGGCCCAGGTGTTCCAGACGCGCCTGCACGCCGCGCCCAGCCTGGCCGCGCCGCAGCTGGCGCAAGGCGCGAAGTTCGGCGCCAGCATGTCGGCCAGCGGGCGGCGCCTGGCCGAGGGCCTGGTGGTGCTGGACAGCCCGCTGGCGGATCCGGCCGCGCTGGGCCAGCGCCCGGTCATCAACCTGCTGCACACGCCGCGCCTGGCCGCCGGCATGCAGGACAAGCCGGCCGTGCATGAACTGGTGATGAACGTGCCGCGCGAGACCCGCATCGCGCAGGCCTGGGTCGGCCAGGGCAAGCTGGTGCTGCCCGAGGTGGCGGGCGAGGAGCTGTCGGCGCTGGCGCCGCGCCGCTGCGGCGCCGGAGTGCGCGCCTCGATGTCGTATATCGTCGACGACCTGAAGACGGTGAAACCGCTGGCGTGAGCCGGCTGCGTGCGTCGGCGCCGCCCGGCCTCAGACCATCTCGGCGAAGCCGATGCGGTCGGTCGTCGCCGCGCGCGCCTCGTCCACCCCGACCTTGTGCGCCGCCAGCAGTTCCTCCAGCACGCTGTTCATCGTGTGGCAGCCGGGGCGGCCGGCGTTCATGTGGGCGCGGATGGCGCCCAGTTCGCCGTCCTGGATCATCTCCGCCACGGCCGGGCTCATGCTCAGGCATTCGCTGGCGAGGTGGTAGCGGTTGCCCTGGCGCGAAGGCAGCAGGGCCTGGCACAGCACGCCGCGCAGCGCATGTGCCAGCGCCTGGCTCTGGGCTTCGGAATTGCCGAGCAGGCGCAGCATCTTCTGCAGGCCCAGTTCCGTCGAGCGCGCGTGCAGCGTGGCCAGCACCAGCGGACCGGATTCGGCCAGCGCCAGCGCTTCCTGGGCGGTCTGGGCGTCGCGGATCTCGCCGATGACGATCACGTCGGGCCGCTCGCGCAGCGCATCGAGGGCGCCCAGGTAGTAGCTGCCGACGTCGCCGTCCATGCCCACCTCGCGCTGGGTGATGATGCACTTGCGCTGGGGGATCAGGGTCTCGACCGGATCCTCGATGGTGATGATGTGGCCGGAGCGCTGCTTGTTGATCTCGTCCAGCATCGAGGCGATGGTGGTCGACTTGCCCTGGCAGGTGTCGCCGATGATCAGCACCAGGCCGCTGGTCAGGCGCGCGAATTCCTGCTCGTCCGCATGCAGGCCCAGTTCGGCCAGCGCCAGCGGCTCCTTCGGAAAACGGCGGATCACGCAGCCCAGGCGCTTCCTGCTCTGGAAATAGAAGCAGTTGGCGCGGATGCGCGCCGTGTGCAGGTCGATCGAGCGGTCGAAGGCGCGTTCCACGATGCGCTCGTTCCAGTTCGGCTCGATAACGTCGAAGAACTCTTCCAGCTCCTCCTTCGTGATCGGCGAGTCGGTCACCGCCACCAGGCCCTTCGGCTGGCGCAGCATCAGCGGACTGTTCTGGTGAATGATGATGTCCGAGAACACCAGCTTCGAGTTCAGCAGGTGCAGGATCTGCTCGACCAGGGTGCCGAACACCGGATGGTCTTCGTTCTCGATGTACGAGAGGGTGGGAATCTGCGAGGACTGGTGGTATTCCATCGGGTCGGCGGTGGCGGAAAGGGAAACAGGCGATGCATTTATTATAAAACCAGCATCGCCCTAAAATTCCACTTGGAAAGAATTTTTCTCCACAACCAAGCCTTGCCGTCACCGCGCCGCCACACTCGGCGCCGGTCTTGCCCGCTAGCGCTGCAGCGCCTGCCAGATACGGTCGCCGAACAGCGCCAGCGCGACGCCCACGATCATCACGACGGCGCCGGCCAGGCGCACCGGCGATACCTTGCGCATCGCCACGTTGATCAGGCCGAAGTGGTCGATCGCCATCGAGGTCAGCAACTGGCCGGCGATCACCAGCACGACCATGTTCAGCAGGCCGATGCGCGGCACCAGCACCACCGTGCAGAAGATGAAGGCGGCGCCGAGGAAGCCGCCGGAGAACTTCCACAGCGGCTGCTGCGGCAGCGCCGCGATGGACTCGAGCAGGCCGCCGCGCACGAACGCCAGCACCCCCAGCGCAAGCGTGCCGCACAGGAAGGAGATCAGCGCTGCGACCACCGAATTGGCGCCGACGGCGGCGGCCATCTGGCTGTTGATGGCGGCCTGGAAGGAAACGGCAATGCCGGCGCCGAAGGCGACGGCGAACAACAGAAGATGCATGCGAAGGCTGCGGGACGAGGCCCGGATTCACCAAAAGAGGGCGCGATTGTAGCAAAACGGTGCGCCCGTCCCCAGCGCGGCGCGCTGCGGGTCGGGTTCAGGCGGCCAGCATCCCCTCGAGCGTGCGCTCCAGTGCCGCATGGCCGTCGACCACGCGCCAGGCGCCTTCGAAGGCATAGCCGGGCAAGAGCGCGCTGCGCAGGGCGATGCAGCGCAGCCCGGCCGCGCGCGCCGCCGCCAGGCCGCGCGGCGAATCCTCCACGGCGACGCAATCGCCGGCGCGCAGGCCGAGCCGGTCCAGCGCGTTCAAGTAGGCGTCGGGATGCGGTTTCGGGCGCAGGCCGGCGCGCAAGCCGTCCTCGCGCGCAAACACGCTGCCGATGTAATCCAGCACGCGGCCATGGCGGTGCGCCAGCGCCACGTGTTCGCCGAAGGAAGCGGTGACGATGCTCATCTCCACGCGCGGCGCCAGGCGCGCCAGCATGGCTTCGACGCCGGGAAAGCTCAGCGCCTGCCCGGCGTCGCCGGCCTCGGCCAGCAGTTGCGCGTAGCAGGCGTCGCGCGCGCGCCTTGCCTCGCCCACCTGCCCTTCGTCATGGCCACGCGCGCGCAGCACATGCCAGGCGCCGCGGTGGTCTTCGAGGTACCAGGCGACGTAATCGGCGTGGCTCAGCGCCACGCCGTGGCCGGCCAGCACGCGCCGGTTGGCCTCGAAGAACAGGCGCTCGGTGTCGGACAGGACGCCGTCGTTATCCCACAGGATCGCCTTGAGCATCGGGCCGCGCGGTTCAGGCGAGGAAGCCGGCCAGGCGCGCCAGGTCGACGTTGCCGCCGCTGATCAGGATGCCGACTTTCTTGCCTTGCAGTTCATCCTTCATGCGCCGCGCCGCGGCGAAGCCCAGGCAGCCGGTCGGCTCCACCACGATCTTCATGCGCTCGGCGAAAAAGCGCATGCATTCCACCAGTTCTTCGTCGGTGGCGGTCAGGATATCGTCGACGTCGCGGCGGATGATCGGGAAGGTCAGCTGGCCCAGGTGCTGGGTCTGGGCGCCGTCGGCGATGGTCTGCGGCGTGTCGATGTGGACGATGGCGCCCGAGCGGAACGATTGCTGGCCGTCGTTGCCGGCTTCCGGCTCCACGCCGTACAGGCGGCAGGCCGGCGACAGCGCGCGCGTGGCCAGGGCCGATCCGGCCAGGAGGCCGCCGCCGCCCAGGCAGACGAAGAAGGCGTCGAGCGCGCCGACTTCCTCGAACAGCTCCTTGGCCGCCGTGCCCTGGCCGGCGATGACGTCCGGGTGGTCGTAGGGCGGGATCAGGGTGAAGCCGTGTTTCGCGGCCAGTTCGCGGCCGATCTGCTCGCGGTCTTCCGTGTAGCGGTCGTACAGCACCACGTTGCCGCCATAGCCCCTGGTGGCGGCGACCTTGGCGGCCGGCGCATCCTGCGGCATCACGATGGTGGCCGGCATGCCGAGCAGCCTGGCCGCCAGCGCGATCGCCTGGGCGTGGTTGCCGGACGAGAAAGCGACCACTCCGGCGCGGCGCTGCTCGGGCGTGAAGCGGGCCAGCGCATTGCAGGCGCCGCGGAACTTGAAGGCGCCCATGCGCTGCAGGTTCTCGGCCTTGAAATAGACTTCGGCGCCGAATGCGTCGTTGACCGTGCGCGAGGTCAGCACCGGGGTGCGGTTGGCGATGCCGGCGATGCGTTCGGCGGCCTGGACGACGTCGGCATAGACCGGTGGCTGGAGCGTGCTCATCCCTTGATTCCTTCCTGTGTAGCGTTGCTGGACGGTAGCGTGTCCAAACCGGCATTGTAGCCGGGTCACGCCGCCTTGTTGAGGGCGCCGCGACGGAAGGAAGAAGAAGGGACTCAGCCGGGCGGCGCCGACAGGTGGGCGATCTCGAGCGAGCCGCCTTCGTCGAAGACCGGACAGGCCCGGGCCAGCGCGACCGCCGCATTGAAATCGGCCGCCTGCAGCACGGCGTAGCCGGACAGCGAGCTGGTGGATTCCTTGGGGCCGAGCAGGCGGTTCGGGATGTCGACGGCGCCCTGCGCTGCGCTGCCGCGATCGACCAGGGCCTCGCCCAGCCCATCGAACCAGTCGCGCCACAACCGGCCCTGGCGCTCGGGGGCGTCCGCCGAGCCGTCGGCCGCGCCGCGGTAGACGATCAGGAATCGTTCCATGCTGGCTCCCGTGAAAGTGGGCGGGCGCAAGGATGGCCCGCCGATGCGCAGAGCTTAGCAAAAGCATGGACGCCGCGCCGCACCGCTGGGCATGCGCTCTGGCGCCCGAGGATGCAGTCCGGTACGCCGGCGCTGCAGTTTGTCGCAAAGCCCACCACGGGGCGGGCGTCCCTGCCTAGAATCCCACCATCGCATCACCAATCACAACATCAAGGGAGAACACCATGACCATGACGACCATGCTCACCGCCACCCGCCGCCTGCTGGCCGGCGCCTGCGCCCTCGCCTGCCTGGCCGCCGCGCCGCAAGCCGGTGCCGCGCCCTGGGGCCAGGGCGAGCAGGCCGCGGGCGGCGGCGCGGTCACGCGCCAGGACCGTCCGGTAAGCCACTTCAACGGCCTGTCGGTGGCCGTGCCGGGCAAGGTCGAGGTCCGCACCGGCAATACCGAAGGCCTGTCGATCGAGACCGAGGACAGGCTGCTGCCGCTGATCGAGACGGTGGTGGAAGACGGCACGCTGAAGATCCGCAGCAAGCGCAATACCAACCTGCGCACGCGCCACCTGAAGATCGTGGTGCAGGTGCGCGAACTGGACCGGGTGGCGCTGGCCGGTTCGGCCGACATCGACGTCGACGCCATGCGCGCTCCCAAGGTCCGCTTCGACATCGGCGGCTCGGGCGAGATCAAGGTGGGCCGCGTGGAAAGCGAGGGCGTCAGCGTCAACCTGGGCGGCAGCGGCGAACTCGAAGTCGGCGGCGGCAGCGCGCGCAATGTGTCGCTGTCGGTGGCCGGATCGGGCGAAGTCGACCTGGCCAGGCTGCGCGCGGACAGCGCCAACGTCAGCGTGGCCGGTTCGGGCGACGCCAGGCTGTGGGTGCGCAATACCCTGAGCCTGACGGTGGCGGGGTCGGGGAATGTGGAGTATTACGGCGATCCGCAGCTGAGCAAGTCGGTGCTCGGATCGGGGAGTGTGCGTCGCTTGGGCGCGGCGCCGAATTGATGCGGGCAGTGGCTCGCAGGGCCCAGTGCCACCCGGTCGAACGACACATCGGCATGCCGCCGCCCCTGCGAAGGCAGGGACGACGGCGCTGCAAGCATGGCCTGGTCAGCCAGCGCCCATCAGCACTTCGCGCTCCACCAGCACCGTGTCGGTGCCGTCGGTCAGCCACACCTGGCCGTCCTGGATCGTGCACTGCAGCTGCATATTACGCTGGGCCATTTTCTCCAGCTGGGCGCTGGTTTCGGCGGGAATATTGATGACGGTGATCTTGCGGTTGCGTTCGAGCTTGCTGGCCAGGCCCTTGAACCAGATATGGCTGGTGGCGCTGTAGCTGTAGACGATGACGCGGTCGGCGCGGCCCGCGGCCTTGAGAAGGCGGCGTTCCTCGGGCTGGCCGACTTCGATCCAGGTCTGGATCGCGCCGGTCAGGTCTTTCAGCCACAGGGCCGGCTCCTCGACGTCGAACAGGTCCTTGCCGTAGGTGAGCGCCGGGTCGGCGTTCAAGGCGAAGGCGAGCAGGCGGATCATCACCCGCTCGTCGGTTTCCGAAGGGTGGCGTGCGATGGTAAGCGCATGCTCCTGGTAGTAATTGCGGTCCATGTCCGCGATATTCAGGTCTGCCTTGTAGATCGTTGCTTTCAGGGCCATCTGGTTTGAAACCTATCTCTTATGCTGGGTTCAGCTGAACACGACGGTCTTGTCGCCGTTCAGCAGGATACGGTGTTCCACGAACCACTTGACCGCGCGCGCCAGCACGACGCTCTCGACGTCGCGGCCGATGGCCGTCAGCTCGTCGGCGCTCATCGCGTGGTCGACGCGTTCGACGTCCTGCTCGATGATCGGACCTTCGTCCAGGTCGCCGGTGACGAAATGGGCGGTGGCGCCGATCAGCTTGACGCCGCGCCGGTGCGCCTGGGCATACGGGCGCGCGCCCTTGAAGCTTGGCAGGAAGGAGTGGTGGATATTGATCGCCCTGCCCTTCAAGGCTTCGCACAATCCCGGCGACAGGATCTGCATGTAGCGCGCCAGCACGACCAGGTCGACGCGATGGGTGTCGAGCAGATCGATGATGCGCGCCTCCTGGGCAAGCTTGGCCGATTCGCTCGCACCCGCCTCGAGCGGCAAGTGGTGGAAGGGGATATTGTAACTGGCCGCGAGCTGATAGAACTCCATGTGGTTCGAGACGATGGCCGGGATCTCCACCGGCAGCAGGCCGCTGCGGTAGCGGAACAACAGATCGTTCAGGCAATGGCCGATCTTCGACACCATGATCACGACGCGCGGCTTGCGCCCGCCGTCGTGCAGCTGGCCGTCGGCGCCGAGATCCTTGCACAGGGAGCCGAAGCCGGCGCGCAGCAGTTCATCGGAGACCGCATCGTCTTCCAGCGCGAAGTGCACGCGCATGAAGAACAGCTTCGATTCCGGATCGCCGAACTGGGCCGAGTCGATGATGTTGCAGCCATGTTCGGCCAGGAAGCCCGCCACGCGCAGCACGATGCCGCGGTGGTCCAGGCAGGACAGGGTGAGGATGTATTCGGGATAGCTCATGCGCTCGATGGATAAGTTAGGGGGAATACAGCCCGCCCATTGTCGCATGGAGTTGCAATTTAGGCATGCAAACAACGTATGCTGGAAATTCGGGGTCAGAGCACATTTTGTGCTCGCGCAAAATGTGCTCTGACCCCGAATTTCGCGCACCGGTCACGCTGCTGGAACTATCGCCTTTCCTGCCTCTCTAAACGCACGAGCGCATCCATGACGCTCGGGTTTGGAATGTTCACCGACAGGTACAAGGAGATCGATATGGCGACAAGCAAGGAAGGCGGCAGCGAGCAGAAAAGCCCGCCGGCCAAGCGCGGTTTCGCTGCGATGGACCAGAACCAGCAGCGTCAAATCGCCAGCAAGGGGGGCCAGGCCGCCCACGCGAAAGGAACGGCGCACGAATTCGATTCTGAGGAAGCGCGCCGCGCGGGCCAGAAAGGCGGGGAAGTGGTCAGCCGCAACCGCGCCCACATGGCGGACATCGGCCGCAAGGGCGGGGAAAGCCGGCAATCGGCCAACCGTGCCGCCGCCGCCGCCAAGACAGGCAACCGCCAGGGGGGCAAGGAGGAATGAGGGCGGAACCGGGCCCCCGGCCAGCCCCCTGACCGGGCCACGCATCGACCGCCGCGCCGCCAGCCCGGGCGCGGCCATTCTGTGTGCCAACGTGGTAGAGTGCTCCGCTTGTGTCCCGCCCGATGTTCCCTCCGATGTCCCACTTGAAATACCTGAGCGCCTATCCAGCCCACGTCCTGTCCCAGGTCGAACGCCTGATTGCCGACAAGCGCCTCGCCGATCACCTGCGCCAGCGCTACCCGCAGACCCACGCCGTCCGTACCGACAAGGCCTTGTACGCCTATGTCCAGGACCTGAAGGATGAATACCTGCGCAATGCCGCGCCGGTATCGCGCGTCGCCTACGACAGCAAGATCGGCATCGTGCAGCAGGCGCTGGGCCTGCATACGACGATCTCGCGGGTCCAGGGCAGCAAGCTCAAGACCAAGCACGAGATCCGCATCGGCAGCGTGTTCCGCGACGCGCCGCCCGAATTCCTGCGCATGATCGCCGTGCACGAACTGGCCCACCTCAAGGAAAAAGAGCACGACAAGGCTTTTTACAAGCTGTGCTGCTGGATGGAGCCGGACTACCACCAGATCGAATTCGACCTGCGCCTCTACCTGACCCAGCTCGACCTGGACGGCGCCCGTTTGTGGGAATGACATCGTTCCAGCGTCAATCGTTGCCGATACGCAACATCAATTCTCTTCGGCAGCGCGCTCCCTGATCTGACATAGACTTTTGTCGACATCGGCATTACAGTCGAGCTTCGCGCAATCGCGCACCAGGTCCGCCCTTTCCCCGCGGGCCTCCAGATTTCCCGTCCAGGCCCCGTTCCGCCAGACTGCCGCGCGACACCCCGGAATACCCAGAGAAACCACATGCAAGGAACCCGTCGCTCCCTCCTGTTCGTCACCCTGCTCGCGCTCGGCCCGGCCGCGCGCGCGGCGCATGCCCAGGACACACCCTCGTGGTCGGTGTCCGGCTTCGGCACCGTGGGCGTCACGCATTCGAACGAGCGCCATGCCGACTACACCTCGAACGTGATGAAGCGCTCGGGCGCCGGCGTCTCGCGCAGCTGGAGCGCGGACGTCGACAGCCGCCTCGGGCTGCAGCTCGACACGCACCTGGACAAGCACTGGTCGGCGGTGCTCCAGGTAGTCAGCGAACAGGGGCTCGACAACAGCTACCGCCCCAAGGTGGAGTGGGCCAACATCAAGTATCAGCTTACCCCCGACCTGGCGCTGCGCGCCGGCCGCATCGCGCTGCCGGTGTTCCTGAGCGCGGATTACCGTCGCGTCGGCTACGCCTATCCGTGGGTGCGCCCTCCGGTCGAGGGCTATGGCGTGGTACCGATCACCAGCAGCGACGGCGTCGACGCCACCCTGCGCTGGAACCTGGCCGGCGTGAGCAATACCTCGCAGGTCTTCCTCGGCCACGACGACGTGGCGCTGGCGCCCGGCCGGCGCGTCTACGCACGCGGCATCGCCGGCATCTCGCATACCAGCGAATGGGGCTCCCTGAGCCTGCGCACCAACGTCATCCGCGCCGAAGTCTCGAGCAACCTGGGGGCCGAGCTGTTCCGCGGCCTGGACGCCTTCGGCCCGGCCGGCCAGGCGCTCAGCCGGCGCTACGAAGCGGACCACAAGGAAATGCGCATGGCCAGCATCGGCCTGAACTACGATCCGGGCGCCTGGTTCCTGATGGCCGAGGCGAGCCGCACGCGCACCGATTCCTTCATGGGCGCGACCCGCAGCGCCTATGTCAGCGCCGGCTGGCGCCGGGGCGCCTGGACCCCGTATGCGACGCTGGCGCGGGTGCGCGCCGCCGTCGCGACCACCGACCGCGGCCTGGCGCTGGACGGCCTGCCGCCCTCGGCCCTGCCGCTGGCCGCCGTCCTGAACGGCGGCCTGAATGAGCTGCTGGCGACGATCCCGCAGCAATCCACGGAAAGCCTGGGGGTGCGCTGGGACCTGTTTGCCAACGCCGCCTTCAAGCTGCAGTACGACCGCGTCACCCCGCGCCGCGGTTCGCGCGGCACCCTGATCAACCCGACGCCAGGCTTCCGCTCCGACCACCCGGTCCATGTCGCCAGCGTCGTCCTCGATTTCGTTTATTGACATGCGCCTGCCCACGTTCCTGCGCCGCCTCGCCGCGGCCCTGACATTCGGCCTGCTGGCCGGCGCCTGTCATGGCGCCGACCTGGTGGTCATCGTTTCCGCCAGGAGTCCGGTCACCGCGCTGCGCGCCGACCAGGTGGCGGCGATCTTCCTCGGCCAGTCGGCGCGTTTCCCCGACGGCGCCGAAGCCGTGCCCTTCGACCAGAGCATCGGTTCGCCGGTGCGCGACACCTTCTATGCGCGCGTGGCCAACAAGACGCCGGCCCTGCTCAAGGCGCACTGGTCGAAGCTGGTGTTCACCGGCCGCGGCCAGCCGCCGGCCGAGATCCCCGACAACGCCGCCGTGCGCCGCAAGGTGGCCGACAATCCCGATGCGATCGGCTACATCGAGCGCGGCGCCCTCGATCCGAGCGTACGCGCGGTACTGGTGGTGCAATGATGAAGCTTCCCGTTCCCACGCGCCTGGGCCGCTGGTTCGGCCGCGCGCTCGAAACCTATATCGCCCTGCCGCTGTTCGCGCTGCTGCCGCTGGCGGCGATCTGGATCGCCACCTTCCACTTCATCGATGCCGAGCGGATCGCCGCCGCCGACGCCGCGCGCGACGCCGCGCGCGAGCAGGTCGAGACCTACGAAGCCCAGATGGCGCGCAACCTGAACGCGATCGACCAGACCCTGAAGGTGGTCAAGTACGCGGTCGAGCGCGACGGCAGCGCCGCCGCCCTGCCGGCCTTGCGCAAGCAGGGCCTGCTGCCGCCCGGACTGGTGTTCCAGGTCGGCATCGCCGACCGCGCCGGCCTGGTGGTCGACAGCCATCCGGCCGCGCGCGCCCAGGATGTCTCGCACGAACCGTATTTCACCGCGCTCCAGCGCGAGGACGCCGGCCCGCCCTTCGTCAGCCGCACCCGCAGCGGACCGGGCGGCCCCGATGCCCACCTGCGCTTCTCGCGCCGCATCAACGACGCCTACGGGCGCTTCGCCGGCATCGCCATCGTCGAAGTGGACCCGGCTTATTTCACCAGTTCCTACGACCGCGCGCGCGAGGGTGAACTGGGCCTGCTGGCGCTGGTCGGCGACGACGGCGTGACGCGCGCGCTGCGCATCGGCGACCAGGTCAGCTGGGGCCAGCAAATCGCCCTGGCGCGCATCGGCGAGCAGCCCACGCGCGCCGCGCCGACCGCTCCCGACGGCGTGCTGCGCTACGCCAGCGTGCGCGCCCTGCACGGCTTCCCGCTGACGGTGCTGGTCGGCCTGGCCGAGCACGAGCAGATGGCGCAGTTCGAGCAGCACCGCGCCAACTACCTGGCGGCCGCGATCGGCGCCAGCGTGCTGCTGGTGGCGCTGGTGGCGATGATCAGCGCCTGGTCCTGGCAGCTGGCCAAGGCGCGCCGGCGCGAACGCCGCGCCCACGAAACCTATGCGGCGGCCTCGGAAGCCAGCCTGGACGCCTTCTTCGTGCTGCGCACCGTGACCGGCGCCGACGGCGCGATCGCCGACTTCCGCGTCGAGCACACCAACAGCCGCGCCGCCCAGTTCACCGGCATCGACCAGGAAGCGCTGCCCGGCCGCCTGATGGGCGACCTGCTGCCCTTCTACCGCGTCAACGGCATGTTCGCCCAGCTGGTGAAAGTGGTCAGCGAAGGCAAGGCGCTGGAAACCGAATGGCAGGCCAGGACCGGCCCGGCCACCGGCCAATGGCTGCAGCGACAGATCGTCCCGGTCGAAGGCGGCGCGGTGGCGATGGTGCGCGACATCAGCGAGCGCAAGCGCGCCGAGGAACGCATCCGCCACATTGCCCACCACGACGAGCTGACCGGGCTGCCCAACCGCTCGCTGATCCGCGACCGCCTCGACGAAGCCGTGCGCAACGCAAGCCGTTGCAAAGGCCAGCTGGCGCTGGCCTTCGTCGACCTGGACGGCTTCAAGCTGGTCAACGACGGCCTTGGCCACAATGCCGGCGACGAGCTGCTGAAGGTGGTCGGCACCCGCATGCAGGCCTGCGTGCGCCGCACCGACACCCTGGGCCGCCTGGGCGGCGACGAATTCGTGATCCTGCTGCCGGGCGTGGGCGCCGATCCGCTGGCACTGAGCCCGCTGCTGGAAAAGATCCGCCAGGCGGTCACCGAACCGGTGCAGATCGGCGACCAGTCGGTGCGGGTCAGCTGCAGCATGGGCGTGGTGACTTATCCGCGCGACGGCGAAGACCCGAAGACGCTGATGATGAACGCCGACGCCGCCATGTACCGCGCCAAGGAACTGGGCAGCAACAACTTCCAGTTCTATACCCGCGAGATGAACGCCAGCGTCGAGGAAAAGCTGCAGCTGCTCGAAGGCATGCGCAAGGCGCTGGACACCACCCTGGCCCACGACGGCGCCGCGCCGCCCGCGCCGGAACAGGCGCCGGCCGGCGTGTTCCACCTGGTGTACCAGCCCAAGATCGACCTGCGCACCGGACGCATGTTCGGCGTCGAGGCGCTGATCCGCTGGCGCCATCCGGAGCACGGCATGGTGCCGCCGCCGCGTTTCATCGGCCTGGCCGAGGATTCCGGCCTGATCGTCGCCCTGGGCGAATGGGTGGTGCGCACCGCCTGCCGCCAGGCGCAGGCCTGGCGCGCGGCCGGGCTGGATGCGCTGACGGTGTCGGTGAACGTGTCGGCGCGCCAGTTCGAGGAACGGCGCCTGGTCGAACGCATCGCCGGCGCCCTGGCGGAATCGAACCTGGCGCCGAACGCGCTGGAGCTGGAAGTCACCGAAAGCCTGCTGATGCGCGACCTGAACCAGGCGGTCGGGCGCATGGGCGAGCTGAAGGCGATGGGCGTGTCGCTGTCGATCGACGATTTCGGCACCGGCTATTCGAGCCTGTCGGCGCTGAAGTCCTTCCCGATCAGCACCCTCAAGATCGACCAGTCCTTCGTGCGCGACCTGGCCCACGACGCCGACGACCAGGCCATCGCCCTGGCCGTGATCTCGCTGGCCCACCGCCTGCACCTGCGCGTGATCGCCGAGGGCGTCGAGACCGAGGAGCAGCGCGATTTCCTGGCGCAAAACGAGTGCGACGAGATGCAGGGCTACCTGTTCAGTCCACCGGTGGTGGCGGAGCGGATCGAGGAATTGTTGCGCGCGCAGATGCGCGAGGCGGCGCCGGTGGAACTGGCGGCGTAGGCGCCATCTATCCGCGCAGGCGCCGAATCAGCGCATCCGGCTCCGCCTCCAGTTGCATCAGCGCCGCGTGCGCCGGCCGTACGAAGCCGGTTTCCACCAGGTGCGCGACGAAGGCGGCGAGCTTGTCGTAGAAGCCGTCGACATTGAGCAGGCCGATCGGCTTGGCGTGGATCCCGAGCTGGGCCCAGGTGATCATCTCGAACAGTTCTTCCAGCGTGCCCATCCCGCCCGGCATGGCGATGAAGCCTTCGGCCAGCTCGGACATCATGGCTTTACGCTCATGCATGTCCTTCACCACGAACAAACGCGTCAGGCCGGCGTGGCCGACCTCGCGCTCCATCAGGGCCTTGGGAATCACGCCGGTGGCCTCGCCGCCCAGGCGCAGCACTTCGTCGGCGATCACGCCCATCAGGCCGACCCGGCCGCCGCCGTAGACCAGGCCGATATTGTGCTCGACGAGCGAACGCGCCAGGACGCGCGCGGCGTCGGCGTAGCGGGGGTCGGCGCCGGAAGCGGCGCCGCAATAGACAGCGATCGATTTCATGGGGTGGGTCCATCCTGGCGCGCGTCAAGCGGCAGTTTTTCGAGATATTCCTGGGACAGGCGCTGGAACAGCGCGTGGGTGTCGCCGCGCAGGTAGGGGCCGAGCATCGACAGCACCTGGTAGCAGCCGCGCGCCAGCGCATCGGCGATGGCCTGCTGCTCGCTGTACTTGCGCGGATTGCGCACGTATTCGTAGGACAGCCAGTAAGTGGCCACCACCACCATGTTCGTGGCCATCGCGCCTATCTGGGCATCGCCCGCTTCCAGCGAACCTTCGCTGCGCAAGTCTTCGCAGAGCTGGCGCGCGACCTTGATCTTGTGCGCCAGGATCGCCTTGAAGTGCAGTTCCAGCTTGCGGTTGCGCGACAGCAGGTCGTTCAGGTCGCGGTAGAAGAAGCGGTACTTCCAGATCAGCTCGAACATCAGGTGCAGATAGGTCCAGACGTCCTGCATGTTCGAGCGGCGCCCGGCCGGCACGGTCAGGATGCGCTCGATCTCGGCCTCGAACTGCACGAAGATCGAATTGACGATGTCGTCCTTGTTGCGGAAATGGTAATACAGGTTCCCCGGAGAGATATTCATCTCTTCGGCGATCACGGTGGTCGTGATGTTCGGTTCGCCGAACTC
>Ga0265780_10004787_pt1 | contig 17320 bp, 20 predicted proteins | sample P1T30metagenome_FD_192432 | JGI IMG/M metagenome (GOLD analysis project Ga0265780, IMG submission 192432) | Plant litter microbial communities from East Loma Ridge, Irvine, California - P1 T30 | ecosystem: Environmental > Terrestrial > Plant litter > Unclassified | place: USA: California...
CGGGGACGGGCTCTGGGGAGGCCAGCGTCGAGGCATTGCGCTTCGCATGGCCGGGCCTCAGCTTGGAAAAGATGCTCGAACCTGAGGGCGCCATGACGGTGTTTCGTGTTCCTTTGACGCGGCGGCAGGGAGGGACGGTGGGCGGGTGGGGGTAAGGGACGAGCTGGGGCTGCGTCGGACGACTGTAGTGCCTCTCAGCGAGGCCATGTACCCGAGTACATGATCGCTGGGTAGGCAGAGAAAGATGTGTGCGGTCGGGCTTATCATGCGACGAGTGCAGAGGTTGGCGATGGGGCTCCAATCGTGGGTACGGCTGCGGCTGCGGCTCTGGCTCTGGCTCTGGCTCTGGCTCTGGGGCTGGGGCGGCGCGGACATGCAATTGTGCACCGAGAGTGTGCAGGACACAAACAGGGAAGATAATTGCCGATGAAGGGCGCGGATGCGACTGTCTCGTCCAGGCGGGAAAACGGTGCTATGCTGTTTCTTGATGGCTTTCCCGCGACCGCTGAGGCGTCCGCGCTGGGGCTCTCCCAACACCAAGATTCATGCCTTGCCCGCTAGCAGGGGCGTCCTCCCGCACCAGTCTGCCCCCACTGCAGGCTTTGGAACGCTCCTGCAACGGCCGCGCTCCCGTGCACTCGCCGCCTACTGGGAACATGGCAGCATAAAGGCACAATCCCGCCGTGGCAATGGCTGCACACGTCGTCGAATCTGCATCGGAGAGAAGAAAACACCATCAGACTGCAACATGTCACCCCACCCATTGACAGCAGCCCGGTCCGTTTACATGGAGACCCTGATGACGTTTGCATGTGAAGCTCGACTACCTACCTACACACTAGCCGCGGCCATTTTGTACCAAGTGCTTTTTCATTCAACACTTCATTCTAGGGACTACGCTAGACCAAAGCTTTGCCGTCCTTCAATCTTCATCCCACCCGCTTTCCACCCTTCCACGGCTTCGGCCTCCAGATTTTCCGCGCATCGCGCTTCGTTAGCTCGCCAGCAGGCCACGTCGGTGTTGGGTCAGGGGCATTCAACGCAGTGTTGTACGTCGCATTCGCCGGCGTCACCTCAAACTGCATCGTAGCATTGCCCTCCCTGTAGGTACTCGTCGGGCTACCTATGGTCAGGTAGTCGTGTTTGCACTTCTCCCTGCCCGTGGCAATGTCGACCTGCTTCAGTGCGCGTTCAAAGATCTCGAGGGCCGCGAGCGGCTGGTAGAAGGGTACTTCGTGGCCCGACTCGTACACGCGGATGAAGGAGAAGAGGCCGGCCTGCTTAACCTGGCCGTGCACAATGTCGTCGCTGGTGGTGATGTTTGTGAAGCCCGCTTTGGAGAAGCCGGGCGCCTCGATCAGCTCTGCGACGACTTGTCCACCTAGCCAGTTGCAGTTGTAATCACTGCTCACTTGTTAGTAACACTCCTACCAGAGACGTTGTGCAAACTTACGCATCACCATAGTAGAGGATGACCTGGATGCCTGCAGCGATCAACTTCTTGACAGCCTCAATTGTGCCCGATTCACGGTCGTCGTCGCCAGTGCTACCAAATGCTTCGCCGACCGTGCTGCTGCTTGTAGAGAAGTTCTGATATGCGCCAATGGCTTTTTGTACTTTCGGCGTGTTGAGGTACTGCTCAAAGTACGAGTAGGGGAACGGATCTGGCGACAGTTCCCTCATATCGTACTCGTCACGTCCGCTGTAGTTGTCGTACAGGCCCTCTACATTGTTGGCACAGAAGCTGTCCGCATTAGAACAAATGGTGTTGTTGCCAGTTTCGTAGCACTGCTTGGTTTGGTCTACGCAGTTTCCAGGTCCATAGAGGTTGTCGTACCACTCGGCCTTTACCGTGTCGTTGTATGGGTCGTAATCATACGTGTTTCCGGGAGACACGGAATAGTTGTAGTAGGCCTGGTATTGAACAAGCGGGTCGAACCACCCGTTGCCGATAAGCACGTTCTCAAGCTTGATCTTGTGCGCACCGCGAATGTGCTTCGCGTTCTGCTCGAGAAAGTAGGCATTGAACACGGGGCCGTAATGTCCTCCGTAGCTCTCCGTCGTGAAGCTGAAGCCATTACGCGAGTATTGCGGGAAAGCGCCCATGAATCCCTGTAGAGTCTTCCAGAAATTAGGAGCTGCGCCTAGCGTGCTGTTGGCAGTCAAGGTCACGTCTGGCTTCGAATACGTGCCACATGTTCCGGCCGCCTGAGCGTCTTCTGGGCAAGTCGCGTTAGGCAATTGTACAATGTTGCCGTCGCTGTCTGTATAGCCTGGAATGGGAATCGAGTACGAGAAACCCGTGGTTGTGGGCTGGTCAATGAAAAGCATGTTGCTTGCATTGCTCCATGAGTAAGGGTTGTTGAAAGGCTTCATGTCAGGGCCAATACCACACGGGCCTAGTTCCTGGAAAAGTCCAATCATAGAACTAGATCCAGGTCCTCCGTTGATCCAAACCTACGCTCCGTCAACAAAGGTCAATTGAGTTTTGCGGTTTACGTACCGTCAATGGCGCATCCTTCGGGTCCTGGTTGCGCGCCTCGAAGAACCACCAAAAGATATGTTGGTCTTCAGCAACATCTGCGTATCCCGAGTAGCTCTTGACGCTTGGGTCCAGCTCACAGATACCAGCCGGTACCTCTTTGTAGCGTACGCTGATGTTTGCATACCCCTCCTTGGTGATCAGGTCCGTAGGCGCGGGTACAAACTGCGCAAGAACCCCAGCTGCCAACAAAGGCGCGGCGACGAGCTTGATCACGCTCTTCATTGTGTGCAAAAGGATGCGAGGGTTGCTGCTGCCCTGTGTTGGTAGCTGCAGCAATTGGGCTGAGCAGATTTCCCGCAAGCTTGCCCGACCCAAAGAAGCTGAGTGAAGGCGAAGAGGTGAGCGAAAAGCAAGAGCAGGGCACTCTTCGTCCTTTTGACAAACTACTATTCGTTTTTAGGGCTTGTGCCGCTCGGCAGAATTAGAGCAAAGGGGGCGATAGCCAGCTTTGACCTGCCTGTGTAGGTTAAACAGTTGCTCTTCTCGGTCTGTACCTCGGACGTTGGCTCAGGCCATTGGTCATTCATCGCTCAGACTAGCGACGTCATGGTATGGCTAGAAGCTGTTTTTTTCTCTCCCTAGGAACTGCCGGATGTGGTGCCTTATCGGCGTGGAACTATCTTCTTTTGAATCGATGCGTTAGCCAGTTCGCTAGAAGAGCCCAGTGATAACTCCAGCGCATGGGAAACTCGATGCACGCCATTTCGACCATTAAAAGCGAGAGAAGTTGTCCCCACACTGCTTGTTCTAAGCATACGTCCAGAGTCTTGGTAGAAGCTTGTGCAACCTTAATACTCGTCATGGCGATAGTGGGTAAGCACACTATAGATAATCGGGAAGGTGGCCAGAATAGGATAAGCACTGCGGTATTGCCGTGCTCTCCAATCAAGAACTGGGAAACGGCTCAGGCCTTGTTGTGACATGTGTGTTGTTTTCTGCCCTGCATAGATACCGGTACTTATCTTCTGTCCTGCAAAGACTTGCAGTTGTAGTGTTCTTTCCTTCTCTCAGTGTGAAGCAGGCGATACACCGCTCCTAAGGTTGGACCTAGAACTATGTTGGCTATCCCCGTGCTAGCTAGCCCAACCAGGAAAATGATTAGGTTCTCCTTATCTGCAAGAGATAGGATATCATGATAGACGCATGTAGTCATCGTAGGGTAAGCACAAAGTTAAACCGCAGGCTTGGCACGAGGTTCACACGCCGTTACTGATCAGAGCAAACACACAAATAGACTTTCCGGGTGTCATTTGATAGTTCTCATTCATTGCATGTGCCATGAAGGCTGTCATTGGAATCGTTCAATAGCCATCACTGCATATGCATTCGTATATCCCCACCCCAACGCCTCCTACTCCATTGCCGCGTACTATCCGATCAAAGTCCACATCCGACTATAGCACGGTGCCAAACCCGAATGTGGTCTTGATGCTTCGGACGTAGTACTGGTCCCAGTTGGTTTTTGTAGGCTCCTCTTGACCGACTGGGACACCCTTCCACTCAACTCTCATAACCGTCACCGCATCGACATCATTCTGATCAAACCATATTGACAATGTCGAGTAGTGACCCGCCGGCCATTGCGCCAGTCGCCATTTCTGGACGATGTGCGTAGGCTCCTGGAGCTCGGTAAACTCCCCGCTGACGTTGCCGCCAAAGAGCTCGAATGTGCCTCCTGGTTTTGCGCCAGTGAAGTTCTTCGGCGGTGCTCGTGTGAATGCGGCAAGACGCTGAGGGTCTGTGAAGGTCTGATACAGGTTGGCTGCGTCTGTGCGGAATTCTGTGCTGTCTGTGATGGTGGTCACATTGACAACCGCACCAGAGCTGCTCTGCTGGGAGCTCGACGTTTCCGCCTTGGAGCCAGTAGACTTGTTCACGCTAGAGCTCGAGTACACCTTGGGGGCAGTGAAGCTGCCACCTGGATTGGTGCCTGGCGCGTGCTGTATGTCCTTTCCGTGTTCCGCCATGACCGCTGGCGCAAGCTTTGTAAAGCTTGTACGCAGTTGCGGTAGGATCTTGGATCGTACTAGGTCCTTTACAGGCTGTTTGCTGCTGTCGTCGGAGTAGACGTCTACCTCAAACTGTGAATTGTAAGAAATTGCTCAACGCCAGTACAGAAAACTACATAGGGTGTGAGCGAAGGGAACATACGACATACTCGTCTTCCTCCGTGTCATGAGCGACTTCTGGGACGGTAATTGTGCCGCTGGCCTCCTCGCCCTCTTTGTTCTTGCCTGCCGACCGAGTCAGCTCGCCCAAGAGTACAAACGAGACAAGGACATACCTGAGTATTCTAGCTTCAGCCTCACATCGAAGATGGTGATGACCTTGCCCTTGCGCTGGCTAACGTCCACATCTCCGTCCATGCTCACCACCTTGTCGATCTTTGCTGTGATGCCATCTTGCTCGGCAGATATTTGCGTAAGCTCTTTGTCAAGGTATTCCCGCGTCCATCCCGACACATCCTTGTTCACCCAGTGCCAGTTGTTCGGGTTGTGGAGGACCATTGTGACGGTGGTGAGCGGGGTGCGCGCTCAATCTCAATTGGTTATTCTGTGATGGGCTTGTCAGTTGTGGATCTCTACGATACTCAGAAATGCGTATAGAGTGAGAGAATGTCAGTAGGCGACTAAAAAGTCTATGCAGCTGATCCGCATGCAAAGAGTACAAGTCTTCTCAGACTGGTGCCAGCTTGTGTCTCATCATTCAAATTTGGGTGGGAACAACTTTAATACTTACACAAAATGTACCTGCTGAAGCTGAAGCTGGACACAAATCACATCAGAGTAGAAATCAAAAGCCGTGTATGAAGAAGAAAAGCTATCAAAGCGGGTTATGTAGAGGGGAACTCGAGGCAGAAGTTTCTGGAACTGAGATGGCATAGCGCGCTAATCCCGGGCCGTGAGATACTCCGCCCTTCTTCCCATTGGTTCGTCGCCCAACAGGAGAACTTCAACCCAACCCCTTCCTTTCTTTCTACCTTGCTTCCGTCGGATAAGCTGCCTACTTGATACACGAAGGCAAAACCACGTGCTTCTCTTCGACTATGTACCTCGTCCCGAATATTTCCAGTTTGCGTCTCGCGGTATCAGTCCAAGTATTCCTGGGGCAATGGTAGTCTCCACGACTATCACTACCACGGGGACTGAGAACTTTAAATAATATGCGGACCAGCGCGGAGCACCAAGGCCCTGTTCCTCCATGGAGTTTGCCTATCGCTATCTTACCACACAGGCGGGAGCATTAGGGCTTACTCAACCCGTAAGAATGCTCTGTTTCAATTCGAGTTCCTGTGCCGCCAGCAAGGATACTACAGCCCCCTCAATTCTACAACAGATAAAAATATACGTCAGTGGCAATTATTCACGTCCGTAGTTGTTCCTATTGGGCTTTCAACAAGCCACGGCAGTGCAATTGGACATGGCTTTCAACTTTAACAGAAAGTCTATTCCACAAATAGACGGGAACATACGAACCCCCTCGCGATGAAACCGGTGAAGCAACATATATGATAATTGCCGCCCTTCCTGTTGTGCAATGATGACTACCTTCCCCAGGCTGAGTTCATATCTTAGCGCACGTGCTGAGTACCCCACACATGCACACATCCTTGTTCTTACAAACTGCATCGTCGCGTTCTGGAACTACGACCATCGAATCTCACATAAGGTGGTCCTATTACATTCACTAGCATCCAGTATGTTTGCTCACCATTCTCGTCAATCCTGAGTCGCGCAGTCCTGTCTTGAACCCTTCAAATAGCACATAACAAACGTCTTTCTGTTACAAACCACTGTTATCATCTGCGCGACAGGTCATGTACATACCTGGTTGTTTCGCACGCCCCTCTCAACAAGAAGTACTTTGGTCCTGAGCACCACAGCATTCTGTTCAAGAGTGCGTTCGTGCACAATCTGATCCATACGGGACGGTGTTGATCAGCCACCTGGAGCTTACTCACGGTGTTTATCAAAGGGCACTTGTTCCAGTTGATTCGCTTTTGCCTTCAGACTTCGGCGCGTTCATGTGTTCATCGGAAAACGCTATGCGAGAAGATGTCTCTTGCCCGTATGCTAATGTATCCCATAGTATGTTTGAATAAGACCATCAGGCTCCCAATCACTCCCTTATCACGCCCTGACCCCACCAATTTCACTTATTCGCGAACACGATTCACATCTCAATATCGCCACATGGCTCTTAACCTCTGATCATATAGATCGTCTGCTGCTAAGATACGAAGCCATGGTAGTGATTCCTGTCCGTAGCCTAGGTGAGACTCATACGAGTATGCTCAACTCAAAGAAACGACCAGGTAAGCTCTAATTTCCCTCAACTTATGTATCCTTTGGGTGGCTACTAAACACTGTAGCGCCCGACCAACTGCATCCGCCCCTACAAACCTGCAAGAAGCTATCGTCAGAACTGCATATGGACTTTGAAATAAAGGAACGCATATACCTTAGACTCGATGAATACAACGCCCGAGTCGAAAATGACGCTCCAAGTGAACATTATCATCACGATATCGCAACCGAGTCTCCGCCTGATCTATCTGCCTACCGTCCCGAATTCAAACGCGCTGAAGATGACTGCTTGGAGATACTACGAAAAATTCCCACAATCGTCAAGCTAGATGAACACTCTGAGCTAGCCGTGGGACTTCCATCTAAGATACAAGATATTCTAAATGGCTACCGAGGCGTTCCTGAGAGCGTAGCAGTTGTGGGCAGAACCGGACAAGGCAAATCAAGCGCGATAGAAGCCTTGCTAGGTGTGCCTGGGATCACCAAAACAGTACAAAGAGGTTCCCAAGAACGCTTACTTGATGGTTTCTAATAATTTCTCAGGGATCTAGCGGCGAAGCCGTTACTCGTGTACCAATCATATATTCACCTATCCGAGCGGACTCTGTGGCAGGCTTCGAAGCAAGGGTGCGACTTTGCGATGCAGCGACTATCCGCGATTCCATACGCTTACATGTTGCCAACATTATATCAAGCTTAGACAAATGCGACATTGCGTACATCATAGACCACAGAGACCAAGGAGACGAGAGTATGACAGTACTCAAAGGCTTGTTTCGCGGCAAACCAGAATTCGCCACTGATGAATCACTGTCCACTTTCATGGGATTTCCAAAATCAGCCAAGTCCAGCAAATCGGAAGATCAGATTTACGAGCAGTGTATTGCATGGGCCCAGGAGCTGTGTGAAGTGGTTACCACAAAGATCGAAGACGGGATTTTTGCGGCAAACGTTGACAACCTTTGGGCTAAGCTCGCACCATACGCAGATTTTAACGAACAATTCTCTCTGGCCAGCTCTCCCCTATCATTCAACCCATCATTACTCGTGGACAGAATCGAGATCACCGGGGATTTTCGACTGAAGTACTCAATCGGCGACTGCCCAGGACTCGGTGATGTTAACAAGGACCGCGAGACCAAAGCCAACAGGTACCTACGAGAATGCCAAGCAGTCGTTGTTGTCGAAGAGATTAGTCGGGCAGGAGACAGCCAGTTTCTCGCGGATTTCTTAGATGGCTGCCGTAAAAGAAGGTCACATCAACGTGTCATCGTTGCACTGAGCAAGAGCGAAGCAAACATCAATCTTGTGAACCACGTGAATGTGGCATTCAAAGCTCACGAACTGGAAGAACTCGACTACCTGGCCAACCGGAAACAAGAGTTGACAGAAAACCGGAAGGCTCTAGGAGTGCGTGATCACGCTGGACGTGATAAAATCGACAATCATATCCGTTTCATCGAACTGGAAGAGATAGATATTGTAGCTCGAGAACGCGGTCGTCGCATTGGCGCCAAGCTGATGCAGAAGTACTCCCAGCCCGATAACAAACTGACGGTCCTCTCAATCTCTGCCATGGACTATATGCGACATGTCGAAGGGTATGACAAGAATGATAAACCCAAACTTCTTCTATCCGTCCAGTCAACAAACATCCCCAAGCTAGTCAGCCAACTTGCTGATATCCCGAACTATCGACTGGAGAAGAACCTGTTACAGCTTCAAAAGCAAATACTACCAGACCTTCTCGATCACGTCGACTACTTGTGTAGTATGACTGAAGTTAAAGCCCACGCTGGCATCAAGTTCAACTTTGACTTTCATGAAGAGCGATTCCGAGAGCAGCTCAACACTCTTCTAGACGAATTTGAGGAGAAACATATTAACGCATTGACTAAAACCATCAAAATCCATATCCCAGAATGGAAATCAGACGCTGAAAGGCTATTTAAAGGGTGGCGGAAGTTGCATGGTACGACTATAATGGCTTTCATGAGGAAATATGGAAATCATCGGACCAAGAAATCGAGGGGACCTAGCTGGAACACCAAGCTCCTTGATGCGCCGCAAAACACCCTCGATCCAATGTTCAACAGTCTCGTCGAGGAGGCCCTCAAGTTCAATGAGCAGCGGAAGGAGGGTATGGCAGAAGGCATGAATGCTCTCATGCAGGATATGCGCCACACTATCAAGGGCATTGACAACGAGGCCTTCAAGAGGAAACTGGAGAACATGGAACCCGAACTACACCGAAAGCTTAGTCAGGTTGGAGCGAGGATGCCGCGTCTCCTGAAACTGCACAAAGGACGCTTTCTTGAAGATGGCAATGGGGACTACTTTCCCAGTGCAATGCATTCGCTCTACTCACTTGCACTGGCAGAACAGATGTTCAAACAGCAAACATTCAGAAATTCATTGGACACGCTCGAGAGATTCGTGTGCGGGACCAAGAGCCCGTACAACGACATGCTTGCCAAAGTCACCAAAGTGTGGAATACGGTGAAGAGTGAGCAAAAGAGATTGGGAGAAGCGGCTATCAAGAAGGAGATGGACGAGATCAGGGCAGCTTACAAGCAGCTGAGTGCTCAGCAAAAGCCAAATGAGAGCGTGTTGAAGATGTGTGCCAACTTGACGCGTCTGGTCAAGGACGGGCGACATCAGTGTGATGGTCCAATTCGAACTTTGCTCTTGGAATGTGGTTTGGGGTTGACTGTGAAGATGGAGGAAGAGTGAGAGGAGGTAGGGGAAATGGAATGTTATATACTAGTAAGATACCCGGTGTTTACTTGTATGATAGTGGAGGAGTATTAAAGCGTGATTACTACAACATGTTTTCTTTTGATTTTATGGATGATAACCGTGATGCAAAGAGATGACAGGTTAATGGCTGTGATGAGGTCGTATGATGAAGCCCAATTCAGACGCATGCGCCATGTCTATGTCCACCATATAGTAGGGATTCATAGTCGTTAACACGCAACCATAAGGGTCTCCCATACGTGCGAGAATGGATTTGAGACGCCTAATCAGACCAGTAAAGCACATTTCGACCCCTCATAAACTAGAAGAACACCAGGTGGCATGATAATGTAGGCTCTAAAGTGGGACAGCAGCCCAGCGAGCGAAAGACATGAGAATTCTAAAGAACGTGACCTGGTGCGCAAAGGAGCCCTAATTGCGAGAAACATGAGTATTTTTGAACCGCCAAGAAATACACATGTCACCATAGCAAGATTAACAAAGATGTAGAGAAGAATAGTCATACATTGACATCGAAAGTCGTCTCGAGATACTTGCTTGTCTAGGCAGCAGAATTGTATTGCATGAATATAAGAGGATCTGGCCTTTTTCTTGTTCGCAGAGAAATCCTGCATTGTATGTGCACGTAATAGAGGGAGTCTGCCAATGGGGAAATGGCCTTATCTCGTGAAGCATGTTTCCCTTGAAGAACCGCTGCAGCAGTCAATACGCAAATGAGTCATGCAATGCGGGGCTAGTCATACGTATATTGGCGAAACATCTCCAAGGCATTTCGTATCCGTCGAGTTGGTAGAGGATTTCCTCTTACTAATTTCCAAATACTCACCGTTTTGCATGCGACCAACTAGGTACAAGTAGATACAGCTGGTCTACTACCGCAACCTAAGGCGGCTACATCGCCTTTAGTTGTGTTTTTCGCGCTGCTCATAGATGTCTCGGGGAGTTGGACGATAACGTGAAGGATTTACATTCTAGAAGCTTATATACCTGCCAGGTACAAGCTACCTATCATCTCGTGCACGCCTCTCAACACTTGTATAATCAAAACTCGAATTTGGCTTCTTTGCAATAAAGATGTGGAAGTTGCGCTAATGGTCGAGATGATACCTGTAGTTGTCTCGCTACCATGATATCCGCGTACTGTCCACGTCATGTTTAGGCCGGTATGACTACAAGTTATTCAGGACGTGCCATGGACAAAAGAATATGGCATTCTAGAGAGTATCGCAGTTCCAATACACAGGCCATGTACATGGATGCACTTGTGTGCACATACAGTATTGCTATCTGATAAATATACGACATACTCCCGGATGCCACAAGACGTATCTCTGTACCAAAAAATGACTCGAGGTATAAGCCAAGCTAGGGCAGGCCGTTCAGCCACAAATCCTAATATGACGATGCATTGAAGTCTGCGACAGGACATCCCAGCTTGCAATTGCATGTTAGTACTATGTCAACGGCGGATGAGTGAGCGTCAGCGAACTCGCCGCCAGAGCCTGCCGCGCAGCGGCGCCGCCAGAAGATTAGCATGGCCCCTGCACTAAGGATGACACGCTCAATCAAAAAGAAGCTGCCATTTTTTTTTTGCTGTTGACTTTTATCTTACGACCGCAGGGCTTTGAGAAAATGGTTGTGAGAAAAAAAAGCCTGAAGTAACTCGCTGCATTTTCAGCGAAAATGCGGTGGATAACAAGGTTCAGGAGTTAGTGTTGTCGAGACAAAAAAGAACGCGAATATTTGACACCCTCCAGACTCGAATCCAGCAAAAAAAATGGTAGCTTCTCTTTGATTGAGCGTGTCATCCTTAGTGCAGGGGCCATGCTAATCTTCTCTGTATCGTTTCAATTGACCAATTGCCCGAAGGCGAAGAGAAGTGCAGCAAAAAAAGATATATACTTGTATGTGAAGCTGCAAAGGTCCCGCAAAATGTCGGTTAGCCGGTGGAATGTGATCTTGGATTGACCCTAGTTCTTAGGCCACCCGACCCACTTTGCCCCCTGCTTATGACTCGTGCAACAGACTGCCTTCTCTTGTTCAAAGCTCCAACTGGGCTTAGCGAGGACATGCGCGGCGTACTCGGCGTAGCCAGGATGAGTGTTGGGCGTTACTGTCGCGCGGGTAGCCATGCTGGAGATGTGGATGAGGAGAAATTGAGCGCACTGCGCAAAATTTATTCTCAGCCTCCAGGCAACAGTACCAATGTCCCATAGTTGAGCAGCAGCACATGAGGAGTCGAACTTTGGTAGTGATATCGTGGTTGTGTTGACCAAGGTTGAGATCCAGTTGAAGCCAAGGCTTACTTTTCGACACGTGATCTTGTTCAAATTTCCTCTTTTGTAGTATTCCTAACTCTTGCTGCCATCAGTCATTTTGACAAAATGTCTTTTTGGTAAGGGTAGGTCCGATAGCGTATGGCCAGAATCTTGTGCTGTTGGGCCTGACATTGAATTGAGATAGTCAGATCATCAGGCTGGCGAAAGTATCCTGATGGTGGTGATGTCTACGCTTCCATGTTTCCGCATCAATAGTAGAATAGTAGGAATTGTTGCGAAGAGCCGGATCAATGTAGTAAGTACCATAGAATATATGGGTGCTTCTCGTGATGGCGAATGTCGCCATGGCGCGCTCCATGTCGGTAGTTTTGTACATATCATCAGCAAAGTTCATTGTGTCAGTTCCTCTGTCTGCATTCATTGGGAAAAGTGACGGATCTGTTAACTCATGGAATGCATGACATGCGCAGCACCGGAACTCGACTTTGAGTGATGGCAAGCGTGTGCATCTCATGCTCTTGTGTTGCGCGTCGTGTCTCCACGAAAGACAATGTTCGACGGGCCTCCCCTTTCTACACCAGACTGGATGTCTGGGTAGCCACGGCTTGCAAAACCAACCCATGGCGCTTTCTCTTCATCTTTGTCGCCTGGGATGTCGCTTCCCCAGCATTGAGAAGATGTGACGGCAAGTCGTTGAGGAAACGACACAATTCAGCGTGTCGGGCTCGTGGTAGCATCGCGGTATGCTATGACAAAACGTCGCACCATGGCAGCTCTCGTGGATTACAAGAACCTACTATCTCGGGTCAATTCAGTAACAAGTACACCGAGAGCAGAGAAGTAGGCAGGAGCACAGCGTTCCGGATACAGTAGATACCAATCAATGAGGGGGAGGCATGGATTAACGTGATGAACTTGGGGGATCATGAAGATGGAAGCATGTGCAAAATAAGTTTTTGGGCGAAGTCGATGAGGTGAAGAATGAGGGAGCTCAGGTTTCGGAACAAGTTCATGCTTGATTCAAAATATTTGCGCTCCTGCCTCGTTGATCGTCTTGCCTCCTGCGCTCCTGCCGTTCTCTGTTTTCCCTTACTAAGCCACACACTCACCGTATGGCTGATACTACAACTTAATTCTTAGTAAAACAACAATCTTGAACGTGTTCTGTGGACATGATTACGGGAAACATTAGAAAGGGCGACAGAGGATTATTGCGACATCTGAGAGTGGGACTGGGTATCATTGCTACATCTACTCGTCCAACAAGTCCATCACCAACTGTGGAATGGCCTGCACACCTTCGCCTTGTATGGCACTAATCGGCACAGCTTGTACGTTTTGCTTCCATCCATGCTTGCGGTTACTTGGATGAGGCTGCGTGCCCTTACTCACTTCACCCAGATACTGACAAAGAGCTTCAAAATTGGCCTGCGTGTCCGGCAAGTCTGCCTTTGTTGCAACCACAAACCACGGCTTCGAAGAGATTGGTGTTGTGGTGAGAAATGGAAGAGGTTTGGGAGATGGATCTAGGTGCGGCGAGTCGAGGACATCAGAGGGGTCGCTGGGTGTTTGGCTGCGGCCAGGAGGTCTATAAGTCACCATTCTGCGCTCCGTCTCCGCGTTGAGCTCCTTTCCGCGTAGCGTCTCGTACTCTGATACTTCGCGCCAGAGGAGTTTGAGCGCATCAACCGCATCGCCAGCAGACAAGTCAATGACGAAAGCGAGTACCGCAGCGCGCTCAATGTGTCGCAAGAAGCCCAGTCCGAGTCCTTTGTCCAGATGCGCATCTTCAATCAGTCCTGGCACATCGGCAACAGTAAAGTTCTCTCGCAGCTGCCCGTTCGGTCGACGCGATGTGACGAGCGGCCGGCCTTTGTGGTTATCCAGCACAACCGTACCAACATTCGGCTGTAGCGTCGTAAAGGCCCAGTTGCCCACCCGTGCCCGACTGTTGCTCAACGCGCGAAGAAGTGTGCTCTTTCCAGCGTTGGGCAGACCGACGAGTCCCAGATCCGCCAAGATCTTCAACTCCAGTTGCAAGGATATCTTCAAGCCTTCATCTCCCCTCGTGGCCATCTTGGGCCTCGAGTTGTATGGGGTCATAAAGTGCGGATTGCCCAAGCCACCCATAGCGCCTGCTGCTATCAGCATGGGCGTCTCCATGTGTTTGTCCAAGTCTAGCCACATGGGCGCTTCTGGTTCGAGAGCTGCAAGATGCGATCTCCGTGGTGGAGGGAGCTTGGGGAATTTCATCCTGCTTAGCTCAGAGGGGATGGTCCCGGGATAGACCAGCCATCGGTCTTTCCGGTAGCTGGGTGTCCCTTCCTCCAATTCCTCCTCTCCCAACTCTTGCTCCATCTTCCAGTGCTCCTTCTCCATTATCGCAATCGGATCATGTCTTTGTAGCTCGCGCACAATTGTTCCCACTGGTACTGTAATCAGAACATCAGTCCCTCGCTCGCCACCTTTGACTTTTCCTTGTCCATTGCGCCCTCTGCCAGCCTTGATCTGTCGTCTTCGAGCAAGCTTGTGCAGCGACGTCTCGCCGCGAACTGCCTGTATATACACATTTCCTCCACTGCCGCCGTCTCCACCATTTGCGGGCCCTTCTTCAATGTACTTTTCTCGCAGAAATGACACGCAGCCGTGACCACCTGCACCAGCCTCAACCGTGAGGATGCATCGGTCCGCGAATGGCGTGAGGGAGTAATCGTCCGGTTCGGGGTCTAGTCGTGATGTTTGCGCGTTTGGTGGAGCATCTGGCTGCGCAGCGGCTGTGGAGGCGCATCGAAATTGCGGCGGAAATCGTTTGTGAAGCGGGCACCTCCGCGCAACCACAGCGAGCGATGTTTGGAAGAATGCGGGGTACAAAAACGGCGTCAGCGTACCGCTTAGGCAGTGCGACCGAGCGAAAGACATGCGTCCGTTACAGAGGCGGCGTGGACGGAGAGCGATGTCTTCCCTGACGTACACAATCGCGTCGCGAAACTAGGTAGCGAGTGGCGGACCCAAGCCCGATCTACAGTCCTTACATACCACTGCTCAGCGTGCATCGGTATCCAGCAAAACGACATTATATCTTGTATTACGTCTTGCCAACTGGATAGAACATCTTATTTGCAGTGTATCCCGCCTCCCGAGTCATTCATACAGAGGATCATCTGGATAACAGCCAACGTCCAGTATAGCCCCATCAACAACGCCCCCGCCCCATCAGCCCCATCATGATCCGATGTGCCCTGCTCACTCTGGCTTCGGTCATACTCCGAGTGGCCAAGCCCGAGTTCCTGAGGCTGGGCGATACGCTTGATCTTTCCAGCAGTCAGCTTACAACCATCTACTGGTACCTCAAGTGGGCTTTGCCGTTGTGCGTCATAGTAGACCTCAACTCGGGATTGAATCGCTGGGCGGAGAGACGATGGATTTGGAAGACCGACAAGAGCGGTTGGGACTGGAAGCGCGAGGTCGCTGTGGTCACGGGTGGTTCAGCTGGTATAGGGGCCTGCGTGGTCAAGAAACTCGCTTTTCATGGCATCAGGGTCGCAGTTCTAGACGTTAGCCCTCTGTCAGATGCATTCAACAAAGGTACGCATGCGGCACAAAAGTATTGGCTCGTAGACTTATGGGGATGCAGACGAGCTAGCTCTTGTAAGATTCTACCAGTGTGACATAACATCGCGAGACAACATCCACCAGGCAGCGGAAGCTCTACGCTCTGACCTGGGCCCGCCGTCCATACTGATTAACAATGCTGGCATCGGGAATGGTTGGACAATTCTCGATATCCCCCAGGAGAATCTGAAGAAGATGCTCGACATCAATCTCATGAGTCACTGGAGCACTGTCCAAGAGTTTCTGCCAGACATGCTCGCGAAAAAGAAGGGCCATATCATGAGTGTCGCGAGCCTTGCTTCTTTTGTCACTCTCGCAAGCGCAGTTGACTACAGCTGCACCAAAGCGGCACTTGTGGCCTTTTATGAGGGACTTACACAAGAGCTGAAGCATCGCTACAAGTGTCCTCAAATTCAGACCTCTATTGTGCACCCCAACTGGACCAAGTCGGCCATAACATCGCACTCGGCGATCCAGGCGGGGCTGAAAAGCGCAGGGGCAAAGATAATGGAGCCAGAAGACGTTGCACAGGCCATGGTCGACCAGATCATCGCAGTTAAGAGCGGCCAGTTGATTGTCGGTCCAGCGCTGGCTGCCAAATTCCGCGCACTGCCTCTTTGGCTGCAAGAGGTAGTTCGTGACAGCCAAGCCAGCATCGTCCGTGGGAGCGGCTCAACAGCGGGAGGCTAGGTGCATGAACTATTCCTTCTCATCAATGATGACAGGGAGGAGCCGCAGTGGACGGTGCGGCACGGAGCGCAACTGTTGATCCTTGGGGCCGGTAGCATCACTGAGTATGAGCACAGCGCCACAATCAGGCAAGGCCGGCTGTACGCAAGGCCGAACGAGCCATGTAGGTGCCGTAGAGATAGCAAACGACTCAGAAGACTGCCCCACGTCCATGGCAAAGTTGGCGATTGATGACGCTTCAACGACAAATATGTACGTTCGCGGCAAATCGACAAAAGCTATGGAAATGTCGTGTTTCACTCTGTGACATTACGAATTGGGCGACGAATCCAATATGCGAACGACTCAACGCCACAGCCGAGTTTTGGGCTAATGATAGCTGACGCCATGGATATTCTCGGTGTTGTACAGTATGCAGGCGGTTGCGGACTCAGCCCCACGTTCTTTACAGGGCCATGTCAAGGTACCTCACGCCAAACCCAGCCCGGCCCGGACAAAACGTAACCATATGAAGCATGTCGATCTTTGCGCAAGAGGGGCGGGAATCACTCGATATATACTCTCGCTTTGTTTTTTGTTTCATCATTTCAGGGGATTTGCGTTATGTGTTCAACTACTATTGCATCGCTCGCCTTCTCAGTTCATTCGTTTCATATTGTGTGAACACGCAATGGGTTGGTTAATCGGTGTTCTGACTGCTTATTCCACTGCATTTTCGGTAGCTGAAAGTAATGTGGTCTCGGATGCACAAGGTTGGTGGAGTGAATATTGTGTTTCTAGTCTACTTACACTCACTGCCTAGATCCAAGACCCTCTAATACCCACTCTACGAACAGGAAACATCTTACACTACCCCGTCGCGACTTTCCTCTCCATAATTTTACAATTTCTTCGGCAGTACTTGACTTTGTCTCACAAACGCCCACAATATCCATCGTGCTTCCCTCTACGGCAACAGAGTCATCTACAACACCACAACTAGAGAGGAGCGGTTCATCAGATTCCACAAACCGGAATCCTTCAAGCTCTTTTCATAATTATGAGTCTATATCATTGGTCTCCACATCCACATCAGACACACCGGTCAGTGGAGGTGGCAATGCGCCCTCAACGTCACATTTCGTAAG
>Ga0265780_10004788_pt1 | contig 17319 bp, 23 predicted proteins | sample P1T30metagenome_FD_192432 | JGI IMG/M metagenome (GOLD analysis project Ga0265780, IMG submission 192432) | Plant litter microbial communities from East Loma Ridge, Irvine, California - P1 T30 | ecosystem: Environmental > Terrestrial > Plant litter > Unclassified | place: USA: California...
CGCCACCATGGAGCACCGGGGTAAGCACCACGTCACGGCGCACCAACAGCGCGCCGACTCCCACGGGGGCGCCGATCTTATGACCGCTGATGGCCATCGTGGCAGCGCCTGATTCCCGGAAGCTCATCGGGGCGGCACCCTCGGGCACAGACCCCAACGCCTGGACGGCATCGGTGTGCAGCGGAACGCCGTAGCGGGCGCACAGCTCTCCGATACGAGCCACCGGCTGAATCGCCCCGGTCTCGTTATTGGCCCACATCACCGTCACCAACGCCACCGTCTCAGCACTTGCCGCGAGCTGCGCTTCGAACGTGGCCAGGTCCACGATGCCGTGCTCATCCACCGCGATCATGCCCAGCTCGGCCTGGTCATGGGCCTCGAGCCACTCAGCAGTCTCTAACACCGCGTGATGCTCGATCCCCGGCAACAGGATGCGGTTCCGAGCGGGGTCCTGCGAGCGTCGATGCCAGAAGAGTCCCTTGACCGCGAGATTATCCGCCTCGGTGCCGCCGGAGGTGAAGATGACCTCCGAAGAGTGCGCCCCCACCGCGCGGGCAAGCTGTTCGCGCGCAGAGTCCACGGCCAGCCGCGCGCGGCGTCCCGATCCATGCAGCGAGGAAGGATTGGACAGCGCAGGCATCACCTCGGTGAGCACTCGCATGGCGGTGGGTTTCACCGGAGTGGTGGCAGCGTGGTCGAAATAGGATCCGCCGGATGCGGCGTCGTCTGCAAATGACATCGTGTCCACGATTCTACGCTTTTGGGGATGTGTCTAACCCCTCCGCATCACTCTCCTGACCCGGTGTAGGGCTGGGATTCAAGGCGTCATTAGCCCCGGTTTCAAGCCACTTCATAGATACCCCGGTGCGCATACTCCACGCCATAAGGGTGATCTTGCGGACCTTAACGCTGCCGCGCTCGGCGTTGCTCACCGTTCCGGGGGACACGCCTAGTTCCTTAGCGAACTCAGGCTGAGACAGGCCGGTGTGCTCGCGCGCCTTGCGCATCCGGTCACTCATAGTGAATTCCAGAACGATTCCGTGATCAGGCTGCATGCTCATAGCGAGATTCTATTGCCATACTTCGCAACTATCAAGTGATTACGAGAAGTCCGCGCAATGACACGCCGCGTCGCCACGTTTGCCAAATATTGTGAGATCTGCCAATCTTTGGGTCATGACACAGGAATTGCTAAGCGCGCCGCAGGTTGCCACGTTGATAGGTAAATCACGGCGCACGGTGCTCCTGTACGCCGAGCAAGGGCGGATTAGCCATACACACAAGATGCCCGGTGGCACCGGTGCCTACCTGTTCAGCCCCGAGGACGTAGACGCCTACCAGGCCGCACAGAGCGCCGGTAAGACCGAGGGCGCAGCGTGACCGCCGCCCGCTACCTGTACGTCGCTATGGCCCTGTCCCTGTTTGCGCTGGTAGCCACCGACCCGAACCCTGTTGACACGGCGCTCTACGCCGCCATAGCTGTCTGCTCTGCCGTTCTACTCGCCGCTCACCGGATCGTCACTGCGATGGACGCTAACGCGATGTTCCTTTCCCGCGTGCTGCAAATCCTCGATCAGGAGGACCAGTGACCCGCGCCGAGCTGTACGAGCAACTACAGGTGACGCTCTGCCGCACCAATCACCCGTTCTGTGATCCTGAATGGCCCTGCGCCCGCTCTGCCGGTGCTGCCGCCGCTCTCATGCCGGTGATCGACTCCTGGACCGATGGAAACACCATCACCCGCACACTTCTGACCGTCGAGCCCGCTGCGCGTCTCTGTGACGCCCCTGCCGACGATCAGGTATCCGACCTAGACACCACGACGCTGGGCGGTGATAGCTGACCCCTCACACGCCCCCGAGAGGGCCACAACTTCATATGTGCCAGTGTCTTTCACTCTGCTTCTACGCCTGGCCGAAACAACTCAGAAACAGCCCCAAGAAAGCTAGTAACCACGTCTGACGGGGACGGGACCACGAGACCGCGCGACTGATCATCAATCGGCCTTGTTACGGACAAGCTCGCTCTCATTTCGAGGGCGGGCTACACGTATTGAAGTTTCCCCGTTTCAAGGTGGCAGGTGGGGAGGGCAAACCGGGGAGAGGGATCAGCCAGAACTCTCTGCCCCGCAGGGGTCCACTTATGTTCATTCCCCCGCACCCCCTACACCCTCGATAGGACACGAGCAATGCCACCCCGTAGATCTCGGAATCCCCGGCCCTGCTGGAAGTGCGGTCACGGCCATTATCAGCGTGGGGATTACTGCCTGTCCTGCCTGACGGGTCCGGGCGGGGATTGGGATATCTGGATGGAATGCACCGGCTGCGAGCGAGTGCGGCGAAAGAACCTACCTGGCCGAACCAAGTTCCTCTGTAAAGAATGCGAGCGACTGATCACGATGGGATCTCAGACACGATGACCGGCTACATGCACCCCGACACCCGAGCCCCCCACAACACGCCTGGGACCACGCCCGCGCCGATGCTCGACACCAAGGGGTTAGCGGCGCTGCTAGCCGTGTCTGAGGACAAGGTTAAGCGAATGCGCAAGCTCGGCACCGGCCCCCGCTTCATCACCGTGGCCCGCCAGATCCGATATGCAGCCTGGGACGTAAAAGCCTGGTGCGAAGCCAATGCGCAATACGGGGGTACCGATGACCCGCAAGCATAAGGGCGGGCGGGCGTCTACAGCTCTCACCCGGCTAGTGATCGAGACCTACGGACCAATCTGCCACCTACAGCTACCCGGCTGCACCCGCCGCGCGACCACGAAAGACCATGTGTTGCCAGTGGATCAGGGCGGCACAGATGAACTCTCCAACCTCCGGCCCGCGTGCGTCTCCTGCAACTCACGCCGCCAGAACATCAGCCTAGGCGGGCGTATCAGGGTCATTACCGGCCCTCCCGCAGCGGGCAAGACAACCTATGTCCGCGAGCACGCTGGCCGCTTTGACGTGGTTATAGATATGGACCGTATAGCCGCTGCATTCATGCACCCCGATACCGAGATCACCCACAGCTACCCCGATTACGTCAAGTCGATAGCTCAAGCGGCCCGCCGCGCTGCGATCTTCAAGGCCACCCGCCAGCGCGCCCGCGTGGGCGTCTGGATCATAGACAGTATCCCGAGGCCCGACAAGCTCACCGAGTACCGCCGCTATGGCTGGGAAGTGATCGAGCTAGACCCAGGCCGGGAAACCGTCATGCGCCGCGCACTGGCCGAGCGTCCCGCTGACTCTATGGAGGGCGTAGACCGCTGGTATGCCCAACATGGCCCCAAGACCACTAACGACGATGGTGCAGCACCATCACGCCGTTGGTAAGACCAAAAACCATCAAACAGTAAGGAAGTAGTACACATGTTCAAGGCACTGTATATCGCTCTCGATAGGTTCATTGGCTGGGTTGCGGACCTGCTGCACCCTGGCACCTCGGCGGCTGACTGCCGCGCTGGACTGCATCAGCTAGAGCCCTACGCCGTGCATCACCTGGACTCCGGTGCCATGGTCAACGTCCGCCGCTGCTCCGGTTGCGACGTGATGAAAGCTAAGTACACGAGCCTGGACACACTGAAAGCACAGGGGCTCGCATGAACCAATCGTGATGAAACTCGATCACACGCCATTGACCGAGTATCATGCAATCAGATCGCGCGGCACGCATTCGGCAAATTGTCAATCCTGAATCGTTCCGTTTTTTCTGGCACAAGGGGCGCGGGCCACCCCGCGCCCCTTGTGCCATCCCTCCCCCAACCGTCTTTAAAAAAAAGGCAAAAACCCCGAGATCACGCGGAAAGGAAGCCAAACGATGACCGATCAGCCCGCGTTGTTTCCTGATAGCTCCGCGTCGCGTCCGGGGATCAACTCAGACGGCGAGTTGGTCAATTCGGTAAAGGATTCCATCAAGGCCATTGACGCCAATCGGCCTATCCCGCTGGCCCGCCGCGTCTATGTACAGGTGGCTATCGAGCTGGCCCGCAATATCGAGGCCGGAAACCGGAAAGGGAGGGCGATTGCCAATGAAGCTATGCAGCTCGCGGCGATCATCGCCACGATTGAGGGCGAGGACGGCGCAGCTGCCGACGCTGGCGACCTGCCCGAAGGTGTTCGCGAATTCATGGCCGCACTAGGTCAGATTCCGACCGCGAATCCCGCAGCATGACGCTCGCGCCGGTAGAGGCCATTCCGGGGATGGTCGAGCCCCGCGAGGCGACCCCCCGGCACCCCGAGCGACCGACCTACGGCGGTCACACTGCCGCCATTGCGGAAATGATGGGCTGGCCGCTGCTGCCCTGGCAGCGCTATGTTGCCGACGTGGCGGGCGAGCTGGACGAGTCCGGCCAATTCGTCTATCCCGTCGTGGTAATCACCGTCCCCCGTCAGGCCGGTAAGACGACACTGGATCTCGCGGACTCTCTACGCCAGTGCTATCAAGGCCCGAACCGCCGAGCCTGGTACACCGCCCAATCAGGTCAGCACGCCTCTACGAAGTGGCGCGAAATGGTAGAGACCACGCTGATGGAATCGGCCCTAGCCGTCACTATGCGGCCCCGGTATTCCAACGGCAATGAGTCCATCACATCTATCGCCAACGGCTCCAAGTTCATGCCGCACCCGCCCACGGCTCAATCTCTGCACTCGAAGCAATCGGATAAGAACACCATTGACGAAGCCTGGTATTTCACCGCCGCCCAGGGGAACGCGCTCATGGGCGCGATCACCCCGACGACGACCACGCGGCGAATGCTCACCGGGCAACGTCCACAGCTATGGATTATGTCTACCGAGGGCACCGCAGAATCCGAATTCTTTAACGATCTGCTCGGCAAGATCCGCGCCGGTGCTCGGCCCGATGTAGCGTTTTTCGATTGGGGCATAGACCCCGCGACGGCGCTGCCTGATGAGGATGACCCCGAAAGCGTTAAGCGGTTCCTAGATGCCGTGTGGGAGGTCCATCCGGGCGGTGGGTACCTATTCGAGCGCTCCGACCTCGATCAGTGGCTAAGAGATCTCGGCGTGTCTGAGTTCTCCCGCGCCTACGGCAACCGGCGCACCGGCTCCACCCAGCGAGTGATCTCAGAACACGACTGGAACGCAGCCGCGACCGTCGAGCCGATCCCCGAGGGCGCGCGCGTGGCATTCGCCGCCGCTGCGGGCCTGGACGGCCTCGATTCCACGATCACCGCGACCGCCTATCTGCCAGACGGGCGCAAGCTCACCGAGGTAATCGAGCATCTACCCGGTACCGCCTGGGCGGTCCCCCGGCTCAAGGCTCTATGCGCCGCCTGGGACGCCGCTGCCGTCATTGACCGTGGTGGCACGTCGGCAGATCTCTACGATTCCGCGCTCCGTCAGGGCGTGCCCCTGATCGACGTGAAGCTAACGCAGATCTCCGGCGCGTGTCAGGCGCTCTATAACGGCATTGCCCCCCGCGACGCCACCGGCGCTAAGGGACCGGCTACATGGCTGCACCGCCCGCACGCTGCCCTAGAGGCTGCCGCCGAGCTGGCAGCTAAGCGCAGCGTAGGCGATGGTGCGTGGGTCTGGGGGCGGCGCGCATCATCTGGCAGCGTCTCGGCGCTGGAAGCTGCCACCCTATCGAGCTGGGCGGTAGATCATCTGCCGGAAAACACCGAGCTACAGATCTGGTAATCAGCGGCGCTCTGTCTGCCCCTCCTGCCCCTAACTGCCACCTCCTGCCACTGAACAGCATCAAAAGTTAGTTAGTCCCGCAGATCGCCGCCTACGGTCTCGCATATGGGATTTATGGGATGGATTACAGGGCGTGAGCCCGAGGCGACCGCGCAGCGCGCGCCGCGTCATGCGCCAGATTCGGCCCGCCCGGTCCTGCCCCGTTCCGAGGCCGCCCCGGTAGGCGTGATCCCTCCAAGCCGTGAGCGCGCGTCTGCTGCCGTCTCGGCCCGCGACGCCGTAGGACTGACCTCCGTTTACCGCGCGTTCGATATCCTCACCACTGCCGCCCTACAGATCAGCTTCGACTCGATCCGCAACGGGGAAGCGCTGCCGTCACTCGATACCCCCGCGATCCTCCGCCGCCCGGATATCACCACTGACCGCGAATCGTTCATTGAACAGACGGTGCTCGCGCTGGCATCCGAGGGCAATGCCTACTGGCGCAAGCTGCGGGGCTCCAACTCCGAGGTAATCGCGCTACAGCCCTTGAACCCCCATGAAGTCCTGCCGCAGCAAGACGCCCGAACTAAGCGCATTTCCTATCACCATAAAGGCGAAGCGATCCCCGCCAGCGATATCGAGCACCTGTACCGGATGAAGCTGCCGGGTCAGCTCCGGGGTATCGGCCCGATTCAAGCGGCGCGCCTGTCCATCCGTGGCGCACTGGAAACCCAGCAATACGCAAACACCGTATTCGACGGCTCCGGGCAGCCCTCCGGCATTCTGACCAGCGAGCAACAACTTACGTCCGCCGAGACGACTACCGCGCGCAATCGCTGGAACGGTCTAGACGACGACGGCGAACCGCTGCCCACCACGTCTAACCCCTCCGGCGTGAAGGTGCTCGGCAAGGGGCTCAACTACAAGCCAATTCTGATTAGCCCGAAAGATGCTCAATGGGTCGAGGCGCAGCAATTTAGCGTGACCGAGGTCGCGCGCCTATTCGGCATCCCGGCGTCGCTGCTGCTGGCAGCCGTCGAGGGATCATCTACCACTTACTCAAACGTGGAACAGGATTGGCTCGCGTTCTCCCGGTTCACCCTTATGGGTTACCTCCGCAAGATCGAGCTGGCATTTACCCGGCTGATCCCGAACGGGCAGACCGCCCGCGCCAATCTTGAGGCGCTGCTACGCCCCGACACCACTACCCGCTACGCCGCCCACGGTCAAGCCCTCTCTGACAAGTGGATGACGGTAGATGAGGTCCGCGCTATCGAGAAGCTGCCCGAACTGACCGACGCGCAGCGCGATCAGATCGCCGCCATGGCCCCCGCGAAAGCAACCCCGGCACCTGCCGCGAAAGGAAACCCCGCATGAAAATCGAGGATCTGACCAACTCTGACGGGCGGCTAACTCGATCTGTCAAGCTCGGCGATCTGACCAACTCAGACGGGCTCATGGTCCGGTCTGTGGAGATCCGCGCCGCTGCGGATTCCGAGGCCCGCGAGTTCACCGGCATTGGTGTCCCCTACGGCGAGGAAATCGGCCATTGGTTCGGGCGAGAGATGTTCGACGCCGGATCAGTGGATTCCGAGGGCGCGCGCGTGTTCTGGAATCACCGGGAACCCATTGGCCGGATCACCCAGGGCGCAGACGTGGACGGCGATACGCCGGGGCACGAGGTCACCGGCAAGATCTCCCGCACCGCACGCGGCGATGAGGCTATGACCCTGCTCCGCGATGAAGTCATTGGGCACCTGTCCATTGGCTTCAAGCCCGAGGAATACACAGTCGAGGCCCGCGAGGACGGGACCGAGGTTATCCACTGGACCAAGGTCCGCGCTATGGAATTCTCGCTGGTCCCTTTCCCGGCCTATGAGTCTGCCGAGATCTCCAACGTTCGGCACCGCATGAACCCCCACGAAAGCAACTCCCGAGAGGACACCCCGAAAGTGACTGAGACCAACGCCCTGACCCGCGATGACCTGACCCCGATCAATTCCCGTATGGAGGACTTGCAGCGCTCCGTCGAGCTGATCAACACCGGCACCGGCTCCACCGCCCCCGAGGGCTCGAACTTCCGTTCCATGGGCGAATTCCTCCGCGCCATTGTGGCTAAGGATGAGGCTGCCGCCGAGTTCCACCGCGCCTACACCGGTGGTACCACGGATGACGCCGCCCTTGCAGAGACGTTCGTCGGCAACTTCATCAACCTCATTCGCCCACGCCGCCGCATCATCAACGACTTTACAACCGGCGTACTGCCTGACAAGGGCATGGACGTAGCGTTTGTGCAGTTGCTCGAGGACGGCACCGTTGTCAGCAAGCAGGCGAAGCAGGGCGCTAATCTGCCCTACGGCAAGATCAAGCTTGGCCGCGACACCGCACCCGTCGAGACCTACGGCGGTTACACCGAGCTTTCCCGGCAGGAGATCGAGCGCTCCGATACGCCGATCCTCGATACCACGCTGGAAGCCATGGCGCTGACCTACGGCAAGAAAACTAACGCTGCCGTCGCTACCACGGTGGCGGACCTGATCACCGCCCGTCTGGCCCTGTTCAACGCCCCCGAGGCTGCCGATACAACTGCCGCCGTCCGGCTGGCCGCTGATGCCGGTCCCGATGAATGGCTGGACATGGTTGTTGATGCCGCCGTGAACCGGGAAGAAGCCGGGTATGAGATTGCGGGGCTCTACGTCACCGCCGACGTCTTTAAAGAGCTGATCCGGCTCAAGGACGGAGATAACCGCCTGATGACCGTTTACGGTCAGGGCGTCAACCAGACGGGCGCTCTCGATCTCACTCAGGTACAGGGCAACCTTGCCAGCGTCCAGGTCAAGCTGCTCCCCGGCACTACCGGGCGCGTGGCGTCGTTCTATGACCCGACCGCCATTAAGACCCTGGAAAGCCCTGGGGCACCGGCGCAGCTTCAGGATGACACCGTGATCAACCTGGCCCAGCAGTTCAGCCTTTACGGCTACATGGCGACTCTGACCCCGAATCCCGGCGCTATGCTGCCGGTCCACTTCGCCGCCTGATCATGGCCGAGCCCACTAACACCGGTGCCGTGACCCCCCAAGCGCTGGCTACCTACGTTCAGACCGACTACGCCTCTGAAACGGCGTATCTGACGCAGTGCGTGGAAGAGGCCGAGGAAATGATCTCTGATCACACCACCGGCGCTACCGTCCCACCCAAGACCCGCCGACGCGCCGTTATGGAGGTCTCAGCGGATCTCTACTACCGCCGCAAGACCCGCAACGGCGTCGCGGACTTTGATGGGATGGAGAACGCGGCACCGGTGCGCGTGGCACGTGACCCAATGACCGCCGCATATCCGATTCTGCGGCCCTATGTAGGACCGGGGATTGCATGACATTCGATTCAATCGCTCAAGCTCAAGCGATCTTGGACGAGCTGAAAGAGCACGCGCTAGAGGGCGGGCTAGACCCCAATACTGCGGTGTTCACGCTCGATATCGCCGTAGGGACCAACGCGCTCGATTCCGGGCGCGCCGTGGTCACCGTGGGTCCGCCGTCTGCCGAGTTCATTACCTCACACGCCATGGATATCACCTGGAAAGTGATCGTGGCCGCTGGACCGCACCACGACTACCTAGCGAGCTGGACCAACCTGGACCGCGTTGCCGGTGCCCTGCTGGCCCCGCCTACCGCTATCGAGCAGGTACGCCCGATTGCGTGGCAGCCCGGTAGCGCTGCCCGCACATATTCGGCCTATGAGCTGACCATCACCACATCTGATAGCCCCTAAAGGAGACACACGCAATGCCTATCAAATCCAACAAGCTCGGCCCCGGCTCGCTGACGTTCGGTGACACCGGCGACGTGGCCGAGTTCGGTACCCAGGTCACCGCCATGACCCTAGAGCCCTCCGTAGACGCCGAGGACAATATCCCGGTGCTCTCCGGCGATGAGCTAGAGGGCGACGAAACGGTCACCTACAACCTGACCGGCTCGCTGCTACAGGACTATTCGAGCATGGAATCCCTGCTGGTCTGGTGCAAGACGCATCAGGGCGAGGTATTCCCTTTCGAGTTCATCCCCTCCACCGAAGGAAACATCAAGGTAGTGGGTCAGGTGAAGATCCGCGCAACCTCCATCGGCGGCGATGTCAAGACCCGCAACACGTCCGATTTTGAGTTTAAGGGCGTCGGCGATTGGGACTATGAGCCCATCACGCCCGAGGCATAAGCACCATGGCGGATAAGCCGGGCGTATATATCGAGGGCGAGCGTGAGCTACGGCGCACGCTGCGCAAGGCCGGGGATGACCTGGAAAACCTCAAGGCTGCACACGCCCAAGCTGCCGCCATTGTCACCGCCGAGGCCGCGCGCCGTGCCCCCGTCAAAGACGGAGATCTCAGGGACACGGTGCGCGGCTCCGGGACCAAAACCATGGCTACCGTGCGCGCGGGGTTTGCCCGCGTGCCCTACGCCGCCCCGATTCACTGGGGCTGGCCGAGCCGGGGAATCAAAGGGCAGCCGTTCGTCTCCGAGGCTGCCCGAGCAATGGAATCCGTTTGGCTGCCGGTCTATGACCAGGCCGTGCAGTACGCCGTATCACAGATCAGAGGTAGATAACCATGGCACGACAGAAGATTTTTGGCTTCATCGAAATGGAAGATGGCACAGAGCACGAGGATTTCCGCGTCGGTCTGCCGTCGAAGCTTCAAGCCGAGCGCACCACTAAGGCGCGCAACTGGGACGCCGATACCCAGCACAACCAGATCGCCGCGTTTACCGCGTGGCACGCCGCGTGCAAGGTGCACAAGCTCATTGACATGACGTTTGACGAGTTCCTGCCCAAGTGCGTGGACGCCGGGATCTACCACGAAGATCCCGAGGACAAGAACCCCGAAGCGGACTTTAACGCCGAGGACCCTACCCGAGCGGATCAGTCGGACGACTCCTAACGTTCCTGGCGATCCGCTCCGGGATCACTCCGGACTACTGGATTGATAATCCCGACTACCTGGCCACGGCAATAGATCTTCTAGACGAAGAGGCCGAAGAATTGGAGAACACCCGCAATGGCTAAAACTGCCGTTCTATCGGTCAAAATCCTCTCCGACGCCCGCAAGGCCGTCGATGGGATGAACAAGACTTCTAAGGCCGCTGGGCTGATGAAGAAAGCTATTGCCGTGGTCGGGCTGGCCGCAGCGGGCGCTAAGGTGATCGCTTTCGGGCGAGACTCTGTAAACGCCGCTGCGGACCTACAGCAATCCGCCGGTGCCATTGACGTGGTGTTCAAGAAGTCCGCGACCCAGATGGAAAAGTGGTCGGGACAAGCTGCCCTAAATGTCGGGCTGGCGAAGAATGAATATAACGAGCTGGGAACCCTCATCGGTACCCAGCTCAAAAACGGCGGTACCGCCATGGACGATCTAGCGCCGAAAACCAATGAGCTAATCAGTCTGGGCGCGGATCTCGCGTCTATGTTCGGTGGCAGCTCGAAAGAGGCCGTAGAGGCTCTATCGTCGGCGCTCAAGGGTGAACGTGACCCAATCGAGAAGTACGGCGTATCGCTGAACCAGGCCCGGATCGACGCTAAGGCTGCCGAACTGGGATTCACTAAAGTAGGCGGCGCGCTCTCCGGGGAAGCGAACCAGGCTGCCACCCTGGCCCTGATCATGGATCAGACCGCCGACGCACACGGCAACTTTGCGAAGGAATCCAACACCCTCCAAGGGCAGCAACAGCGCGTCGCTGCCCAATGGGAGAACATCAAGGCCGCAGTAGGTACCGCGTTCCTGCCGGTACTCACAACGGCATTCGCATTCATCTCCGCGACCGTGCTGCCGGTGCTCGATACGTTCGCCAGCGCACTCGCAGAGGGCGGCCTAGGTGGCGCGCTGGGCGGTCTCGGCCCCATCGTCGGAACCCTGATCACCACGTTTTCCCCGCTCTCTCTGATCCTCCAAGCCCTGACCCCGGTGCTGCCGCTCATTGGCAACATGCTCGGCCTGATCGCCAGCTCCGGCGCTCAAGTGGTCGGGGCACTCATGCCGCTGGCCCAAGAGGTACTAGGCGCGATCATCCCGCTATTCGTGCAGCTCGCATCCGGCGTGCTGCCACCCGTGGTGACCGCGATTACCTCCGTAGTCTCTGCCGTGCTGCCCCTGGTCACCACGCTCCTAGGGCTGCTGGTGCCAGCTATCCAATTCCTGCTGCCTATCGTGGTCTCGATTTTCTCCGGGATCGTCGGCAACGTGGTCGGCGCGGTCGAGGGGATCGTACAGGTAATCACCGGCGTAGTCTCGCTGATTACTGCCCTGTTCACTGGCGATTGGGCGGCTGCCTGGGATGCCCTGAAATCCATCGTCGGCGGCGCGGTAAAGGCCGTAGTCAATCTGGTGCAACTGTGGATTGTCGGCAAGATGTTCGGCGCAGCTAAGGGCGTGCTGACCGGTCTCCGAGGATTCTTTAGCTCGGCCTGGTCAGGAATCGTCTCCACCGTCAAGGGCGCAGCGACCGGCGTATTTACCGCCGTGCGCTCCGGGCTCAACTCCGCCCGCTCTACGGTGTTCTCAGTCATTGGCCGTATCCGTAGCTTCATCACGAGCGGATTCTCCGGTGTTGTCAGTACCGTGCGCTCGGCAATGTCTCGATTCCGCACCACGGTCAGCACCGGGATTTCTAACGTCCTGGGATTCTTCCGGCGCATCCCTGGCCGGATCACGAGCGCTCTCGGCAACATGGGCAACCTGCTCAAGCGTGCCGGTCGCGGCGTCATTGACGGATTCCTAGGCGGGCTCACCGGCGCATTCGGCAAGGTAAAAGATTTCGTGGGCGGTATCGGCTCCTGGATCGTCGATAACAAGGGTCCGCTGTCCTACGACAAGCAGATGCTAGTCCCTGCCGGTAAAGCGATCATGGGCGGCCTGGTCGGGTCTATGCGCTCGGCAATGCCGGATCTCATGGGGATGGTCTCAGACGTAAACGCCACCCTCCTGACCGCTGGCGGCGTCGGTGGCCGGTTCAGCCTTAGCCGCAACGGTGGCGGGGCTCGCACCGAGGTCTACCAGGACAACCGAAAAATCGAGGTCCGCGCGGGCGTCGGTGACGCTATCGCTATCGGCCGCGAGGTCGAGAAGTACACCCGCCGCTTCAAGGGCGCGAAGGGTGAAGAGAAATGAGCCAAGCTGATGAGCTCAATAAGAGCTGGCGACCGTTCCCGGTGCCCCCGGCGATCTACCTGAACGCGGACCCTAACCCGCTGCCGTCTGACCGCTCCGCTGCGGCATTCGTGCGCGGTGACGGGCTATCGGTGCCGTTCGGTCGGGATAGCGTGCTAGACGACTCTCAGCCCGCCGAGGCCCGTTTCCGTATCCACTACCGCGATGCTGATATGTCGGCGCTGCCGGTGAAGAATGGCGACCGGGTATTTATTGAGCAACCGCTGATCGTGCACCGCTGGCGGGTAGATCCTGACGGGATTACCCGCCAGCGCCGACACCACGACACCCCGGTATTCTCCGGGCGCATTGCCGATCTCAAGGCGAGCAACAACCGGCGCGGCGATCTGATCGTAGACGTGACCTGCATGGATTGGCTGGCAGACCTTAATGGCGTCTACGTGGACGGCAATATCCCCAGCTCAAAACAGTACATCGACGCCGGTAACCAGCACCTATGGAACCCCGCATTTATCCAAGCTGCCAGCGCTCTCGCGGACTACGGTATGCGCCTCGATATGCTCTACCCCGGTCGCGCTGCTCACGCCTATTCTCATGTGCTCGCGGTCCCGTCACTCAAGGTAGTGACGCTGCTCCAAAACCTGATGACCCAGGACGGGCCACGGTCGGTGATCCTAGACGCCACCCGCCGCGAGTACGACGACGAGGGCAACCTCCGAGATCCCGTAATCCGGCTAGAGCGCACCGCCCGCGACGTGTACGGCATTACCTACCTGGCCGCGTCGGTTACTGACGGCGTGTTCTCATGGGCGCCGCTCTCTGAACTCGATACCCCGTTAGGTGAAGGGCTGCCGTCACCCGTGGTCCCGGCTGCCGCCGTGGATCGCTCCGGGATTAACTGGGCGGTCGATCCTGATGCACTGATCTCCCAGGTAATCCGAGAATGGCCCCGCAGACTCAAACAAGAGGACGACGAGGGCAATACCCAATGGACTATGGAATGGGTGCCCAACGGGCCTATCCGCCGCCCCGGTATCGAGGATCGCGGTACTAACTCGATCACTGTCCAAGATATGTGCTACGAGATCACTGATCCCGATGAGCGCGACGAGTTCGGCGCTCTCTACTGGTCACACTCCAATCGAGATTGGAAGCTGACCGGCGTGCGGATCGTCCGGCCCGAGCTGATCGAGGATATCGGCCTGTTGTCAATGCTGATGAACAGCCAAACCCGCCAATCTATGTGGATCTCGATACACGGTCTAGGCGTGCGCGCTCCCGAAGGGATCTATGACGCCTACCGAGGCACCGCGCTCAATGGAGAACTGACCTGGAACTACCGGGCGCAGCGCTGGGAAATGGCCCTAGGGATCGACACCGGCTACACCCTCCTGGAACCCACCGACGATACCCCCCTGAGCTTCCGAGACCTGGCCGAATCAGGCAACCCCGGCACCGGGCTCGCAAGCGCAGCGAACCTAGCCGCAGCGGATAACCAGATGACCATGCGCGATTTCACCGAACTGACCGAGATACGAGAGGGATAACCCGTGGCTACCGAGCACTACAACCTACCCACGCCGAGCATGGACACTCTGATTCACGAGTATCCCGACATGCTTAGCGACTCAAATAAGCGAATTGACGAGGTGCTACACCGGGCGGCCACCGACGCCACCGGTTGGACTCAGTTCCAACTCTCCGAGCTGATCCGCGAAGTGATTACCGCCGAGCTGGATTCTGAGTGGCTGCCCCTGACCCCGTACCTGCTCAATGGCTGGGAACACTACCAAGGCGCAGAACCGGCGTACCGCGTGTCTGGTGGGCATGTAGAGCTACAGGGATTCATCCGCAACGGCACGAGCACCACCATTGCGAACCTCCCGCACGCAGCAAGCCCCGACGCCGTGGTCTGGATCTCGCTCTATAACCGCGGTGGCTCAAACATGGCCGCTGCCACCGTAGACACCACTGGCGCTATCGAGATGAATGGCGTTTCCGGTGGCGATACCGGTTCAGGCGCGTGGACGGTCCTTACTGGTGTCCGCTACCCCCTGAAAGCAGGTCCGGCATGAGCGCCGAAACTATCGCCGCCCTCATTAGCTCGATCGCTGCCGCTATCGGCGCGCTCGGCCTGATTCTCAGCCGCGTGAAAGCTATCGCCACTGAGCTGGGCGTAATCCGGCATCAGGTCCAAAACGATCACGGCACAAACCTCCGTGACGATATGGACCGCGCCCGCGCCGAGGCCGCCAGTATGCACCGCGAGACCAACGCCGCGCTGCTCAAGGTCCACGACCGCCTAACCGTCTCCGATGAACGTCAGATAACCCTTATCCGGCGCATAGACCGACTAGAGAAAGTGAGCCCGACCCGATGAGCATTTACGAGCTACCCACGCTGGAAACCCGCAAGACCGCCCCGAACTACACCCGCGAGGCCGACGCCCTAGAGGTATTCGGCGCACGCCGCACGATTGAGGAAATCCTTATCCACTGGTGGGATGAGCCCGCCCGCCGTCCGACCTTTGACGGTACGGTCAATTGGCTGGCCCGCGACGCCACTCAGGCAAGCGCGCACCGCATTGTTGAGGACGGTCGCCGCGCCCGGATGGTCGATGATATGGATATCGCGTGGCACGCTGGCCCCGCTAACGTCAAGTCCCTATCTATCGAGGGCAACCCCCGGCGCTCTGACGGCGATTACGCTGCTATCGCCGCCGAGGTCGCCGTCATGCGTCGCAAGTTCGGCAATGACCTCCCGCTCAAGCTGCACAAGCACTATATGACCACATCGTGCAGCGGCTACGATCTGGCCCGCATTGACCGGGAAGCCCGCGCCTACGCTGCCGTCAAGTACGGCACCGGCACCGGCTCTAGCGGTGGCAGCTCCGACGCCCCCGCCCCCTGGGTCTACACGGTCAAGGCCGGTGACACGCTCGCGCGGATCGCGGCGAAGTATGACACGAGCGTTGCCACGATTGCCCGTCTCTCCGGCGTGAGCAACCCGAACCGGATTAAGACGGGGCAAGCGCTGAAAATCCCCTCCAAGGTCAAGCGCGCCCCGGCCCCCTGGGTCTACCGCGTGAAGTCCGGCGACACCCTTTCCGGGATCGCCGCAAAGTTCCGTTTCACCACTGGTCAGGTGCTGAGTGTCAATGACGCTCTGAAAGATCCCGACCTGATCAAGCCCGGTCAGAAAATCAAGATCCCATCTAAGTAGGAGATACCCCCATGGATCGCATCATTAAAGATCGCAAGCTCCGCAAGGCCGTCTATCTGGTCGCCGTGGCACTGCTCTCGCTGGGCACCCTGTACGGGCTGTTCACCGCAGAGACGGGCGCGCAGATAGGTCAAGCGCTGGCGCTGCTGCTCGGCGTCGCTCCGGCTGCCCTGGCGGCGAAGAACACCCCCGCGCGCGAGGAATACACCCCCGCGCAACGGTAGGCAGGTTAGGCGGCTGCTGGTAGCTCCTGAAAGCTGCCAGCGGTCGCCGCTGCGCTGCGCATAGCCGCGTCACTGACCCCGACATAGATTTGCGTGGTAGTGACCGAGGCGTGCCCTAGAAGCTCCTGCACTGCTCGAATGTCTTTGGTCTCGGCATAGACCCGCGTGGCGAAGCGGTGGCGCAGCATATGGGGACTGATCCCGGCCTCACCGAGCACCGTGGAAATGAGCTGATTGACCCGAGAGACGTGGATATGGTCATGCCCGGTATTCGTGGACGGGAAGATATAGCCCGGTGGGCAGCTCAAGAGCTTATCCCCGAGGTAGTCCGATAGCGGCAAGATCCGCAGCTTCAAGCCCTTGCCGAGTACCCGCAGCTCATAGGTGCCGGGACCGCCCTGCACATCTTCCCGGCGCACCTGGGCAGCCTCAGCCCTGCGCAGCCCGATATAGGCCATTAGCTCGATCAGTAGTTGCGTGCGCTCATCAGCGGCTAACACTGCCGCAGCGATCAGCGGATCACGCGCCGGTCGCGGCCTATGGGCACCCCCCGGCGCTTTAGGCAGCCGCTCGGCGGGATTGTGCATAAGCTGGCCGGCGTCTACCTGGGCGGCGAAGAATGCCCGCAGAATCGCCCGGTAACACCGTCGCGTGGACGGTGCCCATTCCTGATCTAGATACCAGAAGATCAGACCATCGGCGGGTACCTCTGCCGGGGTATTCCAACCGCGCTGAGTGAGCATCTCAGCGAACCGGCGCGCGGAATACTTGTGATTGGTAATCGTCACATCACTATTGCCCGCCAGCTTCATGGCGTACATGTACTGCCGGACGGCTGCCGTCCATTCCCCTGAAAGTTTTACGGTGCGAGTCATATATATATGGCTATGCGGCGCGATCTTGGCCGCGCAAGGTTCGCCCTGAGCCTGAACCTGAACGGAATACGGGAAGATTCAACACTTTTGGGGCTATCGTGATTCCTCGATGAGCAGTCAATCCGCAGATCTCTACAGCGTCCTGGGCATAGGCCCCGATGCCGATGCCCAGGAAGTCCGCGCCGCCTACCGCAAGCAGGCGCGTCGCGCG
>Ga0265780_10004789_pt1 | contig 17319 bp, 11 predicted proteins | sample P1T30metagenome_FD_192432 | JGI IMG/M metagenome (GOLD analysis project Ga0265780, IMG submission 192432) | Plant litter microbial communities from East Loma Ridge, Irvine, California - P1 T30 | ecosystem: Environmental > Terrestrial > Plant litter > Unclassified | place: USA: California...
CCTGTTGCCGCCGTAGTAGGCCATCCCGGAAGGCGCTATTACGGGAGTCCATGACCTTATGGGGGCTGTGAAAGTCGTTTTACTCATTGAATCAGTATTATTCTTTGGCGGATACATGCCTTCTATCAGCGGCCAGCCGTAGTTGCGTAAAGGCCTTATCAGGTTCACTTCGTCTTCGATAGCGTCGCCATGTTCTGAAGTATATATCATATCGCTCCAGCCCTGGGTCAGGCCTTGTATATTGCGGAAACCCCATGCATATACGTAACTATTCTTTATAGGATTATCAGCCGGGATGCTTCCATCTATATTAATCCTCAGTAATTTTCCATTTAATGAAGTGGAATCCTGGGCGTAATGGTCTGAAGCGGCATCGCCGGTTGCCCAGTATAACTTTTGGTCGTGGCCTATAATTATCCTCGATCCATTATGGCCGGTGTTACCGGGTATCCGTAAAAGCAGCTTTGGATTTTTAAGTTCACTGTTATCAGTATATATATATCTGTAAAGATTAGAGTAGACTTTTTCGTTTTGTTTGGTGGTGTAAGATAAAAAGAGATAATGAGTTCCCACGACGGGCTGGTAGAGAGCCATGCCCAGCAGGCCGGTGGTGCGCTGCTGAAAAACGTTCGGAATCTTTTTTAACAGAATAACTTCTTTTGATTCTAAATCAAGCTTTTTAATGTTGCCCGATATTTCAGAAAAAATTATACATTTATTAGTCCTGTCGTATTGTAAGTCCCATGGAACATTTAAGCTGTCTGCTTCCTGTGTTAATACTACTTTCGAATCACCCAGATCGATAGTGCTTATCACCTTGTCGCTGCTTCTGGAGCAGGATGAGATAATGTTATATATACATAGGAACAGGACAATTCGCAGCTTCATGCAGGGCGTTTCAAGTAATTTGTAGGTCTAAAGTAGTTAAAATAAATATATATACAAAAAAAGATCAAAATTGTATACAATATTTTAGGCCTACTACGAGTTTTTTGCTCAAATTATTTTGTTTTATAAAAAATACTTCCTACTTTCATCTAAAAGTATTCAATAGTTATATATTTATGTATACAATTTAGTCCTTTAAATACAATCCGTCAACCAGAGTTAGTCCATTTTTAACGTAAAAGAGCACTATGAAATCTATTTTTGTCAAAAGAAGCAGTATGCTGAAGTGTCGGCAAATTTTGCTGCTTTGTCTTATTTATCCCGGTTCCGGTTATGCCGGGGTAACCAGTCTGGAAAAATTTGCGGGAACAATTAACCGCTTGCGCTCTGAAAGATCAGGCTTTCCCGCTGCGGCAATTTCGTTGCGCAAAGCCGTTACCGGATTAGTGAAGGACGAAGAAGGCCTTCCGCTTCCCGGTGTAGAGGTAAGAAATCTGAAAACCAATGAGGTTACTGTTACTAACAGTGAGGGAAGGTTTCAGTTAAAATCGGCAGACGATAATGACGGTATTCAATTCAGGATGATCGGTTTTGCTGTCAGGGTAGTCCCCGCAAAAGATGCCTCTAATGTTGTTCTGGCCGCAGAGGCAAACAGCCTTAATGAAGTAGTGGTGGTCGGGTTCGGTACACAGAAAAAAGCAGATGTGCTGGGAGCGGTATCCGCGGTTAAGTTTGATGAAACGGTAACCAGCAGGGGGCTGTCTAACACGTCTTCCGCTTTGCAGGGCCTTTTACCCGGATTAGCAGTGAACCAGAACTCGGGTATGGCCGGTAATAATACTGCAGAGCTGATGATACGCGGATTGGGATCTGTAAATAATGCCGGTCCGCTGATCGTGGTGGATGGCATGCCTGATGTTAGTATGAACCGTATCAATGTAAGTGATATTGAAAGCGTAACAGTATTAAAGGATGCAGCCTCTGCCGCAATCTACGGATCCAGGGCGGCAAACGGGGTGGTTTTAATCACAACCAAAACGGGTAAGCGAAACACAAAGCCGAGCATTAATTTTCAAAGTAACTTTTCGGTGGTAAGGCCGACAGAGAATGTGGATTTTATTAACAACTATGCCCAGGCCTTAACTGCAACGCAGGTTGCGCAGGCTGCCACTACCTTGCCGTCCAATTTTGCCTTTAAAAATGGCACTATTGACCAGTGGCTGGCCCTGGGTATGATCGATCCGAAAAAATATCCCAATACAGACTGGTGGGACGCTATTTTACGAGACGGCGTTTCTCAGAATCATAATATATCGGTAAGCGGAGGCAGCCAGAGCAATAACTACTACCTGTCTTTTGGTATGCTGGACGAAAAAGGTATTCAGATTGAGAACGACTTTAAAAGATATAATGCCGCGTTCAACTTCGATACGAAAATTATTGAATCTATTAGCTCCGGGGTGAAATTTTCCGGCAACTGGTCAGATTATAAGTATAACTACACTGAAGGTATGACCGCCAATAGCGCCAACGGACTGGATCTTTTCTCGGCTCCGGCGGGTATTTTGCCTTATGATCCGCTTACCGGCTATTATGGCGGGGCAATGGCTTACAATGAAAGCTCGCAGGCCACCAATGCTTATGCAGATTATATGGTGAGAAACAGGAATAACATGAGCCAGAAGCAGGCTTATTTAAACGGTTATTTAGACTGGAAACCCGTAAAAGGTCTTGTAGGCCATGTTGATTATACCCTAAACTATAATAACAGGTTTGACTGGCGGGCCGATCTTCCCACCCAGGCTTATAACTTCCAGACAAATGCCTGGGGGCCCAGGATCTATGTAGGCGCTAATGAGCCTATATATAACGTAGACAGAGAAGGGATAAAAACACAATTTACCACCCGGCTGAATTATGATCTTACCATTGCCGGGGCACATAATATCGCGGCTATGGTGGCTTACAGCGAAGAGTACTGGAAAGATAGGTCGCTTTCGGCGAGCAGGTCTAACAGGATAAATCCTTATATCTTCGAACTGGACGGCGCTTTAAATGACGTTCAGACCACTGGTGGCAATTCCGAAACAGAGGGACTTCGTTCCTATATCGGCCGTCTTAACTATTCTTTTAAAGATAAATATATGCTGGGGGGAACCTTCAGGGTTGATGGTTCATCGAAGTTCCTGGCCGGCGACAGGTTTGGTTTCTTTCCTTCAGCCGCTGTTGGATGGCGCTTCTCCGAAGAGACCTTTATCAAACCTCTGCTGGAAAAAGTTGCGATAAATTCCGCAAAACTAAGGGTTACTTACGGGGGCCTGGGTAATAACAGCGGAGTAGGGCGTTACGAGCAGCAGGAACTGTTAACAGCCAGCCATTATTTTTTAGGTACGTCACCTGTAATCGGGCTTACCAATAAAAAGTTTATCAACTATAATCTTACCTGGGAAAGGACCAATGTATTTAACGCAGGTATGGACTTATCAATGTTCCGTAACAAATTATCCCTGGAACTGGATTATTACGACAGGTTAACCAAGGGGATGAACAGACCTTCAGATCTGTCGATCTTTCTTTCGGGCGCCTATAACGCTCCCCGGCGCAATATCGGGGATATGAGAAACCGCGGGATAGAAGCCAATTTAACCTGGAACGATCGTGTGGGCGAAGTGAGGTATATGTTTAACCTGAACTATTCTACCAACAGCAACAAACTCCTGTCCTGGAATGAGACACTTGCCGGCGGTTCTGTGTTCCTGGATATGCCTTACAATTTTATCTATGCTTTTAAGTCCATAGGTATTGCACAAACCTGGGAAGATGTGTATAAAGCAGCTCCGCAGGGTGCATCACCGGGCGATATTCTGCTTCAGGATGTAAATGGCGATGGCAAAATTGACGTTAACGACAGGGTTGCTTATCCGAAATATCAGTTAGGCCGTCCAACATCCAACTACGCTCTAAGAGCTTCGGCATCATGGAAAGCTTTCGATCTTGCATTTATGGTGCAGGGTGCCTACGGCCGCAAAGAGTTCTGGATGAACAGGGTGAACAGCCCTTTCCTGGGTACGGCCAATCAGGCGGTTACTTATGAGCAATTATATGAAACCTGGAATTTAGATAACAGGGATGCAGAATATCCAAAGCTGCTGCCAAGCACCTTGGGCTCAACAAGTACCAATAATTATCTGAGTACCTATTGGCTGCAGGATCTTTCTTATGTACGCTTGAAAAATGTACAGGTAGGTTATACCCTTAAGAACAGCGCTTTTCAGAAAATTGGCTTAAGCCGGGTCAGGGGGTATATCTCCGGCGACAACCTGTTAACCCTGACCAAATTTAAAGGATTAGACCCGGAGAAGAGCACCTATGCCAACGATTCTTATCCTATTACCAAGAGTTTTGTTTTTGGGCTTAATGTTGAATTTTAAAGAAAGATAGTCATGAATAAAAAAATACATATAATTCTTTCCCTCTTAACCATTTTGTTAATTACAAGCTGCCGGAAAGACCTCCTGGATCAAAATCCGACCGTTGCGCCGGGTGTTAATACGTTCTGGTTAACAGAAGGAGATGCTTTAACTGCCCTGATGGGTAACTATTCTGTTTTCAGGCCCTGTTTTGACAGAGATTATCATTTCGACGGGCATGGAGATTTTCTGAAAGTATGGAATGTCGGGGCGGCGCCGATCAGCATCTCAGTGAACAATCCCAGTAGTTACGGAGGCGGAGCTGCGCCCCTGTACAAAGCGCTTTACGGCTCTATCGTAAATTCAAATTATGTTATAGAAAATGTAAATACCAAACTGATCCCTAATGCTAAAACCGAGGCCTCTGTAAAAAACCTGGAAGCCATCGTGGGCGAAGCGAAACTGCTGAGAGGTATTGCATACTTCAGATTGATCTCGCTCTGGGGCGATGTTCCTTATATCTACAAATCGGTTAGAGACCCGATAGAGGTCGACACCATTTCAAGGTCGTCAATAGCCAGCATAAAAGATTCAATATATGCAGATTTTACTTACGCATACGAGAAATTACCGAACAGAGGAGAGACAATAGGCAGGGCCGGAAAACCGGCAGCATTGGCTTTCAGAGGTAAACTTCAGTTGTTCTGGGGCTCCTGGAAGAAAAATGGCTGGCCCGAGCTTGAAGGATTTGAGCAATCGCAAACCGAAGCCACCGCTGCGTTTAACGGCGCAGCAGCCGATTTCAAAAAGGTGATCAATGATTTCGGGCTTAGACTATTCAGAAATGGGGAGCCCGGCGAATGGGGAGAAATGGGTAAGGCAGATGTGCTTCCTAATTATTACTATATGTTTATTCCTTCTACCGGAAATCCAAATGCAGACGGCGAGATGTTAATGGTAATTACCCACGGCGGAAATGCAAGCGGTCAAAGTGAAGAGTATATGCGGGTGTGGACAGGCGTTTCTGTAGGGCTCTCTCAGAACCAGGTGGTGGCCAGGTACGAAATTGCCGATAGGTACCAGTCGACCGTTACAGGAGATTTTCTTCCGAAGATGATCCAGATGAACCCGGCAACAAACCCTGCAGCCCGTACCACCCCGAATTCGGCAGTTAATCCGGAATCGTACCGCAACAGGGATTACCGGATGAAAGCGACCTTGTTATGGGATTACGAAAAAATTATGGGTATCGGAACTACCGAAGTAACAGGTTATGTGCCGTTTATTTATAAGTCCTGGAGTGCAAACGTGACGATCGGAGGTGTGAATTATGTTACTTTTAACGATAATACAACTAATCTTTCCGGAATCGAAGAAAGGAAGTTTGTTCGTAACTACGGCGGGCAGAACAGGAGTTCGGGCGACTACAACTGGCCTTTAATGCGTTTGGCTGATGTATACTTAATGTATGCCGAAGCTACAAATGAGGTGTTCGGGCCCCAGGCCGATGCTATTGAACTGGTCAATAAAATAAGACACAGGGGAAATCTTCCCCCGCTTTCAGCAGGCAAAACAAGTTCGAAAACCGGGTTCTTTAACGCTATCGAACAGGAGCGGATCGTGGAGCTGTTTGGAGAAGGCCAGCGCACATTTGATTTAAGACGATGGAGAGCTTTGGAGCGGGTATTCGGACCCGCATACGGCGAAGGTAAATGGTTTCAGGATACCTATGGAAATAATTGGGAAAGGTTCTTTTTTAATGCGAGCGAGGAGACGTATCAGCGGTGTTATATCTACCAGATACCTGAAACCGAGAGGGTCAGAAATAAAAACCTGACTCAGAATATTCCCTGGAGATAATTTCCATATATAGTTTCTTACCATAAAAATAAGTTAACAGATGAAAAAAATATTCTTACTTCAGATAGCCCTGGTACTGCTGGGTACACTCAGTATACTTTCCTGTAAAAAGGATTACCCTGTCGACGATGATGGGTTGCTGATTACCAGCAGATCGGATTGTTACGTCAGCGGGTTCGAACTCTTAGGGGCCGACTTTCAGACAGTCAGAACGAAGCTGGCAGCCATAGATACCACTGCTCAGACCATTAATGTAGAAGTATTGTACGGAACTGACCTCAAAAATCTTTATCCTCAGTTCAGCCTCGTAACAGACGCTACCCTGGATCCGAAAATAGTTGGAAGAACAGATTTCTCTAACTTGTCTGCTCCCAGAGAATGGACGGTAGTATCCGGAAATAGAAAGGTCAGAAAAACGTATAAAGTATTTTTAACGGTGAAACAGTAACCTTAACGGTACTTTTTAACAGATCAGGTCTGATACAAACAATTTATTCAAATGAAGATGAAAAATATAAGTTTTAAAATATATGTGCTTCTCATGGTGTTTGCCTCGCTGGTAACGGCATGCAAAGATGATGAGTTCCAGATCCCTGCGGCATCAGACAAGCTTCAGAACGAATTGATAAAGCGGTCTCTCGGGCCTAATATTGTAGGTGGAACGATAGAGTTTGCTTATGCTGCCGCTATAGTCCCGGAAAAAGGCAAGCTGGTTTCTATGTCTGTAGAAGCAAGTTTTGCCGGTGCTGCCGGAACTTACCTGGAACATAGGTCTTATTCGACCAGCAGTGCTGGTGTTGATGTTGGTGTGGCGATTGGAAATCCTTCGGCCACTACTGATAAACTTACGGAAGTGGTGTTTACTGCCGATACTTCTGCGGCTACCCTGCGGTATTATTATAAAATTCCGGAAGAAGCGAGAGGTAAAACGGTTAGCTTTAAATTTTCGGCTAAATCCAGTAACGGCGAAACCATCGTTTATCAGACAGATGCCTATGAAGTTAGAAAAATGGATATGCAGCTGGATCTGATAGCTAAAGATGCTGCAAATTGTTATATCTCTATTGCCGATATGAAAACCTATGATGCGGCTTTTGCTGCGGCCAATCCCGGCAAAATAGACCTGGTTTATTTGTACAGGGCGCTTACTGCAGTAACTTACGGACATTCATTGGTTGCGCCTGCCACAGACCCGGTTTACCTGCCTGCCATTACGCTGCCTGCCGGGCTCACAAACAGGTCAAAAATAGTAAAGGCCTTTAGCGTGCGTGATCAGCAGCTCGCACGCATACAATACGGCGTTTTTGTTGACGACGTTGATCTTCTGTCGAAAGACTTTGACAATGCGCCTGATTTTGCCATAAATCTGAGAGCCGAAGGTGGTATCTGGGTACAAACGGCAGATGGAAAATACAATGCTTATATCTACGTGAACAGTGTGAATAATACCACTAAGGAAATGAAAATAAGCATTAAAAGATTAACGGTTAAATAGGTTTTTTCTGCGAAATTTAAACTATGACAATCCAATTTATTAAGAGTTTTTCATCTGTTTTAATCTTATTGCTTGTCTTTCAATGGTCCCTGGGCCAGGAGCCTGATATTAACAGGAAGGAAATCACGTTCTCGAAATTTAAGGTTAACCTGAAAACAGCAAACACCATGTTTAAGGGCAAACAAGGTGTTTACCTCAAAGAAGGCATCGTCAGGAACAGTCTGGATTCGGTTAATGTTCCTGATGTGAAGGTCAGCTTGGGAGGCAGCAAGCCGGGGTTGTATATTTTAGAAGCAGAAACTACACCGGCAGATCCCGCCCGGCTGAAAAAGGAAGATCAGTCGGGCAAGCTTAGCCTGCGCGCCAAACTCAGAAACGGCGATTCCCGGCCAACGTACCGCATCGTATACGATATTTATAAAGGAGGCCTGCAGGAGCTTGGAAAGTTCGAAATAAAATCTGCGAAACAAAACCTGGAAATCTGGCTTCCGGCCAACCTGGTACTGCAGCGTTTATTTATAAAACCTTATACAGCACCCGCCGCTCCTGTTGAAGCCGAAAATTATAAGCCGAAAATCGCTCCTCCGGCAGGGCATCCGCGTTTATGGATGAATAAGGAGAGCCTGCCGGTTATCAGAGAACGATTGAAAGACAGTTCACATGCTGCTGCCTGGGCTGAAATAAAAGCCCGCGCGAACACGGAACCTGACGTTTCCTTCGATCCGCAAAAGGAAATGTTCTATGATGAAAATTTAGAGAGGATAATCGAAGCGAAAGCTTTTTATTACCTTATGACCAGCGATAAAGCTGCCGGCGAAGCTGCTGTACGCCTGGCCCTGGGTTATATGTCAGTGCTGGAATTTGGTAATATTTCGTACGGTGATATCACAAGAGAGGTAGGACGGGCTATTTATACCGCTTCCCTGGTTTATGACTGGTGTTACCCTCTCATGGACGCCGCCGGCCGTAAACAGCTCAGGGCCGATCTGATGCGCCTTGCCAGGGATACGGAAATCGGCTGGCCGCCATTTTATGGTATGGAAAGTATTGTCAACGGACACGGAAATGAATCGCAGGTATGCAGAGATCTTTTATCGATGAGTATGGCGATTTATGATGAAGATCCGGAGCCTTATAAATATACTTCCTATTCTGTTTTAGAGCAGCTGGTGCCGATGCGGAAATTTGAATACCAGTCGCCGAGACATAACCAGGGCATAGATTACGGGGGCTACAGGTTTGGCTGGGAAATGCATGCCGCCTGGTTATATTACAGGATGCTGGGATATCCTGTTTTTGATGATAACATCAAAAATTTACCCGGTTACTGGCTCTATATGCGGACCCCGGATGGGAAAATGCTGAGAGACGGCGACATGTTCAATGTGAAATATAACGACAGCGGGAATTTTTACTGGAAAAATCCTCAGACTATGTTATTATGTTATGCCTATTCGGGGAACAGGCTGATCAAAGGCGAGTTTGTTAAACAGGGCGGATTGAAAGATAACCCGGTGCTGTTTTTGCTGTTGGACGATCCTGCCCTGAAGCCTGACTTTGACCTTAGCCAGCTGCCCTTAACAAAGGATTTTGGCCCCGTTTTAAATAGTATGGTTGCCAGAACCGGCTGGGAAGAGAATAAGTCGAGCGGTAACGTTATTGTTGAAATGAAGGGTGGCGGCTTTCATTTTGGAAACCACCAGCATGCAGACGCCGGAGCATTGCAGATTTATCACAGAGGGATCCAGGTAGGCGATCTGGGCCTCTACCTTTCTTACGGATCTCCTTACGACTTCAATTTTAATAAAAGATCAATAGCCCATAGCATGATGCTGGTAAGAGACCCGCAGGAGCCTTTACTGTTCAGGACAAAAACGAATGACGGCGGTACCAGGTTCAGCCAGCGTTTCCCCCGTACCGTAAAGGAAGTGCTTACAGATACCTGGTTCCAGACCGGGTTCGTAAGGGCATCAGCCACCGGTACGGATCCGCTTAGACCTTCTTTCAGTTATTTTAATGTCGATATTACGGCTGCTTATTCGGAAAAAGTAGAAGCCTATACAAAAAGCATGTTGTTTTTAAACCTGAACCGGGATGATGTTCCGGCCATCCTGGTGCTGCTGGATCATATCGTGTCGCACCGGGCCGATATGAAAAAATACTGGCAGATAAACACCATAAATAAGCCGGGTTATGTAAATGGTAGATTTGTTTTAAGCAGTACGACCGACGGCAGGGAAGCTGTAACTTATGTAAACATGATCAGGCCGAAGGAGTCTGAGAGATCTTTTGAAGTGTTTTCAGGCGATTCTTCTACAAAAGTTTTCGAAAACTATTACACTGTCAATTCTGTTTGGCCAGAAGCCAGGGGTTCACGGATAATGGTTTCTCCGGCAACAGATGCGAAACTTTCTGAATATGCAACGATATTTCAGATGACAGAGAAGGGAGCCGCAGAACTTCCGGTGACGGTGGAAGAGAGGAGCAGCTACTTTTTACTGAAGGTTGCAGATAAAGTTATTGTGCTGGCTAAATCTGATGTGTTTTTAGATGAAAACATTGAATTCGGGATATCAGATGAAGGTGATTCAGAGGTTATTTGTTTAGGGTTGAAATCTGGTTTCTGGTGTGTTAAAGATTTGAAAAAAGGGGTTTCAGCTACTAAAAACATACTAAACGACAGTCACTCGGCTTCCTGGAAAGCCGGACCCGGCCGGTATTTATTATCTCCTTCCAGACAATACAAGTAAGGCAATTTTTGTAAATCAGATTGTATTCTTAATTTTGGTAATAAATGTATACGAAATGAAAGAGGATTCGTTGGCTAATAAGGTATATTCAGAGGTTAGAAAGAAGATACTTTCCAGCCAGTTAGTTGGTGGTGCCCGTTTAATCGAGAATTTCTGGGCCGAAAAAATGTCTGTAAGCCGGGTAGCTGTGCGGGAGGCATTTATGAGGTTAGCCGGAGAAAGTCTTGTGGAATTTGGCGGTAAAGGCGGCTGTTTTGTAAAAAGCATGACGATTGATGATATTAAAGAGATCAGGGAGCTGCGGGAGATACTGGAAATCGGCGCATTAAAGATCCTTTTCGCAAAAAAAAATAAGGAGATTGTAAGAGAACTGGAGCTGATCTGCGATGATTTCTCTGACATGGCAGCCAAGGGGTATTATGGCGGAGCCTGCGAAGCAGATGTGAAGTTTCATGAGAAAATGATCGAGGGCACCGGAAATGCCAGGCTTATATTGATGTATAAAAATAGTAATATTCCGCTGTTTCACATGAGGTTAGGTGCGGTGATGGACCAGATGGAAGATTACCAGGACACAAATAAGGAACATCGGGCGATAGTTGAAGGCCTGGCCAATGACGACTGGGAGCTTGCTTACTCTTCCCTGGTGAGGCAGTTAGACAGAGGTGAACAAGAGGCATTGGAACTGGTTTAGCGAGGCTCTTATTTGTATGTTTTAAAAAGGGATATCATACTATCCCTTTTTTTGTTAGGGGTTGCTGTATCAGGATTCCTTTCTCTGCTTCTGTAATGATCAGTCCCTTCTGCCCCGAAGGGTCTACTGCGCAATTGGTTGGGTTTTTGCCGATCGTACCGACAGCATCCAGGCTGAACCCGGAGCTGTTCCAGATTTTAATTTTTCCGGATCCGTAAACAGCCACATATAAATTTCCATCTTCGTCAAAAGCAATACCATCCGGACCGATCGGGCCTCCTGTTTCAACGTACAGATCCTGTTTGCTTAGTTTTTTTTCTTCCGCATTCCAGTCGAACTGCCATATTTTATGAGTGCCTGTTTCTGCTACGTATAATCTGGATCGCTCATTGTTAAGTGCCAGTCCGTTAGGGTAATACATTCCGCTGAAAATCTTCGTAAGGGTTTTATCCCGGCCTAAGCAGCAAATGTATCCGCTCTTATCGTCCAGCCTGTCTCCCGGACAGGTAAAAAGCAGGTTGCCGCGCCTGTCAAAAGCAAGATCATTGGGCATCTTAAGTGGCTGGCCTTCAATCTGGCCCGCTACGGTTAATGTCTGCCGGGAAACAGGGTCAAATGTTCTGATGCTGTTTTGCGCGGAGTCGCAAAACCAGATCATGTTATCATCGTCAATAGCTATACCGTTCGGCGCTCCGCCTACGTTGAACTTCTGACAGGCAGAGTTGCTTACCAGAACCAGGTTTCCAGCCTCTTTTTCTACCAGCCAGATGTCTCCGTTGTGGTCGAAACACGGTCCTTCAGGAAAATTCAGCTGCTCTAAAATAATTTTCATAAAAAAATCATAATTACATAAATGTATACATAAAAATCGTAATTTAGTATACATAATCTACTACGATATTGGATACATATTACGGTGTCGTTCATAGTTTGTTTATATCATATAATAACGAATAATTCTATGCAAGAGAACTTAAAATCTGCAGAAATTTTGCAGAGCAACAAAAAATGGATACCGGGAGGTGTTGTATCATTAAACAGAAAAACAGATCCTGATATCTGCTTTGTAAAAGGCAGGGGCAGCCGGGTTATTGATGCAGACGGAAACGAGTATATCGACTACCAGGCAGGTTTTGCGGCTTCGTTTTTCGGTCATAATGATGAAGACGTTAACAAGGCTGTACAAAACACGATCCTGGAACAGCAGGTACTGATGGGTGCTGGTCCTACGCTCCTGGAAGGGACCTTTGCCGAAATGTTTTGCGAGAGTGTTCCCGGAGCAGAGAGTATTCAGATAACTACTACAGGTTCGGAAGCTACCTATCATGCGATCAGGCTGGCGCGTGCAGTAACGAAGCGCAATCACATTATCGTAATGCAGGGCGGGTATAACGGCTGGCACAACGATGTTGCCTGTAATGTTATCAGTACCCTTGAAAGCGTCGGCCCTTATGTAAGTCCCGGTGAATATCCGTTTGACTCGCTGAGTGCAGGCGTGCCTTCTGCACACAGCGAGTTAATCCATATAGTCAATTATAATGATTTAAGCAGCGTCTCTTATGTGCTTGAAAAATATGATGTGGCCTGTATCCTGCTGGAACCCTTACTGCAGAATATCGGTATTGTAAAACCGCGGCCGGGTTACCTGGAAGGTTTAAGAGAACTGGCTGATAAAAACGGTTGTTTACTGGTTTTTGACGAGGTCAAAACCGGGTTCAGGCATGCCCTGGGAGGTTACCAGTCCATGTGCGGCGTTATTCCCGACCTTTCCACCTTCGGAAAGGCAGTAGCCAATGGTTATCCTTTAGGTGTTATTGCCGGGAAGAAAAAATACATGGATTATTTCATTCACCCCGAAAAGCAGAACCGTGTACTGATCGCAGGAACATATAATGCATTTCCGCTGACCACCGCTGCTGCCATTGCCACGTTGGAAAAGCTGAAGTCGCCGGTGCACAAGGTATACGAACATGTGGAAAAACTGGGTGCAGTCCTGGAACAAGGTTATCAGGAAATATTTTCTAAATTAGACAGGCCGGTCTATATAGCGAGACAAGGCTCTGCGTTTTGTGTCTATTTTATGGATCATGAGCCCGTCAGTTATCATGATATTCTGGTGAACCATGATTTTGATTTTGATGCCCGTTATCGTAAGGCATTGATAAAAAGTGGTATATATAAATTCCCTGCTCCTATAAAACAAGGAAGTATCTCTTTTGCACATACCGCAGAAGATATAGGGAAAACTTTAGAGGTAACAGAACAGGTTTTAAAGCAAATATAATCGGGTCTATGAAGATTACTGCAATTGAGACATACGTGTGTAATGCGCGTATGAGAAATTGGATTTTTGTAAAAGTAGTTACCGACCAGCCAGGTTTATGGGGCTGGGGCGAGGCGACTTTAGAATGGCATACGGAAAGCGTAGTGGGTGCCATTAAAGATATTTCCCAGTTATTAATAGGGGAAGACCCCAGGAGAATAGAATACCTGTGGCAAATGATGTATCGCCAGCATTTCTGGCATGGGAACGGTATTGTCAGAGGAACAGCTATCAGTGGTATTGATATCGCGTTATGGGATATTGCAGGCAAGATTCATGGAGTACCCTGCCACGAACTGTGGGGCGGCAGGGTAAGGGATTACATTCGTTTGTACTGTCATCTTGGCGGCGGTAAAATGGAGGATTTTTATGAAACCAAACCTGGCGACGCCGCCCGCTTTGGCGATCTGGCACAAAAAGCAGTGGAGGAGGGTTTTACCGCCTTTAAGTCAATGGCGGTACCCGAGACGATGCCCCTGGAAGGATTGCGCCCTGTAAAATATGCCGAGGCTTGTGTCCGTGCCATGAGGGATGCAGTAGGCGACGATATCGATATTATGGTAGATTGTCATGCACGGCCCAGTCCCAGGATGGGGATGTTATTTGCCAAAGCCCTGGAACCATACGGCCTGTACTTTTTTGAAGAGCCCTGCTGGCCCGAGACGATGGAAGATATTGCTTTAATTCAGAGGGCAGTACAAACGCCGATCGCCTCCGGCGAACGCCTTGTAGGCATCCATGCATTCAGGGAGTTATTGGAAAAAAGGGCGGTAAGTGTAATTCAGCCAGACATAACTCACTGCGGGGGCTTAAGCGAAGCAAGAAAGATTGCTGCGCTGGCTGAGGCTTACCGGGTTTCGGTAGCGCCGCATAACCCTCAGGGGCCGGTAAGTACCGCGGCTTCCATAGAACTGGGTTTTGCTACTCCATCTTATATTATCTGCGAAAGCGTTCATAAGGACGTAGAGTGGCGCGAAGACGTGGTTTCTGAAGGTTTTACCGTTCAGAAAGAAGGCAGAATTGTACTGCCGAACGGCCGCCCGGGCTTAGGAATAGAAATCAATGAAGAGGAAGTAAAAAAACATCCGTTTCAGCAGGAGGTATTGCAGAGAACGTTTTATAAAGACGGCAGTGTAGGCGACTGGTAAACAGGAGATAAATATGAGATATGCAGGAATTTAAAAATAAGGTAGTTGTAATTAGCGGGGCTTTGGGCGATATTGGTCTTGCTATTGCATCCCAATATCTCAAATCCGGGGCTATTGTTGTTTTGGGCGATCTGCTGCAGGCAGAGGCAGCGGCCGCAAAATTACTTCCCTTAGAAAGTTATCAGGGAAACTTCGAATATAAATACCTTGACGTTTCAGATTTTAAACAGGTGGAAGCCTGGATTTCTGAAACAGAGGAACGATACGGAAGAATAGACTGTTGCGTCTCTAATGCCGCGCGGGTTACAATAAAGAATTTTCAAACCCTGAGCCCCGAAGAATGGTCGCTTGAAATGCGTGTAAATGTAGACGGCGCTTTTTACTTTGCCAATTTCGCGGCAAAGAGTATGGTCCGCAAATCACTTGAAGGCAATATCATATTCCTGGGAAGCTGGGCGGCACATGCCGTACATGAAAACCTTCCGGCTTATAGTGTATCTAAAGCTGCCCTGCGTATGATCAATCAGACCATGGCTCTGGAATATGCGAAATCTGGTATCCGCGTCAATGAAATTGCTCCGGGTTATGTGAATGCCGGTTTAAGTAAAACGGTATGGAGCGAATTGCCTGAGCAGAAAGTTGTATCTCAGAATAAAGTTCCTTTGGGTGAAATCATGGAAGCAGAGGCCGTCGCTGTACAAGTACTGTGGCTTACCTCAGCTCAGTGCCGGCACGTAACAGGATCCACCTTTTTAATGGACGGAGGACTTTCCTTACTCCGACCTTAAACAGATCATATAATGAATAGCAGTGTATCAGCAGTTGAACCACATGCCGCCACTTTTTTAAAATTTCAGCTGGTGGTGGCAGATATTACACCTCCCACAGGCATATACGCCAGAAACTGGGGGGCATCAGAATCAGACCTTGCATCAGGCCTGCACAGGCCCTTGTTTATGTCTTGTTTGCTGACAGAAAGCGATGATGGCCGGGTGGGAGTAATTATTGTCGCAGATCTTGGCTGGTGGAAAAACAATAACGACGAGCGGAATTTGCGGACTTCTATCCTTCAGCAATGCGGGCTGGACGAAGAGCAGGTACTGTTTTGCCTGTCGCACACTCATGCGGGGCCTGTTATATGTTCTAACGATAAAGATCAGCCTGGCGGCGATCTCATTATTCCTTACCTGGAGTTTTTAAAAGATACTGCTGTTCTGAGCATCAGAAAAGCTAAAGAAAAACTGATCGGCGGTTTTTTATCCTGGGAATACGGCTGTTGCGATCTGGCTGCCAAAAGGGATCTGAACCTGGACGGGCAGTATTTAATTGGTTATGATCCTTCAGCACAGGCGGATAACACCTTGCTGGTAGGCAAATTAAATGATGAAAACGGACAGTTGAAAGCAGTTATCTGCAACTATGCCTGCCATCCCACTACATTTGCACACGAAAATACGCTGATCTCGCCGGATTATGTCGGCGCCATGCGCGATCTGATCTCTGCCCAGTTGAATGTGCCCTGTTTATTTTTACAAGGCGCGTCGGGAGATCTTGCACCTAAAAAACAATATGTCAGGGACCCGGAAGTTGTAGATGCCAACGGCCGGAAACTGGGTTATGCTATTTTGTCTGCTCTAGAAAATGCTTCCCGGTACAATCAGCAATGGACATTTGATTCTGCCTTACAATCAGGGGCTCCCTTAGCCATTTTCAGGGAGAATAAGATTGTACCAGGTTCGCTTTTCAGACAGGTGAAAATTGAAGTAAAGGTTCCCTATAAACAGCTTGCTTCTGTTGAGGAGATCGAGAAGCAATATAATGCCTGCCAGGACAGGGTAATGAAAGATCGCCTCTGGCGTAAGCTGAATACACGGAAGTCGATCGGCAGTCAGGCAAGCGCCAGCTTGCCTGTATGGATCTGGCAATACGGCGAAGCTTTTATCATCGCACAATCAAACGAAGTTTATTCCATCTGCCAGCAAAATATAAGGCATCATTTTAAAGGCAGGTTCATCGCTTTTGTTAATATCGCTAACGGCTATCTGGGCTACTTACCCCCGGCAGATTTATATGAAAAAGAAATGTATGCAGTTTGGCAGACTCCATTTGAAAAAGGCAGCCTGGAGCTGCTCACAACCGCAATAATAGCTGAAATTCAAGAACTGATCTCTGTTGATAAGAGAGAAAAACAGACAACCTGATGAAATTAGAATTCATTGATATCGCAATTTTTACCATTTATATTGTCGGTATTGTAGCTCTTGGCTTATATGCGTCCAGGCAAAGCTCAAAATCGAAACGGGATTATTTTCTGGCAGGCGATAAACTGCCCTGGTGGATGATCGGCGGAAGTATTATTGCAGCCAATATCAGCAGCCATCACCTGGTAGGCGCTATGGGAGCGGCCTACAGCAGGGGTTTTGTAGCTATAACCTTAGAATGGGGAGCGATATTGATAGGTTTTAATGCGCTTTTATGGGTGTTTCTTCCGTTTTATATCAGGAACGGATTTTATACTGTTCCTGAATACCTGGAAAAACGTTATGGCACCTCTACCCGCGTGCTGTACGCTGTTCTGATCCTGTTTACTTATATTTTTGTGGAGATTGGCGCTGTTCTTTATTTGGGCGGTTTAACCCTGCATGCGCTCTTCGATATTCCTATTTTTTACAGTATCATAGGAATGGCGCTGCTGACGGGTTTGTACACCATCCTGGGAGGGTTAAAAGCGGTAATATGGACAGAGATGGT
>Ga0265780_10004790_pt1 | contig 17315 bp, 11 predicted proteins | sample P1T30metagenome_FD_192432 | JGI IMG/M metagenome (GOLD analysis project Ga0265780, IMG submission 192432) | Plant litter microbial communities from East Loma Ridge, Irvine, California - P1 T30 | ecosystem: Environmental > Terrestrial > Plant litter > Unclassified | place: USA: California...
ATACTCTGGATTTTGCCCTTGGCTATCGTGCTGGTAGCCAGCACGCCGTAGGTCAGGCCCGGCAGCGGAATCTCGGCCGAGTATTTGGCCTTGCCGGTTACTTTCTCGCGGCCTTCCACGCGCACCAGCGGCTTGCCAACGAAGCCACCGGGCTGGTCGAAAAATTGGGGTTCAGGATTCATTTAACAATTATCATTTATCATTTAACACTCTTTCTAACCGCATATTGGGGTTTAGACAATCAACATCTTTACCATTCTAGACTACCTTATTCATCTTATCAAATGGCAGCCTGTTAAATGATAAATGTTAATTGTTAAATGACTTCCAGCAGCGCCCGCACAATGGTGCGTTGGGCCAGCTCAACCTTGAATTTGTTGTGCTCGCGGGGGGCAGCGTCGCGCACGGCCAGCACGGCGGCGGCCCGGAAGTTTTCTTCCGTAGGCGCCTTACCCACCAGAGCTTTCTCTACGGCGGGCACGCGCCAGGGCACGGTGCCCACGCCGCCCAGCGCCACCCGCGCCGAGCGGATGGTGCCGCCCTGCACGTCGAGCCCCACGGCAGCCGAAACTAGCGCATAGGCGTAGCTGGCCCGGTCGCGCACCTTGAGGTAGTGCGACTTACGGGCATGCGCCGCGGCCGGAATAGTGATGGCCGTAATGATGTCGCCGGGCTGCAGCTGGTTTTCAATGTGCGGCGTTTTGCCCGGCAGCTTGTAGAAATCGGCCAGCGGCACCGTATGCGCCGCCCCTTTGGCACCCTGAATGGTTAGCTGGGCGTCGAGGGCTACCAGTGCCACGCACAGGTCGGAGGCGTGGGTAGCAATGCAACTTTCGCTGCCGCCCAAAATGGCCAAATTGCGGTTGTCGCCATCTTGCGCGGGGCAGCCCGAGCCGGGCACCCGCTTGTTGCACGGAAATGCCACGTCGCGGAAGTAGCCGCAACGCGTGCGCTGCAACAGGTTGCCGCCCATACTGGCCATGTTGCGCAGTTGCGGCGAGGCCGAGGCCAGCAGAGCCTGCGAAATGACCGGGTAGTTTTGCACCACCAGCGGGTGCTCGCCCACATCGCTCATGCGCTCGAGCGCGCCGATGAGCAGCCCAATAGCCGTGTTCTCGATGCCCAGCAAGGACAGTTTATTCAAGTCAACCAGCAGCGAATGCTGCTCGATATTCGACTTCATCAGGTCGATAAGCGAGGTGCCGCCGCTGATAAAAGCCGCGTTTTTATCGCCCTGAGTGGCTGCTGCTGCTTCCTTGGTCGTAGCCGCTTGGGTATAAGCAAAATTGTTCATCAGAATTAGCCTTTTGCTTGTTGACCAGCTACTTCGCGTACGGCAGCCAGAATATTGGGGTAGGCGCCGCAGCGGCAGATATTGCCGCTCATCCACTCGCGAGCCTGGTCGTCGGTGGTGGCGTGGCCCTCTTTCACGCAGGCCACGCCCGACATGATTTGGCCCGGCGTGCAGTAGCCGCACTGAAAGCCGTCGTGCTTCAAAAACGCCTCCTGCATGGGGTGCAACTCGTCGCCCTTGGCCAAGCCCTCAATGGTCGTGATTTGCTTGCCTTGGCTCATCACGGCCAGCGTGAGGCAGGCATTGACGCGGCGGCCATCGACGAGCACGGTGCAGGCACCGCACTGGCCGTGGTCGCAGCCTTTTTTGGTGCCCGTCAGGTCCAGATACTCGCGCAGGGTGTCGAGCAGCGTGGTACGCGGCTCTAGGCGCAGGTTTTTGGCCTGGCCGTTGATGTTGAGGCTGACGTTGGTTTGGCCCGATAGAATGGGGCTGGGCGGGGCCATTTTATCAGCGATGGCTTCGGCCTGGTCGGCGATGGGCGGCACCAGGGCAAAGCCCAAAATACCACCGCTTTGCTTGAGAAACGAGCGACGCGAAGGGCCACCATTCGGCGGGGTACCGGCCGCTTCGGGCAGTTGGTCGTTGGGGAGAGACATAAGATAGAGAACAGTGCGTGAGGAGCCTGTTTTCTGATACGTAGAAAGCCAGGCGCTCGTTGGGCGCTGAGCCGCCTATGCGCCTGTTTATCTGAGTATAATCTTTCTCCTATTAAGTGACTGCTCGGCGGGCATGTTACCCCACCCCCGGCCCCTCCCCTCCGGGAGAGGGGAGCCTTTCGTCAATTATCAATGAGCAATGAACAGACTGCTTATTGCTCATTCTACGTCAGGCTCCCCCCTCCCGGAGGGGAGGGGCCGGGGGTGGGGTAACCACGTTTGGGCTACTGCGGCTGAAGCGCCCGCGCCCCGGCCGCCACCGACTGGCCATCCAGGGCCAGGATTTGCGCCCGGTATTGGGTCGGCATCAACGAGGCGCGGGCCCAGCGGCCCAAGGCCAGGTGCTGCGTGGGCCGATACAGGGGCAGCGCCAGCGGCAGCCACGACCAGCGGCCCAGCTTCAGCAGCTCGCGCACGCGGGGCGGCACCACGAACCGCTGCGCTTGCAGCACCAGCGCGTAGCGAAAGGCACCGAGGTGGCGGCGGTACTGCCGGTAGAGGTCAGCGGTATAGCTACTTACCACCAGGTCGTTTTCGAGGTGCGCCTGCCGGGCCAGCTGCCACTCGGCGTAGGTGGCGGGCACCTCCGGAATGCCCATGCGGCTACCCATGCGATAGAACACGTCCACAATTTCCTCCTTTTCGGCGGCCGTGAGCGGCCGCTCTATCGCCTCAAATACGCTGATGGAATACGCCGTGAGCATGAACAGCACGTCACGGTACGCCCAATCGGGAATGCGCATGCCCCGCTTCGCCTCCACCGCCGCGTGGATGCTCACGATGGTGTCAATGGCCTGCTCGGCCGCCGCCCGCTCCGCAAACACGATGCGCCGCGCATACTCCACCGTCGAAAACAGCCGCCCCAGCGGGTCGGCCGGCAGCTTGCCAGTAAAGTAGAGCCAGTCCACCGCCTTGTTCAGCGCAAATTCGGCCGCCGACCCGGCGAAGATGAACAGCACGGTATCGGCCTTGCTCCAAATGCGGCGCACCACGGAATCGAGGTTTACGAAATACTCCATAAGAACAGAACAAATAGCCGCTAGCAGTTCGTGCCAAATAGGCGCACTCAAAAAGAACTTTGCAATACAAAGCTACAACAATAATTGAAAAGTAAGCTCGCTGGCGTACCCTACTTAATTCCTAATTACGCTGCTCCGCCTTGCATTATACAGCTGCCTTAATACTTAAATGAAGGCCGAATATTTACTTATAAAGCGCCCGTAATCAGAGGCTAAAATTAGTTAACACATATAAACTTGGATATTTTCTTTACCGAGTAGGTTTGGGCTGCACCATAACTATATATTTGGCCGTCCTTTTCTTAACCCTCAGTAAATGAAACACTTTTTTACCCTACTCCTCAGCACGCTGGCGCTGCAAGCCAGCGCCCAAACTGCTCCTAGCTGGACCTCGGCCACCAGCCTACCCATTACACCGGCATTTGTGGCCCAGCCGGCCTACGCCACCGATGCGGCGGGCAACACCTACCTGGCAGCCTCCTTTTCGGGCAGCGTGACGCTGGCTTCTGGCACAACAATCACCAGCACCGGCTTTCAGGATGGCGTGCTGGCCAAGTACAGCCCCACCGGCAGCCTATTGTGGTACAAACAGTTGCAAGGCGCCTACAATGATTCTTTCCAAAAAGTCATCATCGACGCCAGCGGCAAAATAATGCTGATGGGCACGGCCAGCGACGGCGCCCAATTCGGCGCCGTCACGTTTACTACCAGCTCGTTTGGCCTCGGCTCGTTGGTACTGGCGCAGGTAGATGACCAGGGCGTAGTGCAATACGTGCGCGAGGTAGGCAACGGCAGTCTGCTGATACCCGCTAGCCTAGCTAGCGATGCGACTGGCAACTACTACCTCAGCGGCAGCTTTGCCATGAATGCCGAATTTGGTACTTTCTCGCTCACCACGCCTACCACCACTACCATTGTTTCCGACCAGTTTTTGGTAAAAATGTCGGCGGCCGGGGTAGTGCAGTGGGCCCAGCAGGGCGGCAGCATTACCCTTGGTGCTTCGGCTACAGCGCTGCCGCTCAGCCATCTGGTAGCCGCCCCCAGTGGCGATGTATACTTCGTTTGGACGGCCTCGCCCACGGTGGGCGGCTTTGGCAGCGTAACCATGCCGGCCCCCAAAGGCGACTTCGACGCGCTGGTGGTGAAATACAACACCCAGGGCGTACCGCAGTGGGCGCAGCGCGTGGGCGGCACCGGGGCCGACCTGCCAACCCTGGCGGCGCTCGACGGCACCGGCCGCCTCATCGTGCCCGGCTTCAGCGCGCCCGCCGGCTCGCTCGCCAACCCCGGCACCGTGGGCGCGACTACGCTCACCACGGGTTTTGCCGCCGTGCTGGAGCCCACGGCGGGCACCCAGGTGTGGAGCCGCGACTTGCAAGCCACGGCGGCCGGCGCCTACCGCAACGTAACCGCCGACGCGGCCGGCAACATCTACCTGGTGGGCCATTTTAGCGGCCAGGGCACGCTGCCCGGCAAAACCCTGACCAGCGCCGGCGGCATCGACGCCCTCGTGGTAAGCTACACCTCGGCCGGCGCCCTGCGCTGGACGCAGCAAAGCGGCGGCACCGGCGATGAAGTTCCCACCAACGTCGCCTTCGACCGCACCGGCCGCCTGGTAGTGCCGGGCGTTTTCAACAATACCGGCGTTTTTGGCACCACTACGCTCACCTCCACGGCCACGGCCACCAGCACCGCCACGCCCTTCATCGCCTACATGGCGAACGTTACCACGGCTACCCGCGCCGCCGAGGCCGCCCCGCTGGCCTGCTACCCCAACCCCGCCACCACCACCGAGCTGCTGAAGCTGCCCGCCCTGCCCGCTGGCACCGAGCTCACGCTGCTCGACGGCCTGGGCCGCGTAGCCCAGCGCCAAGCGGCCGGCGCTACCCTGCCGCTGGCCGGGCTGGCACCAGGCTTCTACGTGGTGCAAGCCACCGCGCCCAGCGGCGAACGCTGGACCAGCCGCCTACTGGTGAAGTAATTACCGAGCACCCAAGAAGCAAAAAGAGCCCGCCGAAATTCGACGGGCTCTTTTTTTATTCTATCAATTTCTCGCCTATCGGCTGCCGTTGGTGCTGGCCGGGCGGGCCTGCTTACCATCAGGGTTAGGCTTGTTTTCGCGGCGCTCCAGCGGGGCGGCTGGGGCGGGCGTGTTGGTAGTGCCCGGCGTGGCCTGGGTAGTAGCACCCGCCTGCTGCATCGGGTTTTGGGGCTGGCGGGCGTTGTTGCCAGCCTGCCCGGCTTGGAACAACTCGAAGCGCGAAGGCGCCGCCTGGCGCGGGAAGGCATTGTTGCTCAGGTCGGTATCAGCCGTTTGCTGGTAGGGGTCGATTACGAACGAAGCCACGTTCTTGGGCGTGATGATGATTTTGCTCACCTGCTCGTTGTTTTTACGCCAGATTTCGGCCGGGATGGTCGTCAGCTCCTGCGAGCCGTCTTCGTAGGTCATCTGGATAACCACCGGCATCACCAGGCCGCCTATGTTGCGCAGATTCAGCTCGTAGAAATTCAGGTTGCCATTGAGGCGCTGCTGCTGCTGGGGCGTGAGCGTGCTCAGGTACTGGAAGTAACGCTGCTTGTCGGCCTCGGTCACGGCCAGCGGGTCGTAGTTGTTGTAGAAGTCCTTGAGGTCGGGCTTCTCATCCACCAGCGTCGATTTGATGTCGGTGGCGTTGCGCTGGGCCGAAATGCTGGGCACCTGACCCTGGCGCTCATTCTGCATGCGGGCGCTTTCCAGGCCGGGGTTTTTGGTGTTCGGCTTGTACGATTTTACCGCTTCCAGCGAAATATCCACGCGGTCGGTGGTGTAGAACCAGCCGCGCCAGAACCAGTCGAGGTCCACGGCCGAGGCGTCTTCCATGGTGCGGAAAAAGTCGGCGGGCTCGGGGTGCTTGTAGGCCCAGCGGGTGGCGTAGGTTTTGAAGGCGTAGTCGAATAGCTCGCGGCCCATCACTGTCTCACGCAAGATGTTAAGCGCCGTAGCGGGCTTGCCGTAGGCGTTGTTGCCAAACTGCAATACGCTTTCCGAGTTGGTCATAATCGGCGTTTGCAGGCTCTTATCGGTGCGCATGTAGTCCACCATGTTGCGTGGCTCGCCGCGGCGGCTGGGGTAGTTGCGCTCCCATTCCTGCTCGGTCAGGTACTGGCAGAAGGTATTCAGGCCCTCGTCCATCCAGGTCCACTGGCGCTCGTCCGAGTTCACAATCATCGGGAAGAAGTTGTGGCCCACTTCGTGGATAATCACCGAAATCATGCCGTATTTACGGTCGGCGGTGTAGGTGCCGTCCTTCTCGGGCCGACCGCCGTTGAAGCACAGCATCGGGTACTCCATGCCGCCCACCGGCCCGTGCACCGAGATGGCCACCGGGTATTCATAGGGAATCGTGAACTTGGAATACGTCTTGATGGTGTGGGCCACCACTTCGGTAGAGTACTTACCCCACAGCGGGTTACCTTCCTTTGGGTAGTAGCTCATGCAGAGCACGGGCTTGCCGCTCTGCGTGATTTCCATGGCGTCCCAAATGAACTTGCGCGACGAGCACCAGGCAAAGTCACGTACGTTTTTGGCGGCGTAAGTCCAGGTTTTGGTGCCGGTGGCGCGGCTGGTTTCATTCTTGGTAGCTTCCTCCTGGCTCACCACCAGTACCGGCTTTTTGGCCCCTTTAGCCTGCGCCAAGCGCCGCACTTGGGTGGCAGTCAGCACCTGCGCGCCGTTCTGCAACGTGCCGGTGGCGCCCACCACGTGGTCGGCGGGCGCGGTGATGCTCACGCGGTAGTCGCCGAAGGGCAGCGTAAACTCGCCGTTGCCCAAGAACTGCTTATTCTGCCAGCCCGTCGCGTCCGAATACACGGCCATGCGGGGGTAAAACTGCGCGATTTCGTAGAGGTAGTTCTTGTCCTCCGGAAAGTACTCGTAGCCACTGCGCTCGCTGATTTTCAGCTGGTCGTTGATATTGTAGCTCCACTTCACGCCGAACGAAATCGCCTGCTTGGGCCCCAAAGGCCGCGGCAGGTCGATACGCATCATGGTGTGGTTGATGGTGTATTTCAGGGGCTTGCCGGCCGCATCGGTCACGGCCGCGATTTTGTAGCCCCCGTCAAACTCGGCCGTGGTCAGCTGTGCGTCCACGTCCTGAAAACCCAGCCGGCCGGCCGTAATCTGCCCCACCTGCGTGGCGTAGGTTATCGAGTTTTTAGCCAGGATATTCTGGTCGAGCTGCACCCACAAGTAGGTCAGCACATCGGGCGAAAGGTTGGTGTAGGTGATTGTCTCCGAGCCGGTAATAGCCTGCTTTTGGTCGTCGAGCGTCACCTTGATGTTGTAGTCGGCACGCTGCTGCCAGTACTGCGGGCCGGGTGCGCCGCTGGCCGTGCGGTACGAGTTGGGCGTGGGCAGCATCGTTTCGAGCTGCGCAAATTTGTCGGTGCCCGAGTTGGTATTCTGGGCCCGCAATACGCTGGGCGCCAGCCCCAAAACCAGGCCACCAGCCAGGAGTAGAGAACGCATGAAAAAGTGGGGATTATTAAAAAGGTAACAGCTAAGGTCGGCGAATTTACAACGGGGTTGCGGGAGCACGGCTGTCATTGCGAGCGCAGCGAAGCAATCTTTCCTTATCGTCTGCGGACGTTGAATAAGCGTGAAGGAAAGATTGCTTCGCTGCGCTCGCAACGACAACCTCAACCCTAACCTCGCTCCTAGCCCGCCAGCAGCTGTACCAGCAGCAGCGCCGCCACGCCCAGCGCCGCGCCGCTCGTCGTCAGCACCCAGTCGCGGCGGGCGGCGCCGAAACCGCGCAGCACTACGAAGCCCAGCAGCAGAATGATGCTGACTACCACCAATTGCCCCAACTCTACTCCTAAATTAAAAGAAAGCAGTTCGACCACGGGCCGGCTGTTCTCGCCCAGCAGCGAGCGCAGGTAATTGGAAAACCCCAGCCCGTGAATCAGCCCAAAAGCCAGGGCCAGGGCGTTAGGTAAAGCCCAAATAATGGGCACGGGCCGCCGCTGCGGGCGGGCATCGGGGCGGCCGGTCTGCTGCATATTGAGCAGCGCCGTGAGCATAATTGTGACCGGAATCAGGGCCTCAATAAGGGCTTTATTAAAGCCCACCAGCCCCAGCGTAGCCAGCGCCAGCGTGAGCGAGTGGCCGATGGTGAAGCTCGTGACCAGCGCTACTACGCGCCGCCAGTCGGCGAGCACAAACGGGGCGCACAGGGCCAGCAAAAACGTAAGGTGGTCGGTGGCCTGCCAGCTCCAGATGTGCCAGAAGCCAAGCTGCAAGTAGGTGGTGAAAACGGACATCGCCCGCAAAGGTCGCGGGTGGCACCGAATCTGCCCATGCTGACCCGTTACCACCTCTTGCGCCGCGAGTGGCACTTGGCCGGGGCAGCTTTACTGCGCGCAGTCATTGCGCCACAAGCGGCGCTCGGGCAGTTGCGGGCGCCCCGGCCCTGCGGCAGCCGGCTTGGCCGCCCACTGCCTTGGGTTAGTGGTAGCCAAACTAGTGCGCTGGGCCGCGCCAGAACAAGTATCCCTTGCGGCCTCTTTCTTTACTGAACTATAATTCACTTTGAAAGGAATTGCGCCCCCGCCTTGCCACCCATGACCGATGAGCACAGCGCCCAGCTTTGGGAAGCCTTTCGGGGCGGTGAGGCCCGGGCGCTGGCCGCGCTGTTTGAGGCCTACTACGAGGCGCTGTACCACTACGGCCTCAAGCTGACCGGCGACGAGGAACTAGTAAAAGATTGCATCCAAAACCTGTTTCAGAAGCTGTGGCGGCGGCGCGCGGGGCTGCGGGCCGTGCAGGTCGTGAAAGCGTACCTATTCAAAGCATTGCGCCGCCACCTGGGCGACGAAACCAAACTGCTGCGGCAGCACCGCTACCTGCTGCCCACCTACTCCGATTCGTTCGAGGTCACCTACTCGCACGAAGAGTTTTTGATTGCCCAGCAGGGCGATGCCGAGCAGAGCGCCAGGCTGCTGGCCGCCCTCAACCAGCTCTCGAAGCGCCAGCGCGAGGCGCTGTATTTGAAGTTTTTTGACGGGTTTGCCTACGAGCGCATCGCGGAAGTGATGGCCCTCAACACGCAGTCGGTTCGCAATTTGACTTTCAATGCGTTGCAAACGTTGCGCAAGGTGATGGCACTGGTAATATTGTGCTTATTGACTGGCTGACTAAACGCAGAATTAATAGGGTTTCGACGGCTGCGAAAAAAAGTTTTTCTGGGAATGAGTATAAACCGCCACTTCGGCCGTGATGGAGATGAATGGGGCGGCCAAACCACCTGGCTGCCCTACTCTGCCCTTTGCCAACGCCCTACGCTACCTACTCGACGGATGACTTTTTGGCCGACGAGTCGTTTCAAGCTTTTGCGCTTGACCACGACCCGGCGGCGAGCCAGTTTTGGCGCGCCTGGGTAGCGCAGCACCCCGCCAAACAGGTCGAGTTTGACGAGGCCGTGGCGCTGCTGCAACTGCTAGCGAGCAGCCAGCAGCCCGCCCTTCCCCAAGCACTGAAACAAGCCGAAACGGCGAAGCTATGGGACGCCTTGCACGCGGCGCCCGCGTCGCCGCGGCCGGTGCTGCGCGTGGGCCGGCGCGCCCGGCGTTGGACAGGGGCTGCCGCGGCCACCTTGGCGCTGGGTCTGGCCGGCTTGGGGCTGTGGCAACGCACCACCGTGGCCCCCGCTTGGATTAGCTACGCTACCAAAACCGGCGAGCACCGCGAGCTGACGCTGCCCGACGGCTCCCGCGTAACCCTGAATACCAACTCGGTACTGAAACTGGCCACCACCTGGCAGCCGGGCCACGCCCGCGAAGTGTGGCTGACGGGCGAAGCCTTTTTTCGGGTGCAGCACACCGCGCCGGCGCGGCTGACGGCCGTGGCTACCGCCCCGGCCAACGTGAAATTCACGGTGCACGCTGGGCCGCTCGATGTGGCTGTGCTCGGCACGCAGTTCGACGTGCTCAATCGGGCGGGCCGCACCAATGTCGTGCTGCAATCGGGGCAGGTGCAGCTGCGCCACCAGCTCGCCGGGCGCACCGAGGAGCTGCTGCTGAAACCCGGCGAAATGGCCGAATTTCTGCCCGCCGCGCCCACCGCGCCGCTAGCCAAGCGCCCCGTCAACGCGCCCCTGTACGCAGCCTGGACCAGCGGGCACCTCGATTTTGATGACACGCCAATGGCCGAAGTCATTACGCTGCTGGAAGATGCCTATGGGCTGCACATTACGTTACGCACGCCTGCCGTGCGCCAGCAAAAGCTCTCGGGCTCGGTACCCAACCAAGACCTGGATGTGCTCCTGAACACGCTGGCCAAATCGCTGGATACCAAGGCGCATCGCACTGGCAGCCAAGTTGTATTTGATTGATTTTTGCCGGCTTTGCCGTTGTTTCTCACCCTCTTTCCCCATTTCCCGCCCATGGTTCATTATACTCCTTCGCTCAAGCTGCTGCCCCTGCTGGTGGCCGGCGGCTTGCACGCGGCCCAAGCGCAAAGCCCCTTGGTGGCGATGCTCCAGCCCACCCAAAATGCCGAGTCGAGCCCGGTGCGCGCAGCGGCCGAGCGCGGCACCTCGCTGGAAAGCATTTTGCAGGATATGAAGAAGACGCACCACGTTTTCTTCGTGTATCGCAGCGAGTTAGTCAAAAACCGGTTCGTTAACCTGAGCGCCCACGCCTTCAAAACCTGGGAGGAGCAGCTGACCTACGCCGTGACGGCCAGCGGCCTGCGCGTGGAAAAAACCGACCACAACGTGTACGTCATCTCGCAGCCCAAATTACCGGGGCCCGAGCCGCAAACGATTGGGACCGCCGGGGGCCCAAATGCCCTCCTGCCGGCCGGCACCGTGGCTGCCGCCGGGCCCATCACGGGACGCGTGACCGGGCCCGATGGCTCGGCCATTCCCGGCGTGACGGTACTGGTGAAAGGCACCACCAACGGTACGACTACCGATGCCGAGGGCAACTTTTCGCTGAGCGTGGCCGATGCCAACGCCACGCTGGTAGTGTCGGCCATTGGCTTCGTGACGCAGGAGCTGCCGCTGGCCGGCCGTACGCAATTGACCGTGACGCTGGCCACCGACGTGCAAAACCTGAACGACGTGGTGGTGCTGGGCTACACCACCGAGCGCAAGGCCGACCTCACCGGGGCCGTGGCGCAGGTGAACCAGCGCGACATCAGCGGCTTGCCGGTAACTACGCCCGCGCAGATTTTGCAGGGCAAGGCAGCAGGCGTGGCCATCACGGCAGCTACCGGCGCGCCGGGCGAAAACATCGCCGTGCGCATTCGCGGGGTGGGCACGATTAACGACAACAACCCGCTTTACATCATTGACGGTGTGCCGACCAAGGACGGTATCAACCAGATTTCGCCCAATGATATTGAGAGCATCAACATCCTAAAAGATGCCTCGTCGGCCGCCATCTACGGGGCGCGGGCCTCGAACGGCGTGGTGGTGGTGACGACCAAGCGCGGCAAATCGGGCAAGCCCCGGCTGAGTTTGAGCGCCTACAGCGGCGTGCAAACGGCGGCCAACCTCATCAAAATGGCCAACACGCCGCAGTACGTGAACGCCTACAACGTGGCCGCCCAAAACGATGGCCGCACCCAGATTCCGGCCACTGTGGCCGCCAATTTGCCCGACGTAAACTGGCTGAAAGAGGTCCTGAAACCCGCCTGGCAGCACAACGTGCAGCTCGACGTGAGCGGCGGCGGCGAAAACTCGCAGTACATCGTATCGGGCAGCTATTTGACCCAGGATGGCTTGATAAACAACTCGTCCTACGACCGCTACAACTTGCGCACGGCGGTGAGCAGCTCGCTCTCGAAATACGTCAAAATCGGTACGAACGCCAACCTTTCGTACAGCAAAACCCGGCAGGTGGGCACCTCCGGCGACGGTTTTGGCGATGGCAACCCAGGGGCCAGCGTGGTGCGCTTCGCGCTGTTTCGCACGCCGGGCACGCCGGTGTATAATGACCAGGGCCGGTTCGTGGATATACCCAAAGTGGGTGGGCAGGATGCCTCGTCGTACCTCGGCGATGGCATCAACCCGGTGGCCTTGGCCGACGCGGCCGACCGCAATTTCAACGCCTACTCGGTGCTCGGCAATGCCTACGTGGAAGTCACGCCCATTCCGCATTTGCGCCTGCGGTCGGACTACGGCATCACGTTCCGCATCACCGATTACAAGCAGTTTTTCAAGACCTTCGGCATTGACCGCTCGTTCAACTCGCCGGCCCAGCTAGCGCAGTCCAATGCCAACGAATTCAACTTCAACTGGACTAACACGGCCATTTACGACCTGACGCTGGGCAAGAGCACGTTTGCCATCTTGGTTGGTACCGAGGCCATTAAGAACAACGCCCGGGCCATTTCGGCCTCGCGCCGCGGCTACGTTGACCAGTCGCCCACCTTCCAATATCTTGATAATGGGACGGGCATTCAGCAAAACGGCGGCGGCGAGGCGCACTCGTCGCTCTTTTCGGGGTTTGCGCGGGTGACGTATGACTACGACGGGCGCTATTTGGCCACCGTCAACTTCCGGCGCGACGGCTCGTCGCAGTTTTTACCCGGCCGCCGCACCCAGGATTTCTACTCCGGCTCGGTGGGCTGGAACCTGGCGCGGGAGGCCTTTATGAGCAACCTGGAGGCCATTTCGCTCCTTAAAGCGCGGGTGAGCGTGGGGCAGCTCGGCAACTCGAACATCGGTAATTATCCCTACGCCTCGCTCGTCAACAGCACCGGCTACTATCCGTTTGGCAGCGTTTCGACGCAGGGGCTGAGCGTGGTATCGAAGGGTAACCCCTTGATTCGCTGGGAAACCAGCACCCAAACCAACTTTGGCCTCGATTTGGGCTTGCTGAAAGGCGCGCTGCAAATTTCGGCCGATTACTTCGTCAAAAAGACCTCCAATGTGCTGCTGAATTTGCCGCTGCCCAGCAGCGCTGGCAATGGCGGCAACCCGGCCGTGAACGCCGGCGAAATCCGCAACCAAGGCTTCGAGCTGGAGGTGAGCTACCGCAACACCATCGGCAAGGACTGGAGCTACGGCGTGAACGGCAATATGGCCACGCTGCGCAACGAAGTGGTGAGCTTGGGCGGCGCCAACCCGCTGGTGGGCGGCCGCGTCGACAACAACTATTTTGCCACGCTCACTACGGTGGGCCAGCCGGTTGGCGCGTTTTATCTACTCAAGACGGAAGGTATTTTCCAGACCGCGCAGGAGGTATTTACGCACGCCTACCAGGGGCCGGGCATTCAGCCGGGCGACGTGAAATTCCAGGATTTGAGCGGCCCCGACGGGGTGCCCGATGGCGTGATTAATGGCTTCGACCGCACCTTCGTAGGCAGCCCGATTCCGAAGCTGACCTACGGCCTGACGGGCAACGTGAGCTTCAAAAACATCGACCTGAGCGTGTTTTTTCAGGGCGTGCAGGGCAACAAGCTTTACAACCAGGCCAACATGGATATCGAGGGCTTTTACCGCGCCTTTAACCTGACCGAGCGCCAGGCCACTAATTACTGGGCCGGCCCCAGCAGCACCAACGAATTTCCGCGCCTGACCTGGGCGGGCGCTTCGAATAACAAGCAGCCCTCCAGCCGCTTCCTGGAAGATGGCTCGTACCTGCGCCTCAAAAACGTGCAGCTCGGCTACACCTTCGGTGACAAGCTGCTGAGCCCGCTGCACGTGAGCTCGGTGCGCCTCTACGCCAGCGTACAGAACCTGCTGACCTTCACCAAGTACACCGGCCTCGACCCCGAGCAGGGCACCAACAGCAACTCGCTCGGCGATGGCGTGCGGGCCACCGGCATCGACCTCGGCACCTACCCCTCGGCGCGCACTTTCACGGTGGGCATCAACGCTGGTTTTTAATCACTTCGCGCTTCCATTATCATGAAAATCCCACCCGCTACCCTCTTGCTCGGGGCTTTGCTGCTCGCCTCGACCGGCTGCGAGAAATTTCTCGACCAGCCCGTGCTGGGGCAGTACGAAGCCGGCCAGTTCTTTACTTCCGATACCAACGCCATTTTGGCCGTGAACGCGGCCTACGTGCCGCTCTCGTTCCGCGACGCCTCTACCAACGTGCTGTGGGTGCTCGGCGACGTGGCCTCCGATGATGCCGTGAAGGGCAGCAACCCCGGCGACCAGGCTGATTTTGAGAATATTGACGTTTTTAATATTACGCCCATCAACTCGGCCGTGGAGGCGCAGTGGCGGCGCGATTACGACGGCATTTTTAAGTGCAACGTGGTGCTTGACGGCCTGCCCGCCAGCAATACCAGCGTGAGCGCCACTGTGCGGCAGCAGGCCGTGGGGCAGGCGCAGTTTCTGCGAGCCTATTACTACTTTCAGCTGGCTACTATATACGGCAACGTGCCGCTGCGCCTGAAGGTGGAAACGCCCGCCGAGCTGCAAAGCCCGGCCCTGCCCCAGGCCCAGATTTATGCGCAGGTAGAAGCTGACTGCCAGGCCGCTATGGCCGCGCTGCCCGCCACCTGGACCGGCACCGACGTGGGCCGCGCCACCAAAGGCGCCGCCATGGCGCTGCTCGCCAAAACCTACCTCTACGAGCAAAAATGGCAGCTTGCCGCCCAAACGGCACAGGCCGTGGAGGCGCTGGGCACCTACAGCCTGCTGCCGGTTTTCGCCAACAATTTCCGGGCGGCAACCAAGAATAATACGGAGGCCATTTTCTCGGTGCAGCACACCAGCGGCCTCAGCCCCAACCAGGGCAGCAACCTCAACCAGTGGTTTGCGCCGCGCCCGCAGAACGGGTACGGCTTTTTCCTGCCCACCCAGAGCCTGGTCGACAATTTCGAGCGCACCTCGGCGGGCGTCGTGGACCCGCGCCTCGACTACTCACTGGGGCGCACGGGGCAGTCGTTTTTTGGGGTGCCGTTTGATGCTACCTGGAGCAGTACGGGCTACGTATCGAAGAAGCATTTGCAGCCGCTGACGGAAATTCCGACTACAACTAAGGGCGACGGCAACCTGAATTTTCAGGCCCTACGCTACGCCGAAGTTTTGTTGATTGACGCCGAGGCGTCGAACGAACTGGGCAACAACGTCAACGCGCTGAAAGCCCTGAACCAGGTGCGCAAGCGCGCCCGCGAGAGCTACCTCTACGACAGCACGCTGCCCAACTCGGGCACCGTGCCAACCGGCTTGCTCCCCGACGTGACCCTGACCGACCAAACCCAGCTGCGCGACGCCATTCGGCGCGAGCGGCGGGCCGAAATGGCGCTGGAGTTTCAGCGGTTTTTCGACATCGTGCGCTACGGCCAGACTTATGCCCAGCAGGCACTGGCCAACCGGCCCAATTTTAACTACAGCCGCAACCGGTTTTACCCGATTCCGCAGAGCGAGCGCGACACCAATAAGGGGCTGTAACGGCCTTTCCCACCCACTTACTTCTACGCCATGAAAAGCTCCGGATTTTACGTATTTGTGCTGGCCGTGCTGCTGCTCGGCGGGCTGACTTTCGCCTCGTCGTGCTCCAAAAACGAGGATAGCGCTCCCGTCGGCAACGCCGACAAAAGCAAGCTCACGGCCCTGATTGACTCGACTACCCTTGTCTATAATGCTGCTGTGGAAGGCAATAAGCCCGGCAACTACGCCCCCGGCGCCAAGGCGGCCCTGAAAACCGCCCTCGACCTGGCCACCGCCGTGAAGAACGACCAGAGCTACAACCAGTACGCCGTGGATGTGGCGCTGGCCAACCTGCGGCGCGCCATTGCGGCGTTTAAGACTGCCCTCATTCAGGAAGTTTCGGCGGCCAATCTGGTGGCGCAATGGAAGTTTAGCGGCAATGCCAATGATGCCACGGCCAACGCCAACAACGGCGTGCTGAAATCGGGTCCCATCGGCCCCGGCACCGCACCCGGCGATGGCGGCACCCTGCCCACGCTGGTGGCCGACCGCCTGGGCCAGGCCGGGCAGGCCTACGAGTTTACCAACGGCGCCTACATTGAGGTACCTTACAAGGCGGCCCTCAATCCGCAGGCGCTCACTATCAGCCTGTGGTGCAAGCGCTTTGATAGCAACGCAGACAACTACCTAGTGTCGCTGAACCGCTGGCAGAGCTACAAGCTGCAACTGCAAGGCGCGGGCAAGCCTTACCTGACCATCGCCACTACTTCGACTATCGCGGATAAGGACGCCGATTCGGGCATCGTGCCGCTGAACGTGTGGACGCACGTGACGGCGTCTTACGTCGATGGCACCACGAAATTTTATATCAACGGCGCGCTGGTGAAAACCTACACCGACGTAACCGGCCCCCTAAAAACCGCGCCGCAGGCCGTGCCGCTGTGCATCGGCCAGCAGCTGCCCAAGACCATCTATAACAGCACGCCCACTGGCAGCCAGGCTACCGGCTACTTCGACTACTACGGCCCGGCTTATTTCAAAGGCCAGATTGACGAAATCCGCCTTTACAACCGCGCCCTGACCGATGCGGAGGTGCAGTCTATTTACACCATTGAGAAATAGTTCTGGTCCTGGATTAGGATAATAAAAATGGGTCATGCTCATCTGACGTCCACGCAGTGAAGCATCTCTACCGCTTCATCCGAGCTGTTCAACGAAGCGCTATAGATGCTTCACTGCGTGGACATCAGATGAGCATGACACTCATTTTTTAACAACTTATTCAACTTATAAACAGAAACATACACTAATCCTCCGTCGCTCGCCCGACTACTCATTCCTTTCAATTCCCAACCCTACATGCGTATTCTTCACCCTGCCCATCTGGCAGCCCTAACGCTACTGGCTAGCTGCAACGGCACCCCAAAAACCGCCTCCGAAACTACCACGGCGACCGCCAAAAACCCGGCCGATACTACCGCTACCGCCGCAACCTCCGGCAATGATTGGGCGCTCCTGAACTTCGTAAAAGCTGACAGCGCCAACCCTATTATGGGGCCCAGCGCGGTGGGTAAGTTTGTTGACCCCATTCTGAAAAAGACGGTGCTATGGGAGGAAAAAGACGTGTTTAACCCCGCCGTGGTGGTGCGCGAGGGCAAGGTGTACATGCTGTACCGGGCCGAGAACAAAATCAGCACTTTTGGCAAAGCCTCACGCATTGGCCTAGCAGTTAGCACTGATGGCATTCATTTTCAGCGCGAAGCGGAGCCCGTACTCTACCCTGCCAACGACGCGCAGAAGAAATACGAGTGGCCCGGCGGCACCGAAGACCCGCGCGTGGTGGAAGACGACAAGGGCACCTACTACATGACCTACACGGCCTACGATGGCAAGCTGGCCCGCTTGCACG
>Ga0265780_10004791_pt1 | contig 17315 bp, 8 predicted proteins | sample P1T30metagenome_FD_192432 | JGI IMG/M metagenome (GOLD analysis project Ga0265780, IMG submission 192432) | Plant litter microbial communities from East Loma Ridge, Irvine, California - P1 T30 | ecosystem: Environmental > Terrestrial > Plant litter > Unclassified | place: USA: California...
GTACCCCTTTTTTATAAATATGATATTTAGTTAAGGAATACGTTTAAGTGCTACTACAATAGTACCAAAGTTTCCACTAACAGTGCCCGCACTTGCAGAAGCAATTTTCAGTGCAACTGCGTAGGTGGTGTTAGCCACAAATTGATCGGTGATTACAAAATCAAAACCGGCCGTTTTAGTGCCCGATTTGATGGTTACTGTTGCAGGCAAGGTATATAAATTTGTTGGCAGTGCTACAAAAGCTGTTTTGTTCGCCTGAGTTAAATGTGTTTTTAAAGCGTCGGCATCTGTAGTTAAACCAACTGCTATATCACTTGGGGCATTATCAGCAACACCGGCATAATTTACATCAACATGCACTTTATCGCCTGTTTTCAGTGTTAAAAAGTCGTACCGTGCAAGAGGCACGGAAACTGTGTGTGAGCTTGCGGCAATAAAATTAGGGTTAGCAAACTCAATTATAGCACCCTTGCTGCCAGGGGCATCAGTGCCAACAATCTCCGTACTTTTTAAGCAAGAGCTCATTAGCAACACTAATGCTGCAAATATGATTGTGTTAAGTGTCTTTTTCATTTCTTCGTTTATTAAAATAATAACTGCCTTTATTTAGCCCAAAATATTTTAGACGTATACTTGTCTACACTTGGAATGTTTCCGGCATTATAATTAAATTCTGTACTTGGGTATGACAAACGGGTTGGTAACCTGTCAGGACCGGTAGCTTCAGTTACAATTGAGGTAAATGTTTGAGTAGCATTACCGTTAACGTTATTTACCGGGTAACCTGTACGTCTGTATTCATTCCATGCCTCGTCGCCAAAAAGCATATTTAGAGCAAGGTACTTTTGAGTAATAATTGCTTCTAACTTTTGAGCTGGCGTAGTTGCCAAATCAAAATTTACCAGGTATGAACCTGCGTTTGCAGCTCTGTACGCGTTTGCTTCGGTTACAGGAGCCCTTGCAACTGTACTTCCAGGAACGTTTCCAGCCACAGCACCAGATGCATTCTTATCTAGGTAATTAAATGAGGCTGTAATACCATTATTAAATGCGGTTTTAGCATCACCTACAATCAGACCATTGAGCATACCTTCTGCCTGTAAAAAGTAACTGTCGGCCGCTAAAAACAATGGTTGTCCTGCATCAGGACCTTTAAATATACCAGCTTGGTCATAATTAGTGGCGCTAGTTCCTTTAAACCATGAATTAGGTACTTGACCTTTGCCTGCTGTTGCCAACTGGCTTCCTAACTGATTGGTAAACGAGGGAGAAGAAATGGCAGTACCATTTTTGTAATATAAATTAGCCCGTCCCAGATCAGTTAACTTTGTGCCATCAAAGTAAGATACAATGTATGGTGTAGGCACATACTGTGCACCTGCAGCTACAGCGGCACCAGCAAATGTATAAACAAACGAGTTCCAGTAAACATTTTGTTTACCACTAATTTTTGCATAACCTGGGTTAACAATAGCATCATCTGTCAAAAAGCCTTTTGCATCAAAATTTTTATTAGTGAATGCAACTTTATCGCCCGCTCTAATAATCATTCTCAACTTCAAAGTGTTAGCGAACTGTATCCATCTATTTATTTCAATTGTAGTTGTGCTCGAAGACCCAAACAGCGGATCGGCAGTTTTAAATTGTGAAGTAGCTGTTGGGTTTGCGTTAAATTGAGTTATTGCAGCATCACACAAGTTAACTAAAGACTTATAAATGTCTGTAGCCTTATCATATTTAGCCTGAATAATGCTAGCACCTTGTAAAGCTTCGGTATAAGGTACATCATTATACTGATCAACTAATCGTTGAAATGCATAAGCTTTCATCACTTTGGCAGCGGCATTATATTGCACGTACTCCGCTTTACCTTCGGTATTCTTAATTACATACTCAATGTCGTTAGCAATATCGTAAGTGTTGTTAAATAAACCTTGCTGATCGGTAGATGCGTAATTATAGGAGATAATTGCACCCCAGCCACTCACACCGCCACCATTTGCCAAATATCCGGCAACTTGTGAACCATAAAAGTTATAAGCCCAGGTCTGTCCTCCAACGGCCACAATAGATTGCGGTAACACTAAATCGGGCGTACCAGAAATGGCTTGATTTGTATTTGTGTTTACATCCAAATACTTCTTGCAAGACGATACGGATATCGCTGCAAGAGTTATCATAAAAATGTTAAATATCTTTTTCATTATTTTATTCCTTAGAAAGTTATTGAAATAGTACCACCAAAATAACGTGATGGAGGTATAGCGAGCGACGATAAACCAACACCGTTACCACTGTTGGTATCATCGTTTGTGTTATATTCAGGATCGCCGTATACGTTTGCTTTAGGCAAGAAGATAAACAAGTTGCGGCCTTGTGCGCTTATACTTGCGGCCTTAATGAATTTAGACTTTGCCAAGATAGATTGAGGCAGAGCGTATGACAAGGCTATTTCTCTGATTTTCCAGAAATTACCAGGTACAACATATTGCTCATCTATGTTTCTTCTTGGACCACCAATAGACCAATAAGCCGGGCCACCATCATGTACAGTTATGTTTGTATTGTCAACATAGGCATTAATAGCAGGATCAAGATAAGAAGAATTAGGGAATACGAAACGTTGGCGATCATACGCTACAGTATTTATACCAGAACCTGAAAAGTCAAACCCGGTACCAGCACCTTGATAAATGTTGTAGCCGCCTCTATATTCAGCTACACCTGATATGGTAAAGCTTTTGTAGCTCGCGTTAAGATTTAAGCCTAATATCTTTGTAGGCGATGCATTACCTAATGGGGTAACAGTTGAAGTTCCTGAAGGGTAACCGGTTACAGGGTTAACAATAACACGGCCTTGATTATCACGTACGTAAGATCTTCCTAAAATAATAGGGAAAGCTTCACCAGCTACGCCAAATGAGCCGGCTGGTGTAGTGTTTGAGATATTAATATTCGGAATACCGCCCAGTAAATAATCAACCTTTGATCTTTGATAAGTAAAGTTACCACCAACGTTCACTCGCCAGTCCTTTGTTCTTACAGGAGTTAATGATAATGAGGTTTCAATACCATAACCGCTGGTTTGACCGGCATTTAGCAGGTATGAAGAATACCCTGTAGCTGTAGACACGCTTGCTGCAACAGTTTGGTTTTTACTTTTAGTGTTGTAGTAAGTTACCGTTGCATTAATACGATCTTTTAAGAAACTCATATCAGTTCCAAACTCATAAGAGTAAGTAAACTCTGGTTTGATATCTGGCGATACGATACTATTATTTAAGGTAAAACCACCTAAACCGTTATACGGATAACCTGAACCTTGTCCAAAAGTGGCATCTAAACGGTAAGCGCCAAATTGCGTTGCGGTACCTAAGTTCACGTTACCTACTTTTGAATAAGAACCTCTTAGCTTAACGTAATCAATCGCATCAATTACTTTAAGCGCTGGAAAGGCATCAGTTGGAACAAATGATACGTTAATACCTGGGTAGAAGAATGAACGATTATTAGGGCTTAAAGTTGATACCCAGTCATTACGGCCGGTAATGTTTACAAATAAATAATCTTTATAGTTAATGTTTAACACACCGTAAATAGCTTGCTGACGTGCTAAGTAATTATTCTCAGTTGCTGTTGGTGGATTGGTACTGTTGCTCAAGTTAAATAAACCTGCTTGAACCAGCCCGTTTACAGTAGCTGTTGATCTTTTATATTGCTGTTGACGCATCCAGGCTGCAGTAACCAAATTAAATTTAAAATCTTTAACCTGGTGTTTGAACGTAGCTTGAACTTCGTTAGTTAGTGATGTTGTAAATAAAAAGTCATCACTTGTAGCACCTACTATATCCGACTTTTTGTAGTTACCAACTTCCGGACGAAGTTTAATGTAGTCATTGAAACGGTATATATCGCTGTACGATTTACTTGAGTTATTACGTGAACTTAAACCAGTACGGTATAAAACATCAATCCATTTAGCTGGCGAATATTTTAATTCAATATTACCAGTCAAATAATCATTTCTAATTTTTTCACGGTATTCATCAATAGTAAAATAAGGGTTATTATAGTAAGCATTGAAATAGCCACTTGGATCTGCATAAGGGTCGTTTCTCCAATCTTTATAACTAGTTACTGGAGCCTGAGAAGGACTGTTTAATAACTGGTCGTAAATATTGGCCACTTGGCCGCTTTGGGCTCTATCGTAACGGTTTTGAGTATAATTAACACCATAAACAGCTGAGAAATTTTTTGTAAAATTTCTTGTTCCATTTATCCGGACATTGGCACGGGTAAACTTATCTTTAGGTAACGTACCTTTTGTATCGTTATACTGACCTGATATGAACAAGGTGCTTTTTTCATCACCTGTAGAGATAGATAGATCTGACTGGCTGGTTAACCCATTTTGCCAAAAGTCATATTTATCGTTTTGATAAGAATAAGGTACGGTTTGTATATTGCCATTAGCTAGTGGTAAACCTAATTGTACAGGCGCGCCATTAAACTTAGGCCCGTATTGTTGGTTTTCATAAGGCAAGTAAAGCTGCAAATCGTTATCAGATCCCGAACCATATGTTTTCTGCAATTTAGGAAAGAAAGCAACGGCTTCAACACTTATGGTTTGCTGCGCTTTAATTTCCAATTTACCTTTACGGCCTTTTTTGGTAGTGATAATCAATGCACCATTCGATGCATCTGAACCGTATAACGCTGCTGCACTTGCACCTTGTAACACCTGAATGTCCTGAACATCTTCAGGGTTCAAGTTGCTTAACAAGGCGTTAGGCACAATCACGTTATCTAATACGATTAAGGCCTCATTGTTACCAAGTAGAGAACGCATACCTCTTAATACTACACGAAAGTTAGGGTTTGCACCGCCGGATGTACCGGTAATTTGCAATCCTGGCACTTTACCAACCAGGCCACCTGCAATAGAAGTTGCTTTACCGGCAGTAAGCACATCTGCTTTTACCGATGTAATGGAGGCGCCATTAGATTTTCTGGTGGAGGTTAAACCACCTGCCCCAATAATCACTTCATTAAGCTGTTGGGCGTTGGTAGAGAGAGAAACCTTTACAACGCCATTAGCCGGAATAGTGACTGTAAGCGGTGAATAGCTTATAAAAGTAATATCTAGCGACTTTGAACCCGAAGATACATTGATTGAGAACTCTCCATTGGCGTTAGTTTGAGTGCCAATTGTTGTACCGGTTACTCTAACACTTGCTCCTGGTATAGGCAACCCATCATCTTTTCCAATTACAGTCCCGGTGACTGTTCGGTTTTGCGCATAGGCTTGAAAACCTATCATCAGCAAAACCCACAAAAAACCCTGTAGAATTTTCTTCATTTCGTATTAAATAAGATCAGTTAATATTTAGGTAATAAAAGTATGCTATCCTTAGGATATAATCAACAATCGTGTTAAAAAATGTTAAATTTTATAATTTAAATTTAATCTAAAATATTTAGTACTATGTGTTGCATAGTACAATTTAAAACATATATCTTTGTATTATGCTTGTAGAGAATACCCAAACCCAAATGCGAAAAGGCATACTCGAGTATTGCATACTCTGTGTTATTGCCAAAGGCGAGATATATGCTTCAGATATCATTGCCGAATTAAAGAAAGCGCAACTCCTTGTAGTTGAGGGTACTTTGTATCCGTTGCTTACCCGGTTAAAAAATAACGGCTTGCTTAGTTACAACTGGGTGGAGTCGACCTCCGGCCCACCCCGAAAGTATTACGTGCTTTCGCCCGAAGGGCAGGAAGTGCTCAAACACCTCGACAAAACCTGGCAGGAACTTTACTTTGCCGTGCAAACATCAATTGAAGGAAGAAAATAACAACCGTATAACATACCCACATCATGAACAAAACAATTATCATCAACATAAATGGCACGGTGTTCCACATCGAAGAGCAGGCCTACGAGCTGCTTAAGGAATACATGACCGACGTTAAGCGCCACTTCTTTAATTCGGCCGATAGCCTGGAGATCACCACCGACATTGAGAACCGTATTGCCGAAATGTTTACCGAAATTTTAGCCCGCGAAGCCCGTCAGGCCATTATTGACCAGGACGTAGCCGCCGTTATTGAGCAAATGGGCTCGGTTAAAGATTTTGAAAGTGCCGAAGAGACTACTACCGGCGGCTTTACCGAACCTAATTTTACCATGGGTGCCGGAGCGGCCACCCGTCGCTTGTTTCGTGACCCCGACGATCATTTAATAGCGGGTGTTTGCGCAGGTATTGCCGGTTACTTTGATATTCAGGCTATTTGGGTAAGATTATTTTTTGCCATCAGCTTTGTGTTTGCAGGTACCGGTTTACTGGTATACATTATCTTATGGATTATTGTACCTAAAGCCTTAACCCGCGCCGATAAAATGGCCATGAAAGGCGAACCTTTAGATCTGCAAGGTTTTAAGCGTAATTTTGAAGCCGAAATGAGCACTGTGGGTGGCCACTTAAACAATCTGCGCAATGAAGCCCGCCCACTGGCTTACCAAACCCGCGATTTTGTCAGCGACTTTTTTCATCACCTTATCACTTTTTCTGGTGGTGCCGGTAAAGTAGTTATTAAGGTGTTGGGCATAGCCATTATATTGGCCTGCATAGGCGGAAGCATTGCCATTATTGTACTGCTATGTGCCACCTGGTTCTTTGGAGGCAACCACTTCTCGGTACCCGATACGTTTTTTAACTATGCTTATATAAACCAGGTGCGTGTTGCTTTTGCACTGCTGGCTATTATTCCTTTAACCACTTTAATAATACTGGTATCATCTGCAGTATTTAACACTACGGCGCTTAACCGCTCGGCTGGTTATACCTTATTAATTATATGGATAAGTTCGTTAGGGGTTTTATTATACCACGGTTCAAGGGTAGCCTCAGAATTTCGCGATTCGGCCGGGTTTACGCAAACCATTAATTTAAAACCTACGGCTAACCAGGTGTACTACTTGGAACTGAACGAAACCCGCTTTTTAACACAAGAAGATAGCACCCGTTTAAATATTAAAACGCGGTTTAACAACATGGTTTTAACCGACGATGATAACAACGACGATTTTGAGCCCGGCAGTATGCGCATCGAAATTGAAAAATCTGACGTGCCCTACCCTGTGCTTGTTGAAGAATTTACCGCCCGCGGAGGCGATTACGAAGAAGCCTTAAGCAATGCCCGTAACACCCGCTATGTATTTGCACAGCAAGATTCTACCTTAAAGTTTGATTATAAGTTGCGCAGGCTTGACAATAAAATGTGGCATGGAGAAGAGGTTAGATTAACCCTGCGCATTCCGTTAAATGCTACCGTTATGGTAAACGATAAAATAAACCGTTACATCAACAACTCGATGAATATATGGGATTGTAACCCTAATAAGGATAACCATACCAATACTACCTTTGCCCCCTTTGTAATGACCAACGAAGGTTTACAATGCAAGCTCGATAGTGCCATCACTCCAGTAGCTGAACAGCCTACCGAAGGCAGTAATGTTCCTGATACGGTAATTGTAGTTCAAGGCAAATCAACCACCAAACTTACACCCGATACTATATACGTTGATAGTGCAGAAGCCCCTGTGCGCAAACCTGTAGTTATTCGTAAATACCGCAAAAAGCAATAAGAGTTTGCACCCTGCCCTTTAACCGGTTCATGATGTATGGGCAGGGTGCCAAATTCTTACCAATACAGATGCAAAATTTATAATATTAATAAGAACAGCTTTACTATTGCTGTTAAAGAGAGATTTTTAGTACGGCAAACAGCCCTTTTTAAAAAAAACTTTAAATATTCTGTAACCTATACCCTCTCTTTTGCATCTTACTAACATATAACAATAAATGGCCGGCTATTACGGCAGGCTTTAAAATCAACAACAACAAGTTCAATTAATTTAAAAAGATCAAAAATCTTTAACTGGATAACTATTGCTAAAATTTTACAACCTACTCAACCTTAACCACCATGAAATCAATTACATATAAAATACTTTTGCTTTTAGGCCTTACTGCCTGCACTGGTATTGTACAGGCTCAAACTGCACCAGCCCCTGCTCCAGCTGGTAAAATTACAGGGTCGGTAATAACTGAGCAAGGCAAACCTGCCGATTATGCCACCGTTACACTCCTACGTGCCAAAGATTCATCGGTAGTAAAAAGCAGCCTAACTAACGAAGCCGGCCTTTACACTATTGAAAGGGTTAACACAGGTACTTATATTCTTAAGGCCACTATTATTGGTTATAATAAAACCTTTAGCGGCCCGGTAAGCGTTGCAGCAAATGCTACCGCTAACGTATCTGTATTAAAATTAATGCCCGCTATTGCCAGCTTAAAAGCAGTAAGTATAACCGCTAGCAAACCATTAATTGAACGTAAAATCGACCGTACGGTAATGAACGTTGAAAACAGCGTATTGGCGGCAGGCAACTCGGCTATGGAAATTTTAGAACGTGCCCCCGGTGTTACTATTGATAAAGATGATAACATTAGCCTAAAAGGCAAGCAAGGCGTTACGGTAATGTTAGATGGTAAATTAACCTACCTTTCATCGGCCCAGTTAGCCAATATGTTGCGCTCAACAGATGGCAATACCATTCAGTCTATCGAGATCATTACCAACCCATCGGCCAAATACGATGCGGCCGGTAACTCGGGTATCATCAACATTAAGTTAAAGAAAAACAAGGCAGCCGGTACCAATGGTAGTTTAGCGGCTACAGGTGGTTACGGCCAAAACCATAAAGCCAGTACATCTTTAAATATGAACCACAAAAATGGCAACCTTAACGTTTTTGGCAACTACAGTTACAGCAATAACAAACGCCCGCAGGATATTAACTTGAACCGTGCCGTTACCAACAATGGAAAGTTGACTTATTTTGATGAAAACACTGATATGCTGGGCAGCCGTAATTCGCACAACTATAAGTTAGGTGCCGATTACGATTTGAGTAAAACCAACACACTGGGTGTAGTGGTAACCGGCTACAATTCTTCTTTTGACGCCAATAGCTTTAATAATACCTTAATTAGTCCCGATAAAATTAATACCAGCGCCGTTACTACCACCGGTAACAAAACCATAGAGCGCTATAACAATATAGCTGCCAACATTAATAACCGCATAGTTTTAGATACTGCCGGTAAAGAGCTAAGCATGGATGCCGATTACTCCCACTTTTACAACAAGCAGAGTAATAACTACGCCAACAATTATTTTTACGCCGATGGTATTACACTGCGCACCAATTCGTTGTTGAGAAACAGCCTGCCCAGCAAAATAAACATAGGAACATTTAAAGCCGATTATACCAACCCATTGGGTAAAACCATGAAGCTGGAAGCCGGTATGAAATTTAGCTATGTGGCTACCAACAACGATTTACATACCGACTCTATACTGAACAATAACTGGGTAACCGATGCCGGCCGCACCAACTTGTATAAATACACCGAAAACATTAATGCCGGTTATTTAAACTTTAGCAAAAGCTGGAAAAAAACATCGTTACAAGCCGGTTTACGTGCCGAGCAAACTAACTCCAAAGGCGATTCGAGAGATGTAAACAATGTTACTTTAGTTAACGAGAGGCATTACCTGAGCTGGTTTCCAAGTGTGTTTGTAAACCAGGAATTCTCTGACAAACACAGCTTGGGCTTAAATTACAGCCGCCGCATCGATCGTCCGAGCTATGATGACCTGAACAGTTTTCAACAAATCTTAAACGCCTATACTTATCAGCAAGGTAACCCTAACCTTAAACCACAATACACCAACTCTTACGAGTTATCTTACACTTACAATAAAAAATACAACGCTACATTAGGCTATAGCCTTACTACCGATGTAATGGTAGAACTGCCTGAGCAAATTGGTGTAAACACCTTAATTACCCGCGATAACTTAGCGCAGCAAACTAATTACAGCTTAAATATTAACGCGCCGTTTACTATTGCCAAGTGGTGGAGCATGAATAATAACGTAACCGCATTTTACCTGGGCTTTAAAACCAACACTACCAAGCTTAACCTCGATAACGGGCAATTTGCAGGCAATGGTAACTCTATAAACACCTTTATTTTAAGCAAGACTGTAAAAATGGAAGGCACCTTTAATTACCAGTCACCCTTAACTTATGGTTTGTTCCATATCCGCAGCCAGTATGGGTTTGATGCCGGCATCAGCAAATCATTTGCCGAGAAAAAAGCTAATTTAAAATTCTCTGTGAGCGATGTATTTAATACCCGCAAGCAAAATTTAACCGTACGCCAGGGTAACTTAAACTTTGATGTGTTCCAAAAAAATGAAACCCGCGTTGCCCGCTTAACTTTCACTTATAATTTTGGTAACAGCAAAATACAAGCAAGAAGACACAAAAGCGGTGCCGATGATGAAAAGAGCCGTGTAAAATCGGGCAGCTAAAAATATAACAACCTTATCGCTATAGGCCGTCACTGTTTACCAGTCGACGGCCTTTTCTTATTTAAATGCTTTTTTAATAACTTGCCGCACCCTTTCCTTATCTCATTTTTGGTTTAACATTTATTAACCCGGTCAAATGAAACGATTCTCGTACGCATCCATTTTTATACTATTTGCCATGGCAGCCTGTAACAACAACAAGCCGTCGTCGGCCTCAGAATCTGCAAGCAGCAGCGAATTTTCTTCGTCTAACCCATTTTCCGAAGCCAGTAAACTGCCTTTCCAGGCACCCGATTTTACAAAGATCAAAAACGATGATTTTAAACCGGCTATGGAAGAAGGTATGAAACAGCAACTGGCCGAAATTGGCAAGATTGCTGATAATGCCGAAGCTCCATCGTTCGAGAATACCATCATCGCTATTGAAAAAAGCGGGCAACTGCTTAGCCGCGTAAACCATGTGTTTAACCTGCTTACCGGCGCCAATACCAACCCCGACCTGCAAAAGGTGCAGGAAGAAGAAGCACCTAAACTGGCTGCTAACAACGATGCTATTTATTTAAACACCAAACTATTTAAACGGGTAGAAACAGTATTCAATCAACGCGCTGGTTTGAAGCTGGATGCGGAGTCGTTAAGGTTGTTGGAATATTACTATCAACGCTTTGAGCTGGCAGGTGCTAAGCTCTCTGAGACTGATAAAACCAAACTCAAAGATTTAAACAAAGAAGAAGCTACCTTATCGGCCAAATTTACCAACCAACTATTGGCTGCAGCTAAAGAAGGTGCGCTGGTGGTTGATAAGAAAGAAGACCTGGCCGGTTTGCCACAAGGTACTTTAGATGCTGCTGCACAAAATGCCGAAGCTGCCAAGCAAAAAGGCAAGTGGCTAATTGCCTTGCAAAATACCACGCAACAGCCCGATCTGCAAGCGCTCACTAACCGGGCTACCCGACAAAAGCTTTTTGAAGCCTCCTGGAACCGGGCCGAAAAAGGTGATGCTAACGATACCCGCAAGGCTATTGCCCGCATTGCAGAGATCCGTTCGGCACAGGCCAGCCTGTTAGGCTTTAAAAACTATGCGGCCTGGAAATTGCAAGACCAAATGGCACAAACTCCCGAAGCCGTAGCCACATTTTTAGGCAAACTGGTACCTGCCGCCACCCACAAAGCAACACAAGAAGCCGGCGAAATACAAAAAGTAATAGACGCACAAAAAGGCGGCTTTAAATTACAACCCTGGGATTGGGATTTCTATGCCGAGCAAGTGCGCAAAGCTAAGTACGACCTGGATGAAAGCCAGATAAAACCTTATTTTGTATTAGATAAGGTTCTGCAAAACGGCGTGTTTTACGCTGCCAACCAGTTATACGGCTTAACCTTTAAAGAACGTAAAGACCTGCCGGTTTACCAGGCCGATGTACGTGTATTTGATGTGATGGATAAAGACGGCAGCCAGGTAGGTTTGTTTTACTGCGATTACTTTAAGCGCGACAACAAATCGGGTGGTGCATGGATGAGTAATTTGGTAGAGCAATCTACCCTGATGGGCACCAAGCCGGTCATATACAATGTGTGCAACTTTACCAAACCAGCACCCGGCCAGCCTGCGTTAATAAGTTTTGATGATGTGACCACCATGTTTCATGAGTTTGGACATGCTCTGCATGGCTTATTTGCCAGCCAAAAGTATGTAAGCCTATCGGGCACCAGCGTAGCGCGCGATTATGTGGAGTTTCCCTCACAGTTTAACGAGCATTGGGCATCAGATCCTAAGGTGTTTAACAACTATGCCCTGCACTATCAAACCGGCAAACCCATGCCGCAGGCTTTGTTAGATAAAATTAAGAAAGCGGCTACCTTTAATCAGGGTTATACTTTAACCGAAGCCTTGGCCGCAGCCGAACTGGATATGCAATGGCATACTTTACCTGCCGGAAGTAAACTGCAGGATGTAGATAAATTTGAAGCACAGGCATTAAAAACCACCAAACTCAATTTACCGCAAGTGCCACCGCGCTACCGTTCCAGCTACTTTTTACACATCTGGAGCAATGGCTACGCTGCGGGTTACTATGCCTACACCTGGACCTCCATGCTGGAAAACGATGCCTATAGCTGGTTCCAGGAAAACGGCGGACTATCGCGCCAAAACGGTCAGCGTTTCCGCGACATGATCCTTTCGCGCGGTAACACCGAAAACTACGGCAAAATGTTCAAAGCCTTCCGCGGTCACGAGCCTGATATTAAGCCGTTGTTACGTAAGCGTGGGTTAATTGAATAGGTTGCAGGGGCGACTGAGGCGAGGAACCAAATACCGGAGGTAGTTTATACATAACCGTCATTGCGAGCGATAGCGAAGCAATCTCTGCATAGACACACCAAGCAATTACCCATCCGTGCATGGATTGCTTTGTACTTCTTAATGATGGAAGATATCAAAAAAAGACGGCTGCTCCCAATTGGAGCAGCCGTCTTTTTTATTACATGCTTAGTTCCTTATATAGCGAAGTATTTAGTGTTTGCCGGTTCATACAGAAGAAAAATCGTTCACGAAACCGTTCAAAAACCGCTCATAAGCGTTCACGCGTGAACACTTCTTCCACAATTTTACAAGTTTATTGCCTTAAAGGCAAGCAGGCAATCCCCCTTAATATGAAGAAAAATGAAGTTTTTTGAGGTTTTGGATAACTTTTATACGGTTTAATGATACTTTGCCCGTGAACACTATTTCCCCATTCATGGTTAAACTTCAGGAAATAGCGACGCGCTATTATCTTAGTTCGTCATGAACACTGCATTACTAAACAGCAGCTTTCCATTTTCCCAAAAGCTGCGAAACAGCGGATCATCGGTTAAATAAACCACCGAGCCACGGCCCAATGATTGTACGCCAAACAGCAGGCCGGTACTTAACCGAGCTTTGGCTTTTTCGCCTACAAAGCCCGACACGTAGCTATCTTTCTTTAAAACGCCTACGTTAACGCCACCGTTATCCAGGTAATCATAAATATCATCGCCCAGTTTAAGGGTGTAATAATAAGGTGGATAACCATAGCCTAAAGGGTGCGTATTATCCAAATACACTTTAAAAATAGCCCCTGGAACATTACTCTTGATAGATTCGCGGTCGCGGCTGTCATAAGGTGCCAGGTCGGGGGTTTTCTTTGGTGCTTTGTCATCTTTACCTTCTTTGACCTCTTCCTTACTTTTTAGCGCAAAACCTTTTTTGTCGGCCAGCTGATTGATAGCGCCACCCACGGCAATAAGCTTACCACCATCGCTTATCCAATTTTGTAAACGTTCTAATGGGAAATTAGCATACCGTCCGTCGGGGAAAATAGCTACATCAAAATCGCCCAACTTAACACGGCTTAAGTCCTGGTAACGCACTACCGAAATGGGGTAACCTATTTGCTGTTCAAAAAAGTGCCATACCTCGCCCATATCATTAGCCGACACCCCATCGCCCGATACCAGCATTACTCGTGGTTTGGTAATATAACCCACTGCACTCGAACCTAAATCGGCACCCTTATCGGCAAAACCGGTAGACAGCGGCGTAAGTTTGCGCGAAAACTGGGCAGCAGTTTCGTTCACTATCTTGTCAAAATCGGCACGATTGTTACCGGCACGGGTAAGTATCAATGAACCTGCAGTAAACTTTTTAGCACCTACCTCAAAAGGCAACGAAGCATTGCGCACCTTAATGCCTTTTTGCAGCAAGGCAGCCAAAAACTTAACATCCTGCACCGATTGCCAGGTGCACACATAAGCATAGGCAGTGCCACTTTCGGCTCCCGCAACTTGCACTGCCGCCGGAGTACTGTTAACAGGCTTAATAGATTCGGTTAAACCATAAGCCTTTAAGCCGTAAGCGTATGGTAAAGACCATGCGGTAATATCATAGGTATTAGAATCGGCAATAAAAGTTTTAGGTTCCAGTAAAACGGTTAACAACACAGCTTTAGGCTGGTAAGCGTTAACCACCATATCCCCTGCATTCACATTGTAGCTCTCATTCTTGCCCGAAAAATAATTATACCCGTTTACCGAACGGCTTACGCCATAGCCGTACTTAATTTGGTTACGGTCAAACAGCTCGGCCAGTTTAGCCAGTTTATCGGGGTTCTCGTTTTTGATGATGTAAGTTTTGTATGCTCCCGGCGGATTGGTAACACTGTTATCGAAATACTTTTTATACTCGCTTAACAACTTCTGTGCATTGTTTGATGCTGTTTCTACCGTGCTTAAACCGTTAGAGTGATGGTGGGCAATACGGTCGGTCAAGGTTAAGGTATCGCCGCTGCGCATGGTAACGGCCAAGCCGCCACCGGGGCCTCCACCCTGCTCATAGGTCATGCCTATAGAGCCATTGTAAATTGGGTAAGTATCGCCGTAAGATGGGTACAACAAATCGAATACCTCTTTAGTAAAATATAGCCAGCCGTTCTGGTCAAAATACTTGGCATTATTGCGGCCAATTACATTTTGAAACTCACGCTGCCATGGCGTAATATCTTTATGAAAAGGTTCGGCCGCCGGGGCAAAATAATAGGGATTATTAAAGCCCTGCTCATGAAAATCTACATGAATTTGCGGCAGCCATTGGTTATACAAACCTACACGGCCCTGCACTTCTTTTTGCGTTTGCCAGGCCCAGTCGCGGTTTAAGTCAAAGTAATAGTGGTTAACCCTACCCCCCGGCCAAGGCTCGGCATGCTCGCGCGATGAAGCGTTAGGATCGGGCAGCAAGCCGCGATTTTGGTTGTAAAAGTTTACATAGCGATCGCGGCCATCAGGGTTTAAACAAGGGTCAACTACCACCAACGTGTTTTTTAACCAGGGTTGGGTACGGCTGTTAGCCGGGTTAACCAAATCGTACAGTGTTTGCATACCGGCTTCGCTGCTGCTGGGTTCGTTACCGTGTACATTGTAGCTTAACCATACTATAGCAGGTGCATTACTTAATGTAGCAGGGCCGCTGCTTAAACCGGCCAGGTATAAATTATGCTGGCGTATATCTTCCAGTCGGGCAATATTTTCTTCGCTTCCTACAAACGCAACCATCAGCGGCCTGCCCTCGTTAGTGGTTCCGTAAGGCAAAAGCTTTACCTTTTTAGAGTTTTGGGCTACATACTTTACATACTCGGCAATACGGTAATGGTAAGTATACTGGCTACCCAGCGGATAACCTAAAAACTCCGATGGAGATTGCAACCCCTGAGCAAATGCTGTGCAGATACAGCTTAAGCAAATAAATAAAGCGTAAATTTTCTTCATACTATGATCGTACGCCTAAACTAATAAACATTTTATAAATTCTGATTTTCGGTTCATAATAATTAAGTAACTGTCGCATTTCCCTTCGTTTTTTTGTACTTTTCGGCAATCTAAACCTTTATTAGTGCACTTATTTAGAATTTTCTTACTGTTCGTTTTAGTTGGTTTTTTTAGCAAAGTGCATGCACAGCAAGATGTAGATTTTCAGGTTAACAGCCACTTTTTAGCTGGAAAAAAAATAATAAAGGTTTATAAGAATGAACTATCGCCCATTATTTGGGTTTTAGCCGATAACAATCAAGTCTACAAGCTTAACTCTTCTACAGGGTTGATAAATGATTTGAGTGCTCAATTTTCAGCATATGGCAATTTGAAGTTTATTGACATCGCCTGTCTTAACGATCAAAAGCTCTTTATAGCAACGAACTCTACAGAGGTATTAATGATGTTTAACGGAACAGTGAGCCGTATAGGTGCCGTTAATGGTCTAATTGGCACTATAAATAGTATAGGTTTAAAGTCTAACACGAGCTATTTTCGTGGCTCTAATCCCAACAATAATCTATTCATAGCTACCGATAGAGGATTTGGCAATTACAATATAGATCAAAACACATTAGACTTTTTTGTAAGTACCAACCCCGCCCGAATATATGAAGTTAATTATCGGGGAATAATGTATGACGTAGGAGATACCCGCCCTTCTTATAACACTCAACTTTTGCCAGTAACAGTTGTTGGCACTGTGGGTATCCCAACATTTTATATCCGTAAAGATGGCTTATATGGAACACCTAACACTGCGATTTATACTCACGAGAACTTAAAATTAGAAGGATCGTCAAACTTTTACATGTATGCTTATTGGGGAAGCGAAAACGGACTTTTTGCGAATAAAATTTATAATTCGCAAAGTGATGATTTAATAAAACACTTTCTAAGCAATATTAAAGTAAACAAGGTAAACAACATTTTAGGGTTAACCAGTTTTGGAGAACAGTACTATAAAAACAATTTGCTGATAGGCACCCAAGTGGGATTATATTTTTCAGCATCAACAAGCCGCAGTTTAACCACACCGGATCTTTATTTAACACATTTGGACGCTTTAGGCAATATTAGCATAAATGACATTAGAACAGATATTCGCCGTATAAGCCAAACCAATCCATTGATTAATTGTGAAGAAGGTGCCTGGCTGGGTACTGATGATGGCTTATATTATATTAAAGCCGATTATGGAGCCTACTGGGATCCACAGCAAGAACTATCTGCTATACAATTTAAAAATTACCCGCAAACCACTTCCGAATTAGAAGTTTGTTCGGGTACCGAAGTTAGAGGAGTTGTGAATTACACCTTCGCCACTAACAATATCCAATGGTATAAAGATGGAGCACAACTACCTGCAGAAAGTAACAATGAACTAATCATTACTCAAACAGGTGTTTATTATGCGGTTTTATACGACCCATGTTCTAATATTCATGTTGAAACCAACCACTTGAAGGTATCAATAACTTCGGCACCCGTTTTCACATTTAATTACCTGGATGTGATTGAGAATTGCGCGGGC
>Ga0265780_10004793_pt1 | contig 17314 bp, 10 predicted proteins | sample P1T30metagenome_FD_192432 | JGI IMG/M metagenome (GOLD analysis project Ga0265780, IMG submission 192432) | Plant litter microbial communities from East Loma Ridge, Irvine, California - P1 T30 | ecosystem: Environmental > Terrestrial > Plant litter > Unclassified | place: USA: California...
AAGGCGAAGAAGGATGCAGTGGGGGCGAAATGGAAGGGTGATTAGAGTGTTGAAGTAGTCAAGGGCAATGGGGATTTGGCGGATGGATTGGCTGAGAGTCATGGCATTTTCGACCCGTGGTCTGACTTTCTGGATGAATTTTTGGACGAATTTCTGGACGAAAGATACAAGTGGTGACATGGATCTTGCACGGAAATAGGATATTTTCTACATTTGGCACTCTTCAAAATCTGATGAATTGTGCGAGCGACGACTAGCGAATCAATCTAGACTCTTTTGTGCACTAGTAATGCTGTGGAGGCCATAAGTTGAAGCACTAAATTTGATTAAGCCTACAGTCTGGCGTAAGGATGGTGATGAAGTTGATTGCGCATTCTCAACCCCGCCATACCCTCCTTCTCTAAAGAGCCTAGCGTGGTTGAACCCTGTGATGGACGTCATCGGCCCATTGCTAGCCTATCTGAACTGTCTCCGCCTTCAATACCATTATACGTACCCATTGATAATGCCACTTATACCATTAGGGACTGATCTAGGAGAGGAACGGATGGTCGCTGCCGCCTTTTACACGTCGAATGGGGCGACGGGTCTAGGGTTGGTCCGTCGAGACAGGGGTCGTGATAAGAATGTGTGGAACCGAGGGCATGATAGGCAATCTTGCAGACGATGTCGGCAATAGTTCGAGGGGCGGAGGGATGTATGACGGTATGAGAAAAAGTACAAAAGATGCGGATTGCCGCGAAAGCCGAGTTGTTTATTGCTACGTAGCCAGCTACAAGTCTCGCAAAGATGAGTGTCCAGGAAAAGCAAGCGACTCGTGATACCAAGTCGGGGGATCCATCTTTACCACCCGATTCTGATGTCGAGTTTGGAAGCGTCGGCACTGCCGATGAAACGCCCGACGGCGATGAGGCGCTTCGCTTCCTCAAAAATCAGCATGCTGTTGGGGAAATGACGGTAGAGGAAGAGCGGGCACTCGTGAGAAGGATCGACTGGATGATCATGCCATTGATGTGGGCATGCTATTGCTTGCAATATCTTGACAAGACTTTGGGTATGAAGACAACCTCCCGATTAGAGAGACCAAAAACTGACTATACTCAGTCAACTATGCGGCTGTCATGGGAATTTACGACGATGCCAACATCACCACGAGTCAGTTTTCCAATCTTGCCCTTTTCTTCTACGTCTCGTACCTAGTACTGGAGTTTCCTCACGGATATGGCATGCAAAGATTCCCAACAGCAAAGTATCTTGGTACTTGTGTCAGCCTCTGGGGATTCATCACTGCAATAACGTGTGTCTGCAAAAACTACGGCGCTCTTGTGGCGACCCGCATTCTTTTGGGTTGTTTCGAATCAGCTGTTGCCCCAAGCTTGATCCTAATCACTTCCATGTGGTACAAGAAGAACGAGCAGCCACTGAGGACCGGCATCTGGTATGTTGGCGTTGGAACTGGAACAATGATCGGCTCTTTGATCTCCTTCGGCTTCCAGCACTACTACAGCCCGACCTTTACTAGCTGGCAGATCATGTTCCTGGTAGTCGGTCTAATCACAGTGGGTGTTGGTATCACTGGCAAGTGTTCGCCTTGATTGCATAGAACAATCCACACTAACATGACTAGTAATCTTCTTACTCCCCGACAACCCTATGTCGTCCCGTCTTAGCCCTGCTCAAAAGGTCTGGGCTATCGAACGCCTACGAGAGAATATGACAGGGATCGAAAATAAGCGATTCAAGTGGCATCAAGTCGTCGAATGCCTAGGCGACCCACAGACATGGATGCTCTCTCTCATTACTATCTCGTCCAATGTACCGAACGGGGCCGTCAGCTCCTTTCAATCCACGCTTATCAAATCCTTCGGCTTCGACTCGAAGACCACCGCGCTACTTCAACTTCCTTCTGGTGTTGTGAGCATCACTTCGATCATCGCAGCTACGTACCTAGCTGGACGCTTCAACCAACGCGGTCTCAATATCTGCACTCTTTTGGTACCTGGTATCATTGGTGGCGCGTTGATGGCTTTCCTTCCTGGGCATAACAAGATCGGCAAATTAATCGGCAACTATCTCACCAACTGCATCGGATCCAGTCTTCCGCTGCTGTACTCTTGGGTTGCGGCAAATGTGGCAGGTCATACCAAGAAAGTGACGATGAACGCCATACTGTTGATGTCCTTCTGCCTCGGTAATATCATCGGACCATTGACGTTCCGTCAAGCTGACCAGCCCGAATTCATCCCTGCGAAGATCACCATCATTGTTACATGTGCTTTTGCAGGATTTCTGGCCATGGCATTACGCGGGTACTATGTCTGGGAAAATACGAGGAGGGATCGATTAGCGGATGGAACACACGTGGCAAACGAGGAATTCTTGGACATGACAGATAAAGAGAACAGAAACTTTAGATACAAGCTGTAGCTGCGCAACAGGTCTGCGGCATGCAGCGAGCATTGGCATTCGAGCCTTCTTCTCTCCTCATCAGCCATTACCGTTTTTCGCTATCTAGTCAAATAGATAGTCACCTGTCAAATAGATGCCCTAGCTGTTATCCGAACATAGCTCGTGCACTATTGCGCAATTACCATGCGTCTTGAGGAAGTGCTTTTTGGTCCTTGGCATTGAGCTTTGATCCTGAACAAACGGGGCCAAGGGAACGATCGTCAGATTTGCGACAGGGTTAAACATGCTGCTTTTTTCGACGGGACGGCTCTTCCCATTGTCGACAGTGTTGGTCGCCGGGGCGTGGTTGGGGAATCTAACCGCGATACGAGGTGATCGGTGAACCACAACATTTTGGGCTTTTTAGTACCAGCAGCAGTAGCTTTAGGGCCACTTTAATGATGACACCCATGGTATGTTCCTTACTAGTACGTCTTGTACGGGGCAGGAGTGAGCTACAAATGTACCCCTATGCTATTAAGAAAAGCACTGCTTCCAGCTTTCAAGACGTCTTTCGCCAACATGGGATTAGACTGCTTAAGACTGGACTCAACATGCTGCACCATCTTCTTGAGCATGATAACCCAACCTGGCAAATTTGATCTGAACGGATTGGTGGGATTAATTCCGGGACACGGACTACCACCTCCGCCTGCATAACAGTTCATTTGCATTTACTACACCAGCTGAAAGATGCCGAAGTCGCCCGTTCTCACTCGAGCAATCTTTAGATGTGAGCAGCTATGCAGCTTGTCGAACTCACTGAGGGCATCATGATTGAGTGCACCGAAGCCAGTGCATTGGTTGACCCGCAAACAGGATATGCTAGAGAGAGGATGTGATTGGGAGGTCGTCAAATGTGAGGTGGTGTGGAAGGATTCCCAACTTGATCACAAGCGCAGTACATCTACGAAAGGAATGGTCAAGTTAGTGATAGTAGATCTGCGACGAATACGGTTATGTCGAACTACCCGATTCGGACTTCAGTTCTGCTCTCCATTGTCGCACAGCATGAACGTGTGGAAAGAGCGCACTTGCCGTGCGCCATTGGTTACTCTCGCAATTGCCGACATGATCGCTGCGCTGAACTGCGACCCAGGAGAAAGGTCGCTAGTAATTGACACGTGTGATGAGGGCCTGTCCATGCATGCACTCTGCGCCACAATGCACACTAAGTGGAGCTCACAACCATCAGGACGTACTGCGCCAACCTGGCAGGTGGAGCAGCACACAAACGCCGGAATGAGAACCCACGACTAGATCATGCTGACTCAAAGGAGATGGCGTAGGTAGCACTGATCTCTCGCATGGTAGCGTCTTTGGGAATTTGTTTTGGGAGAATGTCCACGTGGAGAACCGAAGAAAAGCAAACGGACGGCTTGCTTAACGAGAATTCAGTTTTGAGGAGATACCGTCTTAGCCTTCTTAGGTCTCCTGTAAGCACATCTCGAATGACATTCTTAGCGGGTTCGGGCCGCGGCGCTGGGTCAGCACCTGCATCATCATCATGCGCAGGACGACACAGCACTAAGCGCCCGCGACCGCCTTTAGCGAAGAACTGGTAATCCTACTGGCAATCCAATTTTCATTGCAGCCAATGACATCGTTTTCTCATGCGTCAGCTTCGGTAATCGGGATCACCTTCCTGGTACCTCGTCGATCAACTGGAGAAAGCCAGGTTTGTAGGCCTGTAGTATGATAAAACATCCAGGTGTCATAAAACCGGGCGACTCTTTCCGGTCTGACTATAATAGCCCCCATACACTACATGTCTGCGCCGCCTTCAGGCGTTACTGTATGCGGTCAGCAAGGCTGTCTGGACCCTTCAATCAATCATGTGGCTTGGTTGGACATGAATGTATCGTGATAAGAGCTTGAGACAAGGGGGAGCCTCTCTGAGCCGAACTGTAAGTTTGTATAGATCTTATGTCTGATACCTTCTCTTACACTCTCTGGTCCAACATGGCAGCTACCTAAGTCAGAAAATATTGAGCAAGCTGTGAGCATTATTCGAATCAGATGAGAAAAGAAGCTTGAATTGTCTATGAAAGTCATTCAAGTGTGTATCTGGAGCGGGAGGCCGTGACCCAGTGATGGGTTGAATGTTTGATCCAATTTTGTCATCTGCAGCCAGTCATCGTGCGATCTGACAGTGACCTGCATCGGGGCGTATCAGATGAGCCACCCTCACCACATCTGACAAGGCAACACTAGAAAGATGTGGACGGAGACTTTTTCTTGGATCCGCCCCTTCTAGGTTTGTGTGGTGGAGAATATTGCGGCGTCTGCCGAATGCACTTCCCAGGCGGAGCAGCGCGTGCTTAGGATGCGGCAAAGACTTTGCTAAGTGTCGAATCCAATAGGGCGATGGTATCACTAGCGCTCCTGTGTTGGTACACCTCGCCACCAGTACAATCAGCGGTCTCGCCAGGACCTGCTACTCGGTAGTGATGTGCTTCCCGTCGATCACGCCTGGCGTTGGGGGGACGGGCTGGGAATCATGCCATAATCGGCCATAGACAGGCAAATCTCGATGCTAAGATTATTATATATGTCTCATATGTTATGTCTGCAGAGGACCACTCAACGAACACTCGCCTCACCGATCGTGTATTATTCTTCAAACACCTGGGCTTCGACTGTCAGCATGCGTTTTTTTGATACTTGGAGAGAGGCTATGGTATCTAAGACACTAGATGGTCAGATGCTTGCCTACAACGATCGAGTTGCTCGTATCAGGAAGTCGGAGTATCCTATGCTGAAAGGTACACACTTCACATTACCGAGTACCACTATGACTAATTAACATTTTAGGCATCACGTACCTCGATCATGGAGGAACAACATTGACGAGTAAGACACTCCTCCGTGTGTTTGCGAAGAAGATGCAAACCACTTTGCTGGCCAATCCTCATTCCGATGCCGCAAACCCAAGCGCGTCCAGCTCTATCATCGCAGAGACTCGGACAAAGGTTTTGAATTTTTTCAACGCCGACCCAGATCATTTCGATATTGTGTTTACGGCCAATGCCACAGCAGCTGTGAAACTGCTGATGGATTGTCTTTCCGGGTCCGAACATGGTTTCGACTACTACTACCATTTGAACTGCCACACAAGCCTTGTCGGCGTGAGAGAGCTTGCAAGGCGTAGCCACTGCTTTGCGACTGATGGCGAGACTGAACAGTGGCTTGGTGGTTTACGACAACCAATCGAGCCCTGCGATGGCGATCGGACGACACTGTTCGCTTATCCAGCCCAGTCGAACATGAACGGCCAGAGACTTCCCCTGCATTGGGGTCATCAGCTTCGAGCATCTGAAAATCATCCACATTCATACACTCTTCTGGACGCTGCAGCCTTCGTATCCACTAGTCCTCTGGACCTAAGCGACCACGTTACCGCCCCTGACTTCGTTGCGTTATCGTTCTACAAGATATTTGGCTTCCCCGATCTTGGTGCTTTGCTCGTACGCAAAGCATCAGCACACGTGCTGGAAGATCGCAGATACTTTGGAGGAGGCACAACGGAAATGATGACATGTCTCGAGGAGAAGCCATGGGTAGTGAGAAAAGAAGCCAGCCTCCATGCCCGGTTGGAAGACGGGACCATCGCCATACGTAGTATCCTAGCGCTAGGATGCGCGCTTGACAATCATCGACGGCTTTATGGTGCTATGGAGGATGTCTCACGACACACCGGCTGGCTGGGGAAATTACTGTACGAGCGCCTTGGTGCGTTGAACCATTCCAACGGCATACCAGTGTGCCACTTCTACGTAAGTCGATGGTATATACCTTGTATGCGAGGCACGACTGATGATTTGATAGAAAGCCTCGGCATCGACATACGCCGACCCCAAGACGCAAGGCGCGACAATTGCAATGAACATTCGAAGAAGCGACAGCTCATGGATAGGCCCTTATGCAGTCGGAGCACTGCTCAGGAGGCATGGAATACATGTTCGAAGCGGTAGTCTGTGCAATCCCGCCGGTATGGCTCTCGCTCTCAATCTGACCCCACTCGACGTGAGAATGGCTTACACTGAGGGCTTTCGCTGTAATCAACAAGACGATGTTCGACAAGGAGACGTCTTGTTTGGCATGGTCAGGGTGACTCTTGGTGCAATGAGTACTTTGGAAGATGTAGACAAACTCGCTTCCTGTGTCGAAAGAGAGCTTGTAGATCGTGATTGTGGCAGACAGGACTGTTCCATGATCAATGGCGACATAGGAGCAGGAGAAGAAAGCATGGAAACGACCTCGTCATTTCAAGAGCAGAAGAAGTCGTGGAAAGCTTCCGCGTCTACCAATCAGGGAAGGAAGGCGGAGATGTGGAAAGTAGTTGGTATAGGTAGCTGTTTCTCTAGATTCAGAACTCCAGGTCGATGTTGATCGCACAGTAGTGGAGAAAGAGCGCTGGCAATTCTTTTAGTCTATTATGAATGCAACGTCTTACTCAGGGAATCCACTCGTTTGTTTGATCCCGGGTCCTTGTTGGGAGATGAACTCGTCGATAGATATGGGAGTGGACAGGTTATCGGAGCAAGATTGAAGAAGTCAAATTTAGCAGTTTGCCAAAAGGTTGCTGCTAATACTACGACCAGCTTGATCGCATTCAGCCCTCTGAAACGGGGGGCCTGATGACGTCCCTGGAATAGAGCGCGCCATACCTGATATGGTAAAACGCTAACCATAAAGCTCTCTAGCGATGAGAGGCGGCGCAACATTCCTCCGCTGCCGTCCTCACATTGCTCCGCAGCTGAAGTGGCTCACAAGGTATTAGGCATATACGTGCGATAGACTGTACGACTGGGCCAATGGCTGAAATGGTTTCCCAGAAGTCCGCGTGTGCTTCACGCGAAGGTGGTGATCCTTGGTAGAGGTCCACTCCCACGCTCTCCTTACTGGCTCTTCATGCATCCACTGCTAATTAAGCTATCGTTAATTCTAAATCCATGCGTGGACTATTCTCCGCATCATACACGCCCGGCGAGAATCTCTCCCACAGCCCCATACAGTGCCTGGCTCGGGGGCCTATCTCTCCATGATCTGACGAGCGATGGCATCGAACATCATCGTGTTCCGTCCGCTCAGCAAGTATAAGATACATGTATCTGCCACGCCTGATTTTTATTCATCAATTCAAGTAACACAAGTTATCCACAAACTGCATCGTTCCCTCTCTCGCTCCACATCCTCCGCCTGAGCAAAGTCTCCATTCTCACATACATATATCGCCATGTCTACAACCATTCGCAAAGTAGTCTTTGCTGGTGCTGGAGGCCCAGAAGTTGTATCCGTTTTCTCTGCCGAAATTCAGGCACCAGCCGCCAACGAAGTTCAGATGAAAGTCTTGTACGCGGGCATGGGCGGAGCAGATGTAGCAATGCGTGTTGGCTGCTACCCACAGCAAAAGAGCCCAGTCGGCTCGACTCCCGGTTACAGCCTAGTTGGAAGAGTCCATCAGAACGGCGCGAACTGCTCGACCCCACCTCGTCTTCCAAGTCGTTATCACACCATGTCTTAAACGCTTCCGAACTATCTTTTACCTCTCTAATACTTCTTTTGCCCGTTGCCGACTTGAACCTTGCAATCAGATTTTCAGCATTGTTCCGGCAACATTTCGTGATTGTTGTCTGCAAGTTTTTGACTGATTCCTTGCCAGATGGATTGGTGAGATAGTCGTCCCTGTCAAGGGCATTTTTCAGTTGTTGACGCAAGTTCTGCACATCGTGGCGACTGCTCTGGTACAATCCCAACATGGCCTCGCCTTCTGCCTTGTAAGCCAGGGCAAGGCCGGCGTCTTCGATACTATCCATGCCAGGGTGTGGTCCAGGAGAGGATGGTTGTACGAACCGCACGCGCGTGTTCATAGTCATCGATGGCGGCCTGGGCGATTGGGACGAGGAAGGTCTTCACTAATTTGTCGTGGGCCGCGAGGAGGTCAACGAGTTCTGCGATGCGAAGTAGTTCTGAGGTTTCGTGCAGTGGAAGGGACATCTTAGGCAAAGTTGTCTTGATAGAGTGGAGTGAGATGATCGTTTGATAGTCTAAACGATCACGCACAAGCAAGGTGCGATACCATTGACTTCTGAAAGATATTGCGGTCTGGATGCATGAGTATTATGTGCCATGAAACGTTTTGATTATGAGAGTGCAAGTCGATTACATTGAGAGAAACACGTCAAAAGCACGGATTGAGTTCAGTTTCATAGTGAAAGCCAAGTTTTGTCAATCTTGTGATGTCTATCAATGGCTGTAAGATCTTCCGAAGATGTACAGGATCCCGAAAGTACCTGCCCGGGTTGCATTCAGACCGGCCAAAACCCATCCTTTGGAGCAGCTTCTAGATAGCTTCCCGCTACATGACATGGTCAATTGTCTACCTGACGCAGCAACAGCCACTGACACTCAGGACTAGATCTTGATCGTTTATTCCTCATCCTCATCAAGCTCTTTCTCCTCACCACTGCTATACTGCGTAGCCTCAAACTCCAACCGCTTCTCCTCATCAGCCACGACAGTCCAGTCGATTGGACCCTCTCCAATAATGTTCTTTCGGAACACCGCGCCAATCATGGCGTCGTCCGCCAACGCCATACCGCGGGTCAGAGCGCGCTTGTCATCCAAGCTCCAGTCCGCTGGCTTGATCACCTCCGGAAACTTGCGACACTGATGGCTCCACTGTAAGGTGCAACGATGAGTCTGGTGGCCATGGGCGCGATCGCGGTATCTCTTGTTCTTCTTTCCGATGGCGTTAGCACACAGCTTGCAGAGAATAGTGTCGCTCTCCTTCGAAGGGCAGGGTGACTCGTCGGTGCCGTCGTGATCGTCAGTCGCGTCGCAATAGAAGCAGAAACGGGCGAAGCCTTTGTCTACCGGCGCGGCGTTGTCTTTGTTGCTCGCAACGTCGGTCCAGATGTCGTTGATCGAGAGACCGGCGATGGAGGCATCGGTGGGAAAGCCAGCGGTTGTGCCCGGGTAGAGAATCGGGAAGAGGACGATCAAGAACGCGAGAGTCATTTGGTAGAGCGCGTCATTGGCTCCATCGTGACGCCACATGTTGGTCAGGTCGATCTGGAAGCCACGAAGCATCTCGTCAAGCTTCAGCAACCCCTCGCCAAGATCTCTGTTTGGCCAAGGGATAACGCCTGCCATCGCTGCCACTCGTCCCAGAGACCTAACTTTGAACAGGATGGAGTCGAGGTTCTTGAATTTGAAGCCCCACTGCTGGTTGAGCTTCTGCTCGTCGAAGTTCCAGCCGTGTCCGATCAGAACTACGGGGCGCTTACGGCCGTCCGCGGTGACCTGGTTGTCGAGCACCTCCGAGAGAATGGTCTTAGCTTCAGCTTCCGAGACAAAGCGTGTAGGGCAGTACAAGGGGTTTATCTCCGTATCCTTGAGGAAGTGCTCCTTGGCGCGTAGGTGGCAGTTCTCGATGACACGAACATAGTAGATTGCAGCCTTCTTGATCAGAGCAGGAAACTCAGCGGGAGTGTGGCACTCTTTCAGGATTGACATGGAAAAGACAGTCCAGCCGATCTGTGTGATCTTGCCTTCGATTTGATCAATGATCTTGTTCTTTGGATCTTGTGTGAGCCACTCAAGGTCTGGAGCGACCCCGACGGCTTCCTCAAGAAGCTTGGGCGCATTTGGGAGAGGGTGGTTTGCCCAATGACGAAGCACCTCCAGGTCGGTGAACTTGGACAGGAACTCGCGAGTGGTCTTGAAATCGGCCTGGTCTTCGATTGACGTAACCGCCAACGTACTCTGTAATGCTTGGATAGGTGAAGCAGTCTCCATTGCTTCAAGGCACAGATCCTAGAATTGTCAGTACGCTTTGTCCCAAACCACAAAGGCAGATCATTACTTACCTGGGCACTCGGTGGTGAGTTATATAGACGAAGTATCACAGGATTCGCAATCTTTGTTGACTTGTGACCCTAATCTGTAAGTCGGCGAGTTGCAGTTGGGGTGAGAAAGTAGCACGGGTGGTAGAGGACCATCGATTTGTATACACAAGGGCGCTAGTTACCGAGGATGAAAAGGCCGAGCCATCGACCGCAAGCCATGACGCCATATTCACGATAGAACATGGTCACCTCCTGTCTAAAGCAAAAATACTTTCCCATAGTGACGTAGAGGTCGTCCAGCAGGTCGGTAACGAGTGACGAAGGGAAAGAGTTGCCAGAGAACGGAAGGGCAAAGGACGTCCTAGTACTTAAGTACCTGAAGACGCCGAGTCGGCTTGCTGTGGTCGCTCGATGGGCAAATACGCGTTGACCAAGTCGTCTAAAGAACAACCGATATGGAAATTGTTAGACTGAAGTGCGTGCGAAACGTCACAAGCTCGGAAACACTCAAAATGTTGTAGTACAAGGCTATTCTTCCATCCATACTTGTCTACACTGTCTGTCACATTTCGCGTTCCTAGCTATTAATATTTAAGCGTACACAGTCACGACCTCGACGGCCTGGACGCAAGTGCCGTACTCGACCGCGGGAGGGAAAGGAGCAGGAGTAACAGCCGGGGCGGAGCTCGAGGAGGGGGCAGCGACAGAGCCCTCAGCGATAGCACTGACAGCTGGTGCGCCAGAAGAAGCGGGCGCCGTAGCGGAGGGAAGGGGACTGGAGCTGGGAGCTGGGCACAAGTCGGCAGTGCCGTCAATCTTGCCAACGACCCACGAAGAGGCTTCATCGGTATACAGCTCGAAGTAGTTCAGGTGGTCAGCGACGTTGTTTCCATTGGCGCAGACTGGGTCACCGGCAGCGCAGTAGGCGCGGAGGACTGGTGCGTAGCGGTTGAGCAGAGCAAGGTCTTCAGCGGGACGGGGGTTCTTCTGCTTGTCGGCGCCATCGAGGACGTTGTATGGCTGGTTGGCGGTATGCATCACGTCACCCCAGAGGAGGGCAGCAGCAACTTGAACGTGTTAGTATGGAAAACTTGGTAAGCAAGAGTCGTGTAAACTTACTAGCCTTGCCAGCAGCAGAGGTGTTGTCAATACCATTGGAGACCTTGGTGCAGCCACCGGGTCCTCCGAGAACATCTCCGACAACCTGGGCACCCTGAGAGTAGCCGTTGACGACGATGTGGGTGCAGGGGCACTTTGCCTGAAAAGCAGCGATCTGAGACTGTCCGTTGCGGGCACCCTCGGCGACCTGAGCGCAGTAGTCTCCACCAAGAGTCACATCGAACTGGATGTCGATGTAGTCGCAAGACTTGCCCTGGCCGTTGAGCTTGGCGCAAGTGGCATCGATGAAGGGAGTGGTGCGGCCATCGTGGTATGGGGCATCGTTGCCACGAGCCATGAAGATGACTACATCAGCGCATTGAGCGTCGAGCTTGGGGGCAGTAGTCTGCGCAGCCGCGAGGGTGGAGATGGCGCCAATGGCGATGGTGTTGCGGAGGTTGAGCATGATGGAATTAAGTATTAGGTACGAAAGTCGTATATAAGGGACCGGTGGTAAGATTAGGATATGAGAACGAATGTATGGGTCCGATGAGGAGAAAATTCATGGCAGCAGGTGCTGAGGGCTTTAATACAAGCCCTATACGAGGCTTGAGATTTGGCGCATGCTCGGAGCATCCGTCGTCCACACGCTGTCGTTCCTAACTAGGCAGGTACCCGTTTTCCAGGATGCGCCATGGCTGGAAAGAGAGGTAGCAGGGAGCTATATCTTGTTCGCTTACGCCCGCCGTCTCTTGCGCATTTGATATGGTTAACGTCTTGCCTCATGCAGCACGTGAGGGTCCTGCTTCTCCACAAATGCTGCCCGATACGATTTTCCCTGGTCCTTCGGATGATCCTCATCTTGGTCCCGTGTCTGATTCTTTCCCACGCCAGCGAGTGCAGCTGTCGGCGAAGAAGGCATTGACTCGTGCCGCAGAATGTTCCGTCCAAGTCCGCCATGCCGGACTGAGGCCGGTAGACTGGCAAGCGGCTTTAATAATCGTGGAAGCCAGGCCATATTCGCCTTAGCCGCGGCGAACCCGCCGGTTACATTCATCCGAACTCAACGCTAGACCCAACCAGATTCGCCCAAGATTTCCTCAAACCCAACTCGAGTTCCAAGAGGTGGATACAAGGCGGCTTTGATACAGGGGCCGCCCCTCTTGCAGGATGACCTGGGTGCGCGAAATTAAGTGCGGAGAGCCCTGTCAGCGCTATCATTAGAACATGGCTATCGAAAATGCACGAAATAATGGGTCTGCACATGGTCCATTGGTGCCATGCGGTGCCGTGTACCTAGTTCTTTCTGGTGAGTGTGGCCTGAGATGATTTGTGTCACACATGCCGTGTGCCGTGCATGCTCGCGCATGCTTCTGCTTGCAGCCTTGCAGCTCGTGTTGTTGTTTTATTATTGCCCCGCAGCTCGCTCGTGACATCTGACCTTGCCAGTCAGTCGGGTCTGACACGAATCTTCAGCCATGGTACCATGGTATCCTGGGAACAGCAAGGCGAAAAAACGTGGAGATTACCGCGGCAACCTTGGAATGTTTGAAGTTCTGCATGGTCGCGTCTGCAAGCAGACGTCCCCGCACCCAACAGATTCCTGTGGCGTTTGGTCCAGATATCTACTGAATCTGCGAGCGCTTCCTCGACTGCTGACTCGAAGTTACCACGATTCGTGTTCCGGGGAACAGATATCGATCCCGACACACTGCAAACCTTTTGTCCGATGTGTGCTTTTCCAGAGATGCTGCGCCGTCTACTTTGGGATGTGAAAACCCCATAGACCGTTATTGGCCCCTGTGAGCAGCGACGCGACGCGTAACAACATTGGCGAGATCGTCATACTCCTTGCAACAGCGTGGCTAACTTTCTCAACAGCACAGAAACTGTAGTTTTGCTGCTATGACGTAAGGCTGCGGATCGTCAGGAGCCTCAACACCCCGAACAATTCACCGTACACAGCCCAAGTTCGGCCAGATTGCAGACCGTACCGTTGGAAAGCAGCACGTGCAGTCTCCATCGTGGGTCGTCGCTGCTGCACGCAGCGAAACTTGTAGGGAACGCGAAGAATTGTTCGGGCCGGACGCTCAACACTAGTAGGCGAACGAAAATGACGAAATCATGAGTAATAGGATGTGCGAAGTTGTCGCGACATATACGAGAGCTATCATGGGAGTTAGCTCTTGCTTAAGGTATGTTCGTGTAGAATTGTGGGAGTGCGCATCGAGTCGTGAAGGCAAGCGAGATGAGGCTACACTTGCTGGAATGGCCGCGACCCTGGGAGATACTAGTGAGAACACACTCATTGCCTTTATTTGCCCGAGCCAGCGCCATATACCATATAGGTAGCTGCCAGTACCATAAACTGCCAGCATTCTTGCAATATACATCTCAACCCCTGATCGAAAGGTACTAGTGGTGATGAGAGACGAAAGTTTGATGCCACCTGAGCCCTGTGTCCCAGGTTCACGAAGAGGAAGTTGAGCACGCTTGTATCCGTGAGGTCTATTCCTGGTCGACACGATGACCGCAATCCGCCCTAGAGCTCTTCTGAGGATCGTGGAGAGGGTAGACGGAGTGTTCTCCGACATGGTACCTGTCCATGAGTAAACCTTACTCGGCATCAGGCAATGTCGGCGGACCAGGCTGATCTGATGCTAGGTATGAGGCCCGTGTGAGCAGCCGTTGGATGGGCACGTGTAGCACGTGGTTTTGTGGCTGCGAGTAATTAAGAATGTAGAAGTGCGCCACAGCAAAGGGGATGATAGGTATCGTGTCACACTGGCAGATAGGAGGCGTGTTAGGTCGATTACAAGGGAGTGCGGGGCAGGTCACCCTAATGAAGCCAGTTTGCAGCTTCCATCTTGATTGCTGTGAGACAGGGTCCAAAGTCAAAATATGGCCGCGAGTGAAGACGCGGTGATTGGAGACTGGGGCTGGCTGGCTGTTCGCAGCGGCTGCGTCTCCCGTAGTGGCGTGGCGTGGGGGCGTGGGAGCGTGGGGGCGCGGATCGCAAACTAAAGCGGAAACATGGCGACCAGGGTCCTCGACTTTCTCGAAGCTGAGCCCTGAGCAGCCCTACCCAAGGCCGACCAACTCTCTCCACGTCACTCGTTAGACCCATACACCTGCTGTGCACCCGTCGCACGTTGCTCTTTTTGCACTTCACCCTCACCACCACCGACATTTGGTACATGCGATCCTGTTAGCTGCGGTTGAGAATCGCGCCGTCTCACATGGGAAAGTGTACGCAACCCCCGATATGACGACCCCACGCCGCAGTTTGTGCTTTATGCTGACGAGAGTTTGCGGGCAGGGAGATATGGTGTTGTCCTGGACGCTGGGTCCTCTGTAAGTCATCCTGTCCCTGGCAGTGGCACATGGCAAGGTTGCTGACAGCAGAAAGGGGACGCGCGTCCACATATACCGATGGCTAAACAACCACAAAGCGAAGGAGAAGGCCAGCCCGGAGAAACTGCACAGCCTGCCCGTGATCGAGACGGACAAGAAGTGGACCAAGAAGATACATCCAGGTGCGTGGAGCCATACAACGAAGAGGAGGAGGCGGGACTAACACGACCCTGCGCAGGCATATCAACCTTTGGCGAACACCCTCACCATGTCGGCCCGGAACACCTCGATAAGCTCCTCAGCCATGCGCTCAAGAAGATTCCGCTCGCAGACGTCCCGAACACGCCCCTCTTCCTGCTTGCGACAGCGGGCATGCGCATACTCCCAGAGGTACAGCGCCAATCCGTGCTGAAAGAGGTCTGCGACTTTGCGCGGAGTACGACACAGTTTCAGCTTCCAGACTGCGACCTACATATCCAAGTAATACCGGGGGAGACGGAAGGCTTATATGGCTGGATAGCGGCCAACTACTTGCTTGGGGGATTTGACCAGCCGGACAAACACGACCACGGCAAGGGACACAACACATATGGCTTCTTGGACATGGGCGGCGCATCGGCCCAGATTGCTTTCGCGCCGAATGCGACAGAGGCTGAGAAACACGCAAACGATTTGACGCTGCTACGACTACGGACGATTGACGGGACGCCGATGGAGTACAAGGTCTTTGTGACGACATGGCTGGGCTTTGGCGTCAATCAGGCGCGGCAGCGATATGTGAAGGCACTCCTAGAGTCTACGAGTTCGGAAGAGCTCCCGGATCCCTGTCTGCCTGCTGGTCTGAAGGTCGAGGTCACAAAAGATGGCAAATTCATCGAGGGCAAGGTGGATGGGGACGAGAAGCAAGAGCCGGCTGCGGGACATTTGCTTGGCACAGGAAAGTTCTCCGAGTGTCTGCACCAGACCTTTCCACTTCTGGAGAAGGACAAGGCGTGTGCGGATGCGCCATGTCTGATCAACGGACAGCATGTGCCAGCCATTGATTTCGATATCAACCACTTTGTCGGCGTCTCGGAATACTGGCACACCACCCACGAGATCTTTGAGAAGAGCCACAAGGACAAGGCTTACGACTTCAAGACATACCAGGAACGCGTTGAGGAGTTCTGCAGTCAGGACTGGGACAAGATACAGCAAGGCGTAGAGAAAGAGAAGTGGGGCGGCAAGGTCGACGAAGAGAAGGCTCGCGAAGTGTGCTTCAAGGCATCCTGGATCATCAACATGCTCCACGACGGCATCGGCGTCCCACGCGTCGGCATCGAAGGCCTGCCCGACAGCAAAAACGGCACCAAAGCCGTCCTCGACGGCGCCAAAGCCAAAGGCTTCCTCGACCCCTTCCAAGCCGTCAACAAGATCAACGACGTCGAACTCAGCTGGACCCTCGGCAAAATGATCCTCTACGCCTCCTCTGAAGTCCCTCTAGAATCCGACGCCGCCCTCGCTGTAGGCTTCGGCTCCAACGAACCCGGCATCCCCCCCGACTTCCAATACCCCGGCGGCACCATCCACCCCTACGAAAGCGACAGCAACTGGCACCGCCTCTTCATCGAAAACCCGCGCCGCATCCCCGCCTTCCTCCTCATCATCTTCATCTTCTGCTTCATCATCGGCATCATCATCGGCAAAGAGCGCCGCGCCCGCGTCAAGCTCTTCCTCATGAAGCCCTTCACCCCCGGCCAAGGCAAAGACCTCCACGGCCGACGGGAACGCTCCTTCGCCGCGAAACTCTTCGGCCTCGGCCGCACGCAGGAGTACGAGCGCGTCGACCTCGAAAACCCCGACGCCGCGAGCGAATTCGAACTCGAGGAGCGCGACAACGATAGCGACAACGATCACTCGGACTCGTCGGGTGAGAGCCGCTTTGGCAAGACGAGCGGCTGGGCCACGCCCACAAATAAGAGCGATGGCGCGGGGTATTTTGCGGGCGGCGCGGCGGGCGCGGATGTCCTGGGCAAGGGCGTGGGGTTGGGACTTAGTCCGAGGGGGGCATTGCTGAGTCGCACGGATAGTAGGGAGAGGATGAGGAGTCGGGCGAGTAGTCCAAAGAGACGGGCGAAGGGGAAGGTCGAGGATGATTGATTGAATTTACGTTTTGGATAGGCATTGATAACATTAAGGGGCATTGGGAGGCGTTTTCCGGGGGTTTAGGTTTCGATATGGGATGGATGTGTTTAAGCCGCGACGATATCCTATACTTTACAAATCTAGCATGATGACGTTTATCCCTTTCCATCAATCAATCCACCGTGAACAAAAAAAGCAGGAAATTTTGACTCGTCGCTCAGTCTCGGCGTTCATTGCGCGCTCCCATCGTTTCCAAACGAGCTATCCACAAGCCGTCTGCGCGCTTCTACCATATCCCATGACGAAGCGCGTGTACATCTACCCCTTCCACCAAATCCCACTCCGCGTCTGATTCCAATTTCTCCACGTCCCATTACTCAAACTCCACCCCTCCCTCTCTCCTACCATCCCCTTAGCACCACACCTCCCCCCTGCAC
>Ga0265780_10004794_pt1 | contig 17312 bp, 27 predicted proteins | sample P1T30metagenome_FD_192432 | JGI IMG/M metagenome (GOLD analysis project Ga0265780, IMG submission 192432) | Plant litter microbial communities from East Loma Ridge, Irvine, California - P1 T30 | ecosystem: Environmental > Terrestrial > Plant litter > Unclassified | place: USA: California...
CAACCATGTGCCAGTGCGATCACGCATAGCGCGATCCGCGGTCAAGGCAGATCCTGGTGAGCCTACTGGCGCGTATTTGCCTGGCAGAGAAAGTGAATACACGATGCAGGAGAGATGGCGAAAGGGTATTTGGTATGAGCGGTGCTGATGATGTTGCGTACTTCGGCCTGAGCCATTCTTTGAGATTAGCTCATAGGACTAGCAGCTATCAAAATCTCCATCTTCAGAAGGTGGTTCCAAGAAACTGATGGCTGTCAACAGTGAGTGTCGAGATGCGTTCTTTGCTCACGATTAGCATCTGTTAGGATCGGGGACTCCGTTCTCTGGAACACCATTAGCTTTCATGTGGCACGGAGCATCGATTGCTGGTGCCGTGTTTCCAGCAGGAGCGGTTCATGGAATTGAACAGGTCCTCATTGCATTGACAGGATCCTGGCAAAGCGTCACAGAGGTCGACGGAGTCCAACATCTAGTAAGTGACCACTTTGGACGAGGTTGACTAGTCGCTCATCCGCAGACCTTGACGAAGACACCACGAATATGTCTGACAAGCCTGGGTCGTTCCTCCTGCAGCCAAGCATCAATGCTGCAGGCGCCGATAAATCGGTGGAATTCTTGATCAAGACGCATGTTCAACGACGGGCCCTCCCTGAGTATAGGGAGTCTGGTGAGTTCCGCGATCCGAAATAAGAGAATACTTACGTGTCTAGCCCCAGATGATGAGGCGGAGGCATTCTACAGGTCCGCCCTGTTGGGTATCTTCCCCGCCTCCACGCCGATGTCAACGATTTACGGCCATATTCAGTTACATACCGCCATTTTTCGACGAGCTGTCAAGAGCAGCAGTCGAGGCCATCTGATCAACGGCTTATAACTGCCAGGCAAGGACGGGGCACAATTGATCAGAAGAAAGTGGCCAGAAAGACTATGGTAAAAGATTTGATAGAATTTCGTTAGGTCTGGCTCGAAACTGAATGCATCGAAGACACAAGACTACGCGTTCGATATACATGAGAATGGCTGTCGAACGGAACCAGCACTGGAAATATCAGTTCTGTGCAACCGCTGCAAGATCATGACTTACTAGTCAAGGATGATCGCCTCGACGGATGTGTACAGTCCAGGTCCGAGCATGAAGAGCCCAAGGGCCATGACGAGGATATTGGCGACAGTCTCGATGGATCTGAGTGGGGAAGTCCAGAATCGACCACGATTGAGGTGGTAGTAGGCCATTGCCCAAAAGATGAAGCCGTAGAACGAGTCGAAAGTAGCCGACATGATGGACAAAAAGTCTCCCATGTTGGGAATGACGCTATGGGATCAGATGAGGTATACAAGATGGCCGGCCTGACTCACTTTCCAAGGACGAAAGCGATAGCCCAGAATGCGACAACAATGGCAACCCATGTTCCCCATCCGACTACACTGTGACTGTGTGCATGTCGAGAGTTGCCCAACAATCGCTTAAAGATGAATTTCCCCGCGACGTTGGCGTATAGAGCACCAATAATGACGGTAGGAACCAAGACAAAGGCAAACGCCGACTTTCGCTGCCATGGCTCAAGCAAGGAGCCGATTGAAGGTGCAGTCGAGTACTGACCAAAGTAGTTGTAACCGACGGCGGCGACGACCGAGAACAGGATAAGTTCTAGGATAGACAAGGCGGCGAGAGCTTTAGGAAAGTCCTTGGGTTCCTTCATCTCGGCGATGAACGAGGGATACAAGATCTGACCAATCCAGAGGAACGTGATGCTAGAGATCAGCATCGTTGACTAGAGCAGCGCATATGTACTCACTTCAAAACAGCATTCATTCCGTTGACGAAACCAGGGTTTCCTGGGATAGTCGTACTTGTCTCGACCGGCCCAAGCTCGGGGTAAACTCCGCCATAGCCCATCAATGGGTGTTCTTCGATACCGGCATAGACCAGGGACAAGATGATAGCAATGGCCATGCATGTCGCCGAAGCAATGCCCATGATGGAGACGTGATTGAAAGTTCGCGGAAGAGAGACGAGAACTAGGGGTCAGCGTTTTAGCTCGGCGGACCTTCATGTCACTTACTACCAATCACTGCCGTCACTGCCTGGAACACCACAGTACATGCGCCACCGTCGCTCAGCGTATTCAGGACTAGAGATCAGCAAATCCTGGATAATAGCGACTATTGATGCTCACTTTTCGCTCCCGTGAAGACGTGGAATCCAACCAACATTGCGTTATTTAGTAGAAGCATGATTGCAGTGAGTTCAAAAGCGATCCTGGGGAACCACGGGAAGAGCAGCGAGGCGATATCGCAGATGTCGACTGCTTCAGGATGCTTTATGGTCAGATCATGATTCTTCAATCTCAGTACGAAAGACAAACCTTCATGCAGAATTTCCAGAGGATATAAGAGGTGTCTGGGCATTCAGCAGGACCCATGAACCAAAGAGATAACGACTTACACCAGGTGATGATTCCCATGCCGAAAGTGATGAAGAATCCAGCGACCCATCCAAGCACACTCCATGACCAAGAGAGAGCGAGGATAGCCAGACAGACATATTCGGTGAACAATAACATGGTAGTCTTCTGCCAGCTGAGGGTTCGGAACTTGATCTGATCATTGAGCCAACGCCAAGATCAGAATGATTGGTCACTCACATCATGATCTTGCTCCTGCAATTTGAGAGCCTCGAATGGGTCGACCTCTACACCATTCGCGATCTCGACGTCTTTCTCGGAGCCTTCAGTCGTTTTTGTGATCTTTGCTCGGACCATGATTGCGAGTGCGAGTAGCAAGAGGAGAAAGGTGTTTTGACGATCAAAGAATGCCCGGTTAAGTGAGATCGTCAAGTGTTCCAGACTACTGGGTCTGCAAACTTGCGGCAGTCAAGAATTGCACGGCCAGCACGCCCGGTGACGAGTAGCACCCCGATTCTCTGCTGACGATACCCATGTCACCTATCGCATCCGGCAAAGGATACCTCTCTGCTAATTCTCCCGATCTTGTTTTCGATAGTTCCTGGTTGACCCCTAAATGTCTAATTATAGACATTCTTTGCATCGACATCATATGACGTGCTCCTCCTCTTGCCCATACGCCGGATTACAGATTCCCACTTTCGCAAATTCCAGTCACATCACCGAGGCCACATAGGTTTATCGATAGTTCCTGACGGAAAGCATCACCGTCCGCCGCGCAGTTGAGCAGCCTGGTGGGATTACATGGTTTTGCCAAGCTGCCGGTCAGTGCAGCGTTTGGGGGCTAGGGCCCGAAGGGGCGAGGGGTACTCACAGGCCAGCTACAAGGTCGAAAGAGGATTCCGGCTCGGGTCAAGGCGATCTCGGCCGTCACAGTCCAACGGGGAACAAGCGGCGGACGCACACGTACTCTTTCGCAATCAAAGCTGAACATCGATACTTATTACATACACGTGTGCGTGCGCCAGGGAGCAATGCCGAATCGACACGGGCAAGACGTTGTATGCTAGAGCTCTGGTAGGCGACGATGATGATCACAGAATTTTCAATGCTGCTGCATGCAGTACCACGATCGTAAAATGCCAAATGACCCGGCGCGGGAGTCGCCGAAGTCGCCGGTGGACCAATCAACACCACGAACGCTACTGGACTCCACTTGTTCCTTCAATCTCTTTATTCTGTCGACATGGTACGAACAGTGCAGCTTAACGATGGAACGAGTATCCCAGCGCTCGCATGGGGGTGAGTGTCGCCTCGTTGTACATATCCCCTCGCTGACGACGGCAGGAACATGGGCGGTGGTGAGAAGGCCCTTTCAGGTGGGGCATATGCTCTGAAAAGTGGAATTCACCATATCGACACTGCTCAAATTTACGGCACAGAGAAGGAGGCTGGAGAGGCTATCAAAAAGGCTGGCCTGAAGAGGGATGAGGTATACATTACCACCAAATGTACGTAAATGTCTACGTAGCAAATACTGACGGCCAGTATTCAATATGCCAGGTAAGACCAACGAAGCAAAGCGAAAGCCAAATTCACCATGCTGACGAGCCAGGTCAGACCAAGCTACACTCGGTCGAGGAGGTGAAGAAGTCGGTTGCCGGCTCTCTCGAAAAGCTCGGCTTCATCCCCAATCTCCTTCTCATCCACAACCCCTTCATCCCAGCAGAGGGTCAGCTCGGCGAATTCTGGGGCTGGCTAGAGGATGTCGTTCAGGACGGTACTTTGAAGGGGTGCTCCCTTGGCCTCAGTAACTTCCGTCCGATTGATATCGAGGCTGTAATGAAAGTCGCAAAAATTAAACCTGTCGTCAACCGTATGTATCTACAGTGCGGCACTGGCTGATGCCTAGAAATCGAATACCATCCATACGTCATGACGCATGTCCAGCCCGTTATCGACCTTCAGTCCAAGCACAAGATCGTCACGCAGGCCTACGCATCTTTGGCTCCTACCACCCGACATCCCACTGGTGGACCCCTAAAGCCCATACTGGGCAGAATCGCATCCGCTTTGACTAAAGAGTCCGGCGTGGAAGTCGACGATTCAGGTGTACTGCTGTTGTGGATCATGGCCAAGGGCGGTGTCTGTATCACCTCCAGCGGAAGCGAGGAGAGAATTAAGAGGATGGCCGATTTGGAGAATGTTCGGGATCTCAAAGGGGATGAAGTCGCCGCAATTGATGAAGCTGGCAAGAAGGTGCATTTCCGACAATGGGTACGTCGTCTGACATGGACTAATTGTGTGCATTGATCTGACCCCCTAGGATGAGCACATGACCACAGAATTTCCCAACCCTGACTTGCCCACCGATTTATAAGGTGAAAATACCTGCAGAATAGCGCTTCAGCGGGTGGTGTTAGATATGAAGTTTCTCGTACGCGATGCAAGAAATGTGACATCGTTTCTGCATGTGCAATTATAATTGAGGGGAAACTTCTAATCTTCTTGTCCATCTAATCTACCTTCGTTGTATTATAGTTCTTTGAGCAGATTTTCGGTCCATTGACTACTATCGCACCGAATGCTTAAACACAATGAACAGCTAAAGCGTCAGCAACTGGACAACAGGACCAAGGTCATGACTCACCTCCATCTGCGTGAGTGTGGCAATCACCGGTCTGTTGGGCGGCAGCGGCAGCAGAAGTGGCGGCAGCGGGACCCTCGCAGTGGTAGTGGTCAACGTGGAGAACGCATCCGGTAGACTCGGCGGGAGGGGCAGGGATGTCGGCACTAGCTGAGGTGGCGGAAGCGGCAGGGACAGTTGTGGATGATGCGGCGGACGCGGCAGAGGTCGATGACGCAGCGTGAGAGTGAGAATCGTCCGCGTGAGAATGTTCGATCTGACCGATACAAGCATCTCCCCCTCCGGCGACTTCGAGAGCGTAGACATCTGTTGAGTTAGCACTGATGTATGTAGAAACACTGCAACACTTACGAGCGGCAAAGTACTGCAAAGCGTCCTGGTCGTAGATGGCGTAAGAAGAGTTGTGCTCGGCAAGCTCCAAAACTTCAGAGAGGTCCTCGGCAAAGTGGGCAACGACAGCATTGGTGACTTGGGGAACGTGGAAGAGACGATGGCTGAAGGTAAGTCCGACACGCCTCCAAGAGAGAGGGCCACTCACATCAAGTCGATGGACCAGTAGTCGGCGACAGCAGACTCGGCTAGGTTCCAGCCGTACATACAGAACTCTCGGTTGTATAGTCGGTCGGTGTAAGAAAGATCGCAAATGACGGTCTCGGACGTAGCGTTATCACCTCGCCAGTGTCCTCGCCATCCAGGTTGACCACAGTTCTGAGATTAGCGACGTCTCGATGGGACAACGAGGAGCTTACACCGTCAATGTTGTCACATCGGAATCGAACACCCTCTTTGTTGGAGGTGAGAAGAGCCTCCCAGATACCGATGACTGCAGAGAAAGCCTTTGGGTCGGTTCCGAAGTACTGTGTGAAGACAGGGTCTTCGGGACCGTTGCTGGCAGCGTAATCCCTGGCAAAAGTAGCCATCTCCCAAGTGTCACTAAACATTAGTGTTTGCACTCTAGACCTTGAAACAACGCATGACTTACGCCAAAGCGTCCTCGAGCATTCGTCGCTGGGTAGAGTTACACGACTCATGAATCTCGACATCTTGAGTGTAAGAATGCATCTCTCGTCGAGATAAGGGGGAAGCCACGGCGGCACCGGCTAAAAGCGAGAGGGCGAATGTAGAAGCGAGCATCTTGAAGCGAGGTAAGTGAAAGAAGATGTTGGTAATTGGGTTGCAGTTCTGGATGTGAGAGTACTGGTTGAAAGAAACGGACGCTGAGGCGAGGCTTATATATGCACCATGCGAGCGATCTTTGCCCATCATGGAAAAATTCTTTAGTCCGACCACCCCTACGGTACTCTGCTTGGCAGGAAGCACTCTGATCTCAAAGTCCTACCATCACCCTTCCTGAACGCGCCGGTCGGTCCGGTTCGCATGGGTGGGTGCGCTGTTCACAGGCGAGGTAGAATCTGGTGGAGCTTCGGCGGTGACAGGCACTCGATTCCGAGAATGTAGATCGTCCTGGCGTACGCCAAACATGATATTTCCAGGGTGGCCTGTAATGAGTGATCCCGGACGGGGCGTGTGACAAAGGAGGACTGAAAGATCGACTAGAGCGGTTTCGGCATAAATTGATGAAAGTCACTGGCCGAAATATGGAAAGAGTACCTTCGCGGTTTTGCTTGGCATTGGATTTTGACCGTTCAGTCGCTCCTCTTGCTATTACTCTCGGGTCGATCAGCATGTTCATGGACTGGGTATCATCGCACCTAGCGAAGTGCACCACATACGCCAAGACATTCTTCGCGCATGCAGCCAGTCATGGAAAATTGAGGATGGTTGAGGTAGAGTTAAAATTCAGACGGAGACAGTCTGACTGAGGTTTACCATTCATCCTATACCAACACTATTTTGTCCGGAAGACCATGCTCAAGCTCTTCACCACCGTGTTGCTTCTAGCAGCGGGCGCCCAAGCCCAATTTGGTCCAGCTTCGACTTCATCTAGCGCTTCGCTTGGTCCAGCACCGACCGAGTCCATCGGCTGTCGAGTTGTAGACGGTGCTTGGGAGTGCGCCGCCCCTCGTACAGCGGCGGCCGCTACGTCTTCTTCTAGCGCGACGTCCAGCACCGAAACGCCCACATCAGCGACCCCTACCGAAACCTCGGGTACCTCGAGCGGCATCCCTGGTCCCCCGGTCGAGTCTACCGGGTGCGTGCTGCACGACGATCACTATCATTGTGAGGGACCTGCAGAAGGGTACGAAGATACTACACCCACAGGAACCGCCGAGCCCAGTATTCCTTCGCCGACCGAATCGTCTAATTGCATCTGGCGTAAGTCTTCTAGCTTTCCGATCTCGCAGAGCTAATGTGTAGATATCAGTCATTGGGACTGTTTCGACACTGCGGCGGAAGCCGAGGAAGCGTCGAGCTCAGAAGATACAGGAGAGTGCATCATACACGGTTAGTACTTGTCCCTCCTTACGTCGTCTACCGGTCTGATCGATAGTTGGCCACTCACATGGAGACTGCTCCTCCGAACAGCTCGCTTGTGGGGTGATCCTACTCGAAGACTACAATATGGGTCTGCACATCGGAGCTGTCTTTATCATCTTGGTCACTTCTGGTCTCGCCATCATGATTCCGCTAGTCTCCAGCTGGCTTCGAAAAAGTGAGCAGATCAACATGGACGGTTTCGATTCGGCTGCCAACTTTGGCCGCAAAACCGGATGGTGGGGCAACATCTTTTTCATCGCCAGGCATTTCGGGACTGGTATCATCATATCCACTGCATTCATCGTGAGTCGATCCAAGGCCCAGCAGCACATCACTGACCAGTAGCACCTCCTCTTTCACGGCTTTGTTATGTTCCAGAACGAATGTGTCGGTGAACTTTCGTACGAGGCGACTGCACCTGCCATCTCCATGGCGGCTGCAATGATCACCTTCATCCTCGACTTTGTCGGCTCCCGTATCGCTCACAAAAAGTTCAGCGGTCATGCTTTGGAGTCGCCTTCCATCACCGATAATGGAGAATCGGGATCTGTAGAGAGGAAAGGGTCCCCCCACGCCGATCATCCCGCACACCACGATTCGCACGGCCACAACTTCGATGCTGCCCTCGCCGCCGAGCAGAATCATCAGGTTCTGTTGCTGGAAGCGGGTATCATCTTCCATAGTATCATGATTGGTGTCACCCTTGTAAGCCTCATGCCGTGTGTTCAAAGCGTTTGAGCCTGACATTTAGGGTGCTGGTTCAGGACCAGGATGGACGACCCTTTTCATCGTGATCATATTTCATCAAATGTTTGAGGGGCTTGCGTGAGTGATTTAAACCATCAAGAGCCATGAGCTGACCATGCTTAGACTTGGCGCCCGGATCGCAGTTGTAAGGGCGATTGGTAAATTGAAGGCGATCGTCATGGCCTTGGCTTTCACTGTGAGTCTCTACAGCTCCTACATATCCAAAGCTGACTTCTGCTCAGCTCATTACGCCTCTGTGAGATATGTGATCTACCTGATAGGAGTATGACTGACCCAATCTAGTGGTATCGGAATTGGTATCGGAGTCAGACAGAGCTTTTCTCAGAACGGCAAAGCGTCTCTCCTATCGGTTGGCATTCTCAACTCGATTTCAGCCGGTATTCTGGTATGCCTTCATCTCCTGATCACTGGCGGTTGAGCTGAACCTATTAGTTGTACACCGCTTTTAAGCTTTTGTCATCCGACTTTGTTGATGGACCCTTGCGGGATGCAAAGCCCTACAAGGTGTTTACTGCCCTAGGTGCCATGACAGTCGGCCTTGTTGCCATGTCTGTTCTAGGCAAGTGGGCTTAGAAGAGCTCTGGCCTTTCAGTCATCAGAGACTGCTGTAGGATGTAGGATGTAGGGTAGATATAATAGTTGGAGGTATAGAAGAGATAGATATGGATATTCAACGAAAGATGGATCGTACATGGATTGAGAAACACTGATATCACTGCGTATAGAGCTACACAGACGACCCGGTATCACCACCGCCGCCACCATAGCGAAATCTCGGGCCGTTTACCCGGTTGTGCCTGATCGTCGCCTTTGGGCCTGGAACGAGCAACAAGTCCAGCGCGGCTCATGCCATAGTAACAATCTATCCCAAGTCCTCCTTTGTCAAAGCATTTCTGAGTCTCCAGTAGCACAAGATCGGGAAAAATGGCTACTACATTGAAAGACAGCTCGCCCGAGTATCAATCAGAACTCGAGCCACCAGACAACAAGCTCGGATTCGACATGAAAGTGCTCGAAACCCTGACCGATTTGCGACTCGCGCCGGGTCCTGGGATATGGGGTACAATCAGGAGAGAGAGATTTGTCGTTCTTTATGGACTGTTGGTATGCTGTGGAGGCTTGAGCGAAGGGTGGGTCGGAGGGGTATAGGGAGTATGCTCATCATCTTTAGGTATCAGACGGTGTTACCTTCCGCCTTGGTATCCAATCCTGGCTTTGTGGCTCAAATGGGAATCCTCCGTCTGGGCGCGGGAAATACCAGAGCCTTGGATCCTGTTCACATTCACGCTTGGAGTGGTATGTATATGGGGCGATCCGTTACGAGCTGATGTTCAGGTGCATATAGTGCGGCTTACATCGTTGCGTTCGCCTTGGCCTGGTGGCCCGTGGAGAAGCTAGGGCACAAAATCACCCTCTATGCTGCTCAGATATTATTCGGAATCGCCTGTACTATCGAAATATTGGCGAGAGGCTGGGGAGCTTGGCTCGCCTCAAGGGTACTAGTCGTGAGTGGCATCGATGATGCAGCTTTCTTGACTGAATACCCAAGGGAGTGGCGGCGGCTCTGACACAGTGCGCCGCTATCAATTATCTCGCGGACATAAGTCCAACCAGAATTAGAGGAGCTTTGTTATGTCTGTACCCGATCATGGTAAGCCACTGATGATAATGTGCTGTTTGCTGCCCTGATGCACCAGTTTGCCGTCGGACAGTTCTGTGCCTATATCGCCGTTCAGGTCTTGATCATCACAGGTCCTTTTCGTTATCGACGGGTACTTTACGCCCAGTACTTCTTCATAGGGTATGGTCTCTCCTTAACCCGGTCTCTCCCACGATAGCTGATCAAGCAGCATCGCAGTAGCCGGTCTAGGCATGGTTCCAGAGTCACCACGCTGGCTCTCCGCGAAAGGCAAGTTCCTCCCAGCCCGGGTTTCGATACAGCGATTGCATATCGAAGGTCAAGATCACAATGATGAAGCCATCATGCACCAATTGAAGAGTGAGGTCGAAGGTGTGAGAGGAGAAATGGGCTGGCAGCGAGTATTCCAGGACTCTAATCTCGTAAGCAGTACCGACGAGAGGTATGCTGACATTGAGCAGAGACGTGCCTTCATCTCAAGCTTCTGCCTCGTGTGGTCGCGGTGGCTAGGGTCGTCGGTGTGCCTAGGATACTTCACCTACTTCTCTCAGCTGGCAGGAATGATTGATCCGTTTACTAGCCATGCCGTCATGAAGTGAGTCAGTCACCAAATATGAGAAAGTCTAGCTGAGTGATTTCTCAGCTCGATCGTGATCTTTGGATCGCTGCTGTCTGTCTGTCTTGTGGAGACGGTTGGGCGTAGGCGACTCTTGCTCTGGAGTGGAACCGCACTAATTGTCCTCCTGTTGACCATGGGTGCCATCTTGAGTGTACCACTAACACCGGAGACAGGCGGCGGTCTCGTGTTCCTCAGGTCAGTGCAAGACCCCTGGGATCGCGTTGGAGCAGAGTTGATCATGCAGCTGCCTTTGGACCACAGTATACAGCGCCTCTATGTTACCACTCTCAACCGTGTACCTTGGCGAGAGTTCCACTCATCGTCTTCGAGCCAAAACCATCAGTATCGCTGCGTCCGGTGCTGCCATCGTCAATCTCCTTGCCGATTACTGCATTCCTCTGGCGCTCAACAATCAGCACTTTGACCTCTCATTTGCTTGTAGGTCCTGTCGGACAGCATGAGTAGGGAGGAAACTGAGATATAGGCTGGCTTTTCAGCTGCACTGGCCTCATAGGACTGGTGGCTTGTTATTTCTATATGCCAGAAACTGCGAATCGCTCCATCATACATCTAGACCAGGTGTTCGTACAACATACTGCTGCTCGCTGGTTCCCGACAGAAATGGATGGTGGGACCACTTACCCCCACTCTGCGTCTGTGCCCGTGGCAGAGGCTTGAGCATAACATGTCGACCAATGTTGAAGTGTTGTACAGTCCGAGGTTAGCGCAATGTCTGATTCATGCATATCAATACTACAGTAATGACGCTTCGTTATTTTATCAGAAAGTCATTATTACAATTTGAACTTCGCCATTGTACTGTGTACGAGATCGACTATACAAGTGTTGTCCAATGGAGCGTATTGGGATGTGACCAGCTTGATCGCTTCCTGAGCGGCCAAGCCTCCTAGCAGGGCGGCAGTCGTCGGCAACGTCGAGAACCCTCCTCTCACACTGTTGATTAGTCAAGTTACTTGAACAGTCACGTACATCTCCTGTGCACAGTGCTGTACCTCACTCGGCAATCGCGCCTTGACGAGATCTGAGAGTGCGGACTGGGTCTGTGTGAGGTCGGCTTCGTAATATGATTTGTCGGTGCCTGGCCATCGACCAAGGGTAGAGTGTACATGATCCGCCGCGAGAAAAGAGAGATGCAGAGGTGTACCGTAAGTGACAGGCCAGTCGTCAAGTCCATAATTGTCGTCTGCATCGTCAGCCAGTGCGAGACAAAGAGGATGTACCGATCATGGTTCTCAGCTCATCGCCCATTGCGCGACGAGAGGAGATAGATGTCCCCTTGATCAAGGCGACACCACTGGTGTTCTTCACGAAGCTTTCGATCTCAATGTCGGGGATCGCGTCTTCTGGTAAACCGACCTTTCCTAGAACGGCTCCAAGCTGGATACGGAACTCTTGAAGATCCCGTTGGAATTGTGCTCGGTATAGTCCTTGTAATGCGAGATACGACGTTGTCGAGGAGTGCATGTCAGGTAGAGTTGGGGCGACCGGCGGAAGATTGTGTCCCTTGAGATATTCTCGTAAAGCGGCGAGCAGAAGATGTACATTCTTGGACTGTTTGTCAGCAGATAGCGAGAGAGGTCGCCTACCTCTTTTGAAATATTGCAAACAGCCGCATCTTCCAGCAAGAGTTGCAGGTCTTGGCTTATCTGATTTTGAGCTGAGCCTGACGGTTTCTGTACAAACGTGGCTACCTGCGTTTCTCCCCAGACTTGATACGCTTGTGCGTTAGCCTCGTCAAAGTTCTCCTCATCCGCTTTGTGCCTCATTCCGTTGAGGAGAGCCTTGAATTCTTTTTGTTCGTCAAGTCCACCATCATCGGACAGATCTCTTGGGACTTGTCCGTCATGCTGAACATCAGCGGTTCCCGCGACACTGATGGATCGACCCACTGATCTCATCCAGATCGATGCAGCTTTGACAAGAAGCACAACCCAAGGAACATGGGAATGCTCCATAGAGTCCATCGACGCAAGGTCTAAGTCTTCGGCATAAGCCTGTAGAGCTGGGAAGGGTGCGTCTATGCGAAGCGTATGTGTGGTATCAGGATGTGTATCAACGACTTTCCATGTCAGCTGGAATCTGGGCCGGGCAAGACCTACCGCAATGCTCGCGAACCTGGATCTCGATACGACCAATGAAACCAGAGCTTCGGATCAAGACGAGTGGAATATCGGGACCGCCAACAGAGGAGGAGGCTGGGCATTAGCTATGCCCGATCGTCGAGAAGTTTCCCTAGACTTACCTTGCCATAGGGCATCACCTATCTGACACTCCAATGAGGGCGAGAGATTGGAAGCGATGATCAAGGTGAATGAGCGAAAGAAATCAGGTTCACCCGAGAAGATGGTAGCTACGTCCTGCAGTGTGAGCGAGACAGCCGATTTGTAACACCCACCTTGCAAACAAACGTCCCTGATACAGCTGGATTGAGCTCACCAAGGTACCTGAAGTCAATTCTGAGCTATATACCGATAATGGACCCAACTTACTTGACGGTCTCGTCAGCAATGAGTCGTCCGACAGAATCAGCGGCCAAGAAGAAGTTGGTCGCGACATCCTGAGCTGTCGCCTTTTGATCCGAGAGTATCGTAAATGATGATATGCCTCATTGTTAGCGAAACTCGGAATGTGTGAACTCACCTGGGAGAACAAGGTTCTTCAATGCTTGAGTGCCGGCGGCGTCACAACCAATCAAAAGCACATTCGCCTGCTCCAACGATCGCTGACCCGATGAAGCCCACAGCCTTTAAGATCAGTCACCCATTGACGAGAGAGAATGCTGAGCTCATGTGAGCCTACTGACCTCAATTGCCTGTCATATCTCCTTTCATTGGCATCTGGTCGATGTCTGATAACATCAGTGTATACCTTTGGCCGCGGAATCAGATAGACCCACGATGAAATGGCTTGTTTTCCAGTTGTTGCGGTGGGCAGGTCGATAGAATCATCCATCTTTGGCAGCTTGACTAGTCGAGGGGAGGACGGTTCTGAAGACCGCTTGTTCATAAGGCGATGATAGTTGTCCCGGTTCTTGTGAACTCGGGCGAAGGCGTTATAGCGAAGGAGGACTGTAGGTCGGTTGCAAGTAAGCCCTCCTGGTGTATGGTGCCAGACTCCTATAGGCTTGAACGTTCGGACGAAAGGGAATGCACGAGTCAAGTACAAGTTATGATGGCCAGCAGTACGAGTAATCTCTCGCGACTAAAGTGGGTGACCTCCACCTCAATCAGCTGGATTAGACCGTGAGAAGATAGGGCTTCAGGTCACATCATGCATCACAATACCATCTACCAAGCCAAGATCCCACGACCCTCTACAGTCTGCTGACCTTCGACCCTAGTCACACCGACAGCGTTTCTCAACAGTCCCGGCACGATCTTTCCCTCTAGTATGGTCTCCTCTACGATTCGAGGCACTTCCTGCGGTGTCACGCGCCCGTAGGAGATGTAAGCACCTGAAGGAAACAAGATCTACGCTTCAGCTTGACCCATTGGCCCCGATGTGTGAAGACTCACAAGCATGACACCAGCATATCTATGCCCCCCAAGGTGGTTGATGTTGAAGATTCCCACTTCACCTCCCTCACCTCCACCGACTGACTCAATCTCTGTCAAGCGTCTGGCGGCCTCCGCATCCCTTCCTTCATCCGCCATCTCTAGCTCCTCAAGAGCGATGCCATCCGGACATGCAAGTGAGGCGCCCGTCTCGTCTATCGAGATATCATGCTTCTCAAGAACGGTATGAAAGGCAGCCCGCAGTAAAGGAGCAGCGATATGGCATCGCTTGTCGCGACGCTTGTGTGAGCCTTGGATTAGCTATTTTCACAATGACTCGATGTCGACCCACATAGAAGAACGATGGCACGATAAGGCAATGTCCAGCTTCTCCTACGTCCGACGTCATCCGGATGCTTACTTCCCTTTCCACCCCGACCAGCTTTCCAGTCGAGTGAGCCATCGTACAGCTCTTGAGCTCCGGATCTTGAGTTTTCAACTTCATGTACAACCTTCCAGTCAGGGAACACCAGTACCGACTGATCGGTAGGGTCAGTAGATTGGGATATCAATGAGGAAGAGTAGATGGATGGCAAGAGCGATTCGATTCTGGAGGTGATATAGGGTGGAGTCGTCACGTCGTCCGAATGCTTGGGCACAGGTTGCGAGCTGATGTGGTTGTTCAAATGATGCGACAAGATGGTCTTGTCATCCTTGTGATGAGCGTCTGTACAAGCTGAGAAGACTCACGTAATGATCTCTCTCCCAGTCGCTCTTTCCCGTGCTCACGACGACTACCCTTCCGCGACCACCTTGTGCACTCCCGGCGAGATTGCTTTCCCAATCAGTCTCTATCGAATCAGGCCAATCGCCGACATGCCCATATTTCTCATTGATGTACTCGCTATACGGCTTGCCATCCCAAGGGCCACCTGACTCGAGGACCGAGGTAGATCCAGCAGTCTCCAGGTCGCACGGAAGATTGCAGGCAGCGCAGTCAGCGCCAGAGACTGGCACATTGGCCTGTCGTAGAGTCTCTGCGAGACTGGCATATTGTTTTGCGCGCGCTTGAGAATCATGAGCCGCTGGTGGTGGAGTGGCTGGTCGCGAAGGATTGAGCGAAGAGAAAGCAGAAGTGATCTTGCCGATCATTGGATGTCTTGATAATGTATGTATGTATGTATGACTGCGCTGTTAGTTATCAGATTGCCATGGTCAACCTCGGTGACCGGAGACCGAACCACGTGTCATCTGTGCCACACTATGTTGGTTCCAGCGGCGTTACTCGCTGCACCGGGTAGAGACCAAATTCCGATAACCCGAAACAAGGTAGGCTTGCGATGAAAGAGCTGAGAGGAAGGGGATAGGCGTGGTGGAAGACTCCCCCTGTGTCCAACTGACGAGTACTCAATTACCTCCTATTTCTATCACCCCTCTTACACTACATATCTCGGTACTGGCGGATCTACACCGTCGCTCATCGAGCTTATTCAAATGTGCGTTCATCTTGCTACCGAGATTGGACATCTGCAGATTGCTGGGCGAAGTACAGGATGATAAACCGGGAATTGAGCTGACCACTGGAACCCTCTCGACTTATCCTCACACTCCAATTCACGCTCGTACAACATATTACGCTCTCGCCGCACGTCCTTCCAATTCATCGACCTCGACAATTATACAGACATACTCCCAAAACCCTGCCACTGCGGGATAGGAGATCAAGATGTCTGTCGTTTCCAAAAACCCGTTCGACCTGCTAGGTGGTGAGCTCGTCTGGCCACATCGCACATTTCAATGCTAACTCTAAGACGACGGAGAGCCTTCTCCTGCGCCTGCCCCAGCCAAGTCTGCCGCTCAACCCAAAGCTCAAGCCGCCCCCGCTCCCCAGCGAACTGTCCCCGGAGCTGCCCCTCGAGGAAACGCCAACCGAGGACGAGGAGGTGCCCGAGGTGGAAGGCCTCAGGGTGAACAGAGGAACACTGGCCCCACAAGCGGAGACGTCCAGGAAGGATTCGAGCACCCCGCTGGATTTGACGGCGAACGAGTCCGTGAGTATAATCGTGGTCAACATCGGTATCGAGCTCATCGCTGCAGCTGCTTCCAAGAAAGCGCACAAGGGCCCCGACGCCCACACCAAGGGTCCACGAGAGAACAGGCCCATCAGGAACCCCACATCCGGCGGCCACTCGGTACGTTCAATACTGCTCATGCGGATTTAGCTGACTGGTCCAGTCCCGAGGTGGTCAATCCGGCAAGGCCCGAACCCCCAACAACGCCGGTGAACGAAGACAATTCGAGCGAAAGAGCGGCACCCTCCCCGACTCTCAGAAGAAGGTCGAGCACGGATGGGGAGCTGACGATGGCGAGGCCGAGCTCAACGGTACGAATTCTGACGATTTATTATGCTCTAGAGCTGACTTATAGCCGAACAGCAAGGTGAGAAGGATGCCCAGGATGAGGAGAACGCTCCTCAGACTCCTGCCGCTGAAAAGGCTGATGGAGGATGGGGAGCCGCCGAGGGTGAGGCTACTGTAGCCCCAGCTGCGCCTGTCGAGGAAGAGGAGGAGGAGATTACCAAGTCTTACGACGAATACCTCGCCGAGCGAGCCGCTACTCAGAACTCTACTTTCGGCAAGAAGGAAGGTCGACAGGTCAACAACGAGACTGTCGAGGGAACCCAGTTCAGGAGGGAAGGTATCGATGACTTCTTCTCCGGCAAGGTATGTTCATTCGCCCTCTCAAATAATTTCTGACTGACCCCATACAGGAGAAGGCCGCCAAGGCCCGAACCACCACTAAGAAGGAGAAGGTCTTCATCGAGTTCGATGGTCAATTCGCCTCCCCTGCTGGAGCACCCTCTGGTGATCGAGGAGGTCGAGGTGGACGAGGTGGAGACAGGGGACGGGGTGGACGAGGAGGTGGACGAGGTGGTGAGCGAGGCGCCCGAGGTACCGGTGCTGGCCGAGGTGCTCCCCGTGGCCGAGCTGCCCCACGAGGTGGTCGAAGTGGCGCCGTTGACGCCAACGACGAGAAGGCTTTCCCCGCTCTTGGTGCGTAGATAGCAGGCAGTAAAACTAGCCAGAAGTCCCCGGCTCGAGAGATGCTGGAATATGCATTAACTTGCCCCTTTTGTGCTAAATTGGTTACCATCCAACCATACAACAATACAACACTGCATCACACTCGACCCAAGTATCGTCTCATCGTCACGCAACTAGTATTTCTTGATATCTGTGGCTTGTTGGGGTGGGGTTTCCGGGCTCGATATCGATGTAAG
>Ga0265780_10004795_pt1 | contig 17311 bp, 7 predicted proteins | sample P1T30metagenome_FD_192432 | JGI IMG/M metagenome (GOLD analysis project Ga0265780, IMG submission 192432) | Plant litter microbial communities from East Loma Ridge, Irvine, California - P1 T30 | ecosystem: Environmental > Terrestrial > Plant litter > Unclassified | place: USA: California...
ACTCTTTCTATGAGACAAATTAATATAGCCATTTAATCTAAAAGCCAGCTGTGATGATGAACCTACATATTTTCTACCTGTAGTAGTATGTGTAAAGATATATATACCAGGTATTCTTTGTTTACTATTAGGTAAACCAAGTTTATCTTTAAGAACATCCTTAATTACACTTTTTTGATTTAAATTGGTTAAAGTAAAACTTGCAGTATCAATAAAATATTTTAATTCTTGTTCTGTAATTTTAATATTACAGTAAGCTAAAATTTCATTAATTTTTTCAGCAGTCACAATTCCACCACGATTAATTTGCTCCACAGCTATTACATGTGCATGTTTATTAGGACCAGATCTACCCAATATCTCTTTTCAACGATTATCCAATTTAGGTTTATCATTGTTTTCAGGAGAATCCTTTCTTTTAGAGTTATTGTCTTCTCCATTGTTATCCTCACCATGATTATTATTTTTTTCAGAGTTGTTTTTAAACATATATTTTGGTTTATTGCTACTAAAGTAACATTTATTGACTGTTAATTGAAAGCTTGTTGAATATCTTAAATATGTAAGAAATACATAGAATAAATTCATAGCTCCAAGTAAACTTGAAATACCAGAAAGGTGTAATCCAAAGATAGCTAAGTCCACACTAGGACCACTATGACTTTGTATTCCTGATAAAGGAGGGTATAGTGTTCATCCTGTACCTACTCCGTTTTCAATTCCACCTGCAAATAAGAAAAGAACAATACTAGGAATAAGTAATAAGTAACTAATATTATTAAGTCTAGGGAATCCCATATCAGGTCCTCCTAATCCTAATGGAAGTAAGAAATTCAATTTGTTATAACCGTTAGGTTATATTTGGACTATATCTTCACCCTTTAAGGGGCATAACGTATAGTCTCTGAGGATCCTATAAAACAAATATTATTTTTTTTTTTCGTTTCCTGCGGATTGTCCATTTTTTTTTATATTTAACACAATAAAGATATTCTTTTTAATTTTTAAGGCTATGTACGCTTGAAATGAATGGCATTTTAATGTAAAAGTTTTCACAACACTTATAAAAAGACTTTAGGAGTTTCCCGCATATAGTTATGTAATAAGGGTAATATTGCTAGTACCCACGGCAATTTCTTTATACAACAAAAATGAGAAAACAAGTAACAAGAAATACCCTTCATACAACTAAAGTATTAGACTATAGTATCTAAATGTGAAAAATCAAACAACTTACGTTTACTATTAAATTGTGCTTTAATCTTTTCAATTTCTGATATTTCTTCTTTAGTTAAAGCTTTACCGTCACGTAATCTAATTAATTCGACCACATGTGATCAATCTTTGTAAGCCAAATATTTAGAAGAATACAGAGGAAAACGCTCAAAATAATTTATAACCTTAACATGACTAGCTGCGCTGTGAGATACAACCGTAAAGGCATAAAACACTTTATCTTTTTGTTCTCTAGTCCTAGAATACAAATTCACACCTAGATATGTTGCTATTTTATTTAATATAGTAAAATAACTCGTTCCTCCTTGTTCTACTGATTCATCACGATGGTAATTTTGTCTTAACTCAATACGAAAAAAAGCTTGCACTCTTTTAGATGTAATATTACCTTTTTTCTTTCTATTGGTCAATGTAATAGAAAAGTTACCATCTCCATCGGTAAAACCAGCTAGCCAAGCGTTGCTATCTATAGGTGATAAATCTAAACCTAAGCAATCTATATTACAATTATTAAATTCATTAAACCAACGTATAGCACGGTGTAATGCTTCTATTTTAGGAGTACGCATGTAGCCATTTATCATGTTAATAATTTTTATCACATCTTCTATCTTTTGAATCTGTCAAAGTACGTAACCTGCATTTTTCTTAAGATATACAGTACCAGTGTTAGTAATGTTAGCTAATTTATTAGCTAAAGGTTTATCCGCTAAACTAAACACTACAATGAATTTAGGACGATACTTTTTAACATTAGAATCTTTGTTATGAATAGCGATAGATCCATCCGCTTCAATTAGCCCTGCTAGGTATGATCCAAACCAGGGTCCTAACTCTGATTCTGTTCTAATATTTGGCTTTGTACTAAGGTATCTTTTTACTGTAGTTATATCGATTTTACCAAATCCCCCAATTAAAGCAGGCATACGCTTTATCACTAACTCTCATCAGTGCGCGGACTATATCTTTACCTTTAAATACTAAATATTTACTAAGGTATTCACGTGTAGTCTCTGAAGATCCTACTAAATAAAGTTATAAAGCCTAAATTCCTTGTTAATAGATCTAATTATAGTATCTCATACTAAATTACCAACTTCAAATAAAGAAAAAAGGGGATGTCCAGAACCACTAGCTACCAGATCTACATTAAGATTTTGTTTTAAACTATCAATCAAATGTTGTTCAAGTTCCACTACCTGGTTTAAACTAGAATTTTCATTCATAATATAAATAGTTAATTTTATATTACTAAAACCATATTTATTTAAATAACGTAAAACTCTTCTTGCTTTACTATTAAGTATACATGGCATAAAATAAGAACTTATTCTGTTATATAGATTAATGGAATGTCCTACGTACATATGTTTACCGTCCAAAGTTTCGCGTATTGTTTAATCGGTGTGCATCAAGTATTAAAGAATAACCTTTACGGTGGTTATATCAAGGCAATAACAAAAAAGATAGATATATAAAAAAACATACACTTCTTACTGTTTGGATCCCTATGGCAATAAGCTAGTAACATTAAACTTTTATTTAGTGGTTTCTTGCTAGTTGTCTAATCTTTTAAGATGTTACTGTATTCTGCCGCTTTTCGTTTACCAATAGGTTCCGAAAGTCTGCAGTACTAGTTTTAAAAGCTCTAAAGAGGTCCTAGCAAATAGTGAAAAGAAAGTAAGGTATTTTTACCTTACCCGGCCTTGCCTTTTTTTATATTAAATTCGATCCATTCTTTTTAATGGAAGATAACAATAACGAATAAAAAGTAAAATAACAACAAACGTATAAAATTGCTAAATCGGAAATAAGAAAAGCTCTATATAATACAATTTATTTTATATAAGCCTTTATACAGCTTACCACTTTTAATATAATTTCCAGCAAAAAAAAACAAAATTGTTTTTTTGCAGGGTCCAGCCACCACCACAGGTGGTTTTACTTTTTTTCGACATAATTTCTGTTAAGAAATTCTTAGAAAAAAAGTTAGGCCGGACCTAATTGTGTTGTGGTTAGTATTAAGCGAAATAGCTGCTTTTCTTATAGACTCATACACAGTGTTTGTATTTTCTACAATATTCGTTATTTCGATTTTGTGACCTTTTGATAAATTATAATTAGTTAATCTTTGACTTAACTTAGCTTTGGTTTCCTCTGAATGAATAAAATTTCTCATTTTTGCTCTCGCATCTGCTGAATGTGTACTATTTGTCCTGGCTTTTTTTACAGCAGCTTTGTGATCATCTGAAAGAATACGAGTTAAAACAATATCAAGATGTTCTTTGGACAACTTTCTATTTCTCATTTTAGCTAAACTCTCTTCAGTGTGTTTATAACCTAAAGGTGTTAGAAAAAAAAGTAAAAAAATTCCAGCGGAGCAGGGTTCAGCCGCTACGCAGTAGCGGCGACCGAACCTATTTTTTTATTTTTTTTCTTACAGCTATTTTTAAAATATTATATTCTGGCTTTAAAAGATCTATGTAGTACTGTTCTCTTTCTAGAATTATAAGTCTATCTGCCTCGCAATATTCCAGGATTTCTAGTTTAAAGTTTGAATGACCATACTTAACCAATGCCCTAGAAATACTACTAGCAGATTTCTTTCTATTTAGATAACTAACACTGTAGTATTGTTTAAGTCTGTAACCTAAATTTGCACTACTACCTACATAGCTTTTCCCGTTGACTAGATTAATTCTTATGTTTTTTTTTATTATTTATAAGATAAATAATAAAAAAAACATTAGATAAACACCAGATTTATTATTATTGTTATTAAGAATCACTTTTCTTTCACTTAGTGCATCAGCATAAGTAATTAATGCAATAGCGGACAAGACAGTATACGCGTCAAACATAGAACTTGCAAATTTTATTAAACCATCGGATAAGAAGATTAAATCAGCAACTAAAAAAACAAAAAGGATACCTTTTTGCTTCTTAGTAACATTAAGTATAATATCTCTATTATTATAAGGGTCATCTACGAATACTTTAACATAAGGGTGTTTATTGTGAAAATTATCCTTTTCATTATAAGGGTTGTTATCGTCGTTGTTATCACATTTACTTAACAATAGCGAATCGTTATTATCGTTATTTACTTCTCTAAAAAAAGTGAAGTACGAATCTAATATAAAATATTTTTTGACCATAAAGAAAAGTAGGGTCAACCTGGTTCACTTGCGCGTTCCGCTGCCCTCCGAACCGTACGTGATTGTCTCCAATCATACGGCTCTCCATTTTGTATCCGGTCGTTCCGACCTATCTTTGAGAATCTTCATTTGATCCTTTCGTCGTTTTCTGATTTTTCTTTGCTTCGTAATTAAACTTACTTCTTTCTTCATCGCTTCAAGTGTTGTTATGAAGTCCAATATGGTGGTTCTTACATAGAGCTATTTGCTTTCTGTTAATAGCCGCCAGTTGTCTTGTGAAGAAGTCCAACTTATTATTAGGATTTTTCATGTCCCGTATTTTCCTTACATGATGCATTTCTATGTTCTCCGAGCTTCCACATATCACACATATGGCGTTCAGTTTGGACTTCGTAAATTTTTTGTTTCAAACCCTTTCAATATTTTTCAATGGTTCGTGGTTAACCTTCACCGCTTTAGCTATGTTGGTTGCCTTGGTATACGCTATATCTAAGAATGTTATTCTTTCTTCTTTGTCTGTATTGTATCCTAAGTCTTTATTGAATTTTCTGAAAGTTTTAGCGAGAGTCTTTAGTTTGAATTTTCTGGCTAACGTCAGAGCACAAGACTCTTTCATTAGTCATCCTATTCTTGCTAAGGCCACTCTATTCCTTGAGATACTGTAGTAATTTTGTATACCTCTTAACACTGAGTTGTAATATTTCAGTATATCTGGATGATCTAAATTTATGAGATTTCCTTTGAATGTTCCTCTATATTGTAGTTCGTGGTGTTTTGAGTGTGATACTCTTTTTTGAATGAATCCATTGTTCTTAAGTTTGGTTAGAACTTTGATCGTATCCATTTCTATAATAGGTCTAACTTTCTTTCTTCGGAGTATGCTTTTATTATTCAGGATTATGGACTCGAAGGGTTTCACTCCTTTATTGCTCATAGGTGCTTTTATATTATATCCTAAGAAATTGAATGATTGATCCATAAATTTGGATATGGATGTTTTATCCGGATTGAATTTCAGTTTCAGTTCGTTGTTTATAAACGCTTCGGTCTTTTGTAAGACTTGTTTCGCTATCGTATAACTCCCTTCTACTCCAATTACAAAGTCATCAGCATACCTTATGTAGTTCAGTCTGATGTACGATGCATCTCGTTTCATACTCGGAGTCTTTAATAATTCTCTTAATAACTCTTTGTATTCTACCGGTTTGGTTACATCGTATCCTTTCATTCTTCAATATTTCACTTTGTTTTGGATCTTCAAGTTTTCTTTGCTTCTGGCTCGTTTAGTTCCTTTATTGTATTCCAATTTTAATTCCTCTATGAAGTTATCTAATTTATGTAAGAATATGTTACATAGTATAGGGCTTAATATGGATCCTTGGGGTGTTCCTGAGGACAGATTGTTATGTAGGTTTCCAAATTCAGAGTATCCTGCTTTTAACCCACTTCTAATAAGTTTCAGAGTTTTTTCACATTTTATGTCATTTTTTAGGACGTCCATAAGCAATTCATGTGATATTGTGTCGAACGCTTTAGAGAAGTCCGCCTCTATGACGTAGTGTGCACTTTGGAAGGTAGACTCTAGTTGTTGGATAGCGGTGTGGGTTCCTTTTCCAGGTCTAAATCCATGTGAGGTGTATAGGAACTGTGGTTCGTAATATCTCTCCATAATTAGTAATATTGCTTTTTGTACTATTTTTTCCCTAGGAGAGGCTATGGTTAAAGGTCTGGTTTCATTTTTCCCTGGCTTTGGTATTTGTATTCTTCGAGCGGGGTTGAATTCATATTTTCCAGCTTTAAGTTTGAGTTGCACATTTAATAAGTATTCCTTGTTCATTCCGTCTAGGGTTTCGTTTCCGATTCCTTTAGTCATATTTCCGGGGTTACTTTTTATTAATTCGTAAGCGGCGATTAAATTCTTTAAATTACTAATGGATTTAATGTTAATTTCCGTAGATATGGGTGTATTCTTAGATTCGCTGCCACGTATCGCATCGCTGCCGGCTTTTGTAACTAATGTTCTCACTCCAAGATTCAAAACTGTCACCCTTTGGATTTTGGATAATCCTACTATGATGACTCCGTCACCACCCGTTAAGGGTCCCGATCGTATGAATCGGTTCTTAGGTACCCCTTGGGGGTTCCCGTAGGTGATCCCGTAGTTCCTTGTGTCGGCCTTCTGTATTAGGTTTCTTGCGTAATTTGTTTTCTCTCTGCGAGTTGTCCTATTATTCGTTGAAAGTAACTTCAAAACTAATGATAAAATGGAAGGGAATAATACACTTGTCCTATCTACTCATTTGGCAAGGTTCCTATTTTGAAGGACGTTACGTATCAAGTTTGTTATCCTAAACGTTATACAGATTAGATCAGAGGTACGACCTAGTTCTTGAGTATGAAAACCGTTTACCTCCTTTTCTATCAACTTATCCGTGTGAGTTTCCTCATGAAGTTTGGCTTCACCGGACTGATAGCTCTTTACACAATTACTTTCATTTGTGAGCTCTTTGGGAGCCAACCGAACAACAAGACACAACGGCGTACTCATTATTATAGCATGAGCAGTAATAATACTGTTATATAATTGATTATCAGCAATATACTGAACACCAGGTCCTGACAGTTCTAATCTTATTAAAACAGAAAAGGCAGTTCCAACTAAACCTGAAAATAGGGCATAGATTAGATATAATACACCAATATCTTTAGCATTTGAAGATAAGAATCATCTTTCAAATCACATGCTAATTCCTGATGTAATTATGTTTAGGTTGTTGGTCTGTTTCTCCCGAGATAATATGATTCTGCTGTTAGAAAAGTAACCTGTCGAACTCCAAAGAGAGGTCACATTCATCTAAAGGCAGGCTGTAACCATACATAGAATTTTCATAATATATAAAGCTATAGCCTCTATGTATTAGTTATAGTAATAAAATGTTTATCTAATTTTTTAGATAAAAACAACAATATTATTACAATTTACCCTAGTTGTTGTAATCCATTTCGTTTTTCAAAAGGATTTATATTAAAAATTTTCTTTACTAAATCTTATAAAAGGTTAGGATAAAAACTAAAAATTATAAAGGAGTTACACACGTTAAACCAGTAAAAAAAGTCAATTTATTTACTGGTTAAGAAGGTATTGAGATATAAAGTCCAATACCTCCATAAATTCTTTTAGATCCTAATCTATTTCTATAGATATCTTTTCATGTATACAAATGCATTTTTTTAAATGGCTCTTTATATTTCATATCTAATGTATAACTATAGCTGTAGCGTAACACAAATATTGTTAATGCATTACTATTAATTTGGATGAATACCAAATCATCTTTAATTATCTTGCAATTTACTATAAAATCAGCCAGGAGAGAAATTTGAATTCCCACTATTAATGCATGAAATGAATGTTCTACCAATTGAACTATTATATTTTCTTTCTCTCAACTATATATTTATCTTTATATAATTTGTTTTTATCTACGTAATTTAATAAAGCAGAATGGCTTATCTGTAATTCTCTAGCAGCAGAACGAATGGAACTATATTCTTTTGTAATATTCGTTTCGATATCTCTAATAGTAATAGTAAGAGATGTAGCTAATAACTGATTAGCTTTAGCTAAAGGAGATAAAGTTGCACCAATTTTGGCTTTTTTTAAGTTAGATAAAGCTTCAGCACTTAATTTACGAGATTTGAATTTGTCTAATGTTTGTATAGAATGTTTGAAATTTAAACTAGCCCCCGGGCCCCCTTACGGGGCCTGGGCGGGGACTTGTCCACGCCTGGGGGGGCAAGGCTCGGACCCCCCCCCTTTACAGGGGGGCCTTACTTTTTTTCGACATAATTTCTGTTAAGAAATTCTTAGAAAAAAAGTTAGGCACTAGTTAGAAAAAAAAGTAAAAAAAATTCCAGCGGAGCAGGGTTCAGCCGCTACGCAGTAGCGGCGACCGAACCTATTTTTTTTTTTTTTTTTAATTTTTTTTTCTTACTGCTTTAGTTAATATGTTATATTCAGGTTTAAATCTATCTATATAGTCTTGTTCTACTTTAATAACATTAGATCTATCACAATACTCTAATATCTCCAGACGAAAGTTATTATATCCATAAGCCAATAAAGCATTATAAATTTTACTATTATAGATAGATGCTCTTTTAGTTAGCCCGGCGCCGTCTCATCAACGATGAGAAGGCTGGGGCTGTAATTTTTTTTTTTACATATGATATATGTAAAAAAAAAATTACCGGTAATTTATAGATAAATAACTTGACAAACGTGAGCTTAAATTAGCAGAACTTCCCACATAGCTTACCATTTATTTTATTTATCCATTTATAAATTCCGCATTTTTGTTTATTGTCTTGTAATATTTTTTTTTTTAGGCGGGGGGGGGGGGGGGGGGGGGGGGGGGGGCGGGGGGGGGGGCCCCCCCCCCCCCCCCCCCCCCCCCCCCCCCCCCCCCCCCCCCCCCCCCCCCCCCCCCCCCCCCCCCCCCCGCCAAACAGTAATTAATACATCTTCATAAACAATAATACTGCTAGAAGAATAGTTATGAAAACTTACTTTAAAACTGGTCTGTTAAATAATCGGACTTTTGAAATGTAATTTATTTAAGATGGTTTTTAATCTGTTTTTTGTAATGGAGCCAGAGGAGAAAATCGAATTCTCATTATTAATGCATGAAATTAATGTTCTACCTATTGAACTACTCGGGCTTTTTTTTTGTTTGACTAAGTATTGCTCGTTTATATAGTTGTTTTTGCCTTTACAACTTTAAACAGAAAGTTTCGTACCCGTATGAAGAAATTTACGTATCTATTATTAGTACTAGGTTTGAAGATTAACTAAACTATCTATCATACCAGCAAAGAGAGTCGATCATGTTTATATTCGTTGGGAAATTTGTCTCTTTTTTGAAACAAATTTCTAAAATTCGAAAGCTATTACTGGTTAGGACATATTAGACATCCTACGGATTAGGCAGATCTTTTCAGTTACAGACGAAAGTGGCGGAGGAATGATTGTTTGGTAACAATAGTTAATTTAGTACTAGGTCGAAGATAGAACAAATTTCTTACTATCCATCAGACCAGGAAAGAGTTAAATTTAAATTAAAATAATCGGTATTTCTGTTTTGAGGTTTGTCTCTTCAAACAAACTTCCTAAAATTCGAAAGCTAACACTTGTTAGGAAATATTAGACATCCTACTAGTTAGGCAGATGTTTACAATCGAAAGTGGCAGTGGAATTTTTTTAGATGAAGTATTGGTCGTTTATATAGTCGCTTTTGCCTTTGCGACTTTTAACAGAAAGTTTCGTACCCGTATGAAGAAATTTACGTATCTATTATTAGTACTAGATTGAGGAAAGAATAAACCTTTCGGAATAACTATCCATCAAATAAGGGAAAAGAGAGCTTTTTAATTAGAATATTCTGTATTTGATATTTGTCTAATCAACAAATATCATAAAATTCTAAGGTTATAACTGATTAAGAATATATTAGACATCTTACGGATAAGGCAGATGGTTACCATCGAAAGTGGCAGTGGGATATATAACAATAGCTGTAACTTAACACAAATATTGTTATTTTTTTTTTAGATGAATTACCACTTGTTTATACAGTTATTTTGCCTTTTAACCTTTAACTGAGATTTCACACCATCTATTCGTGTTAAGATTTTGGCAAAACCCCGCAATCAATTTGAACTAGGGTCATCCCAAAATAACGGGAAGTGAGAGTATTATCATTTGATTCGCTTGGAGAAATGTTTGTTAGCACAGACCTCTTAAAATTCGATAGCTATAACTGATTAAGAATATATTAGACATCTTACGGATAAGGCAGATGGTTACCATCGAAAGTGGCAGTGGGATATATAACAATAGCTGTAACTTAACACAAATATTGTTAGGAGTTATTGTTTCGTAATAATAGTTAATCTAGCATACTTACGTATAGTAGGGCTAATTGAGTGGGTAAGTTTTGAAGCGAAAGGAATTTTTCGTATAATACTTTTTCTTCTACTTAATACGTTATACAAGGCATCACTAGCATAACTGGAATGCTTAACTATATCGAATCTATTCATAAATTCCAGCAAAAAAAAAACAAAATTGTTTTTTTGCAGGGTCCAGCCACCACCATAGGTGGTTTTACTTTTTTTCGACATAATTTCTGTTAAGAAATTCTTAGAAAAAAAGTTAGGCCGGACCTAATTGTCCTAGGCTTAGGATTTTATTATAACCTAAAGAACCTTTTCCTAATTTAAGAGAGAAATCTTGTTCTAATTTGCCAGTTTCGAGAGAACCATTGTATAAACGAGCTTGGATCATACCACCTATTTTGCTAGTAAATAGTTCATTAAAGGTTCCGTATTTACTTTCGATACCATGTAGCTTAGCCACTTTAATAATTTCTTTCAGGTAATCTTGAGTTATTTTTAAGTCTTTGTTTATCTTTGTACTAGCTATTATCTCTTTACTAACTCCATCCTATGTTAAACCTAATAATTTCAATGGCTTTAGTCAGACTCCATTTCTCTTTATTCAGCCAGATTTATCGCTATTCAATTTTATTCCCAATTAAGGGGAATCTTCTATATGAAAATCTTTATTACTATAAAATATAGGGTCATCTGCGTAGGATATTGAAGGAACTTGAGTTAGAAAATCTTTTAGAGTAAGCATTGACAATATAGGAGAAGTGGGAGCACCTTGAGGTACACCTTAAAATGGCCTGCTAATGGAGAGTCACCGGAGATAGCTCATTGATATTGCATTATTTCAAATATATTATCCATTCCGGTTTCCTTCCGAAGTTGTTCAAGAGAACCACCACTTTTTAGAAAAGCTCGCATTCCGTCATACATTTTACTTTAAGGTCTATAATATCCATTCCTAATATCTTCTTGATCTTGGGATGTGGCAATATATTTAGATTCATCCAGTTTATGATAACAGGGAAAACGAGGTTGACATCTATTGATATTCTTCCTCCCCCTACTTTTTTTTCATCTATTGTTATAGTTTTTTTATTCATGAATGAATAAAAAGAACAAACAGATGAAAAAAAAAGTTAAAGCTTTGTTATTTTTTTAAAGCAATTTCCTAGAAATTGCGTCGAAAAAAATAAGAGGAAGATAATAACATACTTGTTTGGGAATTCCATACTCTATCCATTTTGTTGTTATGTAATTCACATTCACACTAGGGAAGAATTGTTTTAAGTCACATTCATATATGAAGTCTTTATTTATTACTTTATCTAAAATGCCTCTTCAAGCTGTTAAGGTACCTCTACCGGGGACAAAACCATGTTGAGATGATAATAAATGACGATCCAATCATATATTTAGAAAATTATTCATCCTATGTAATACTAATCTTCATTCTTCTTGAGGAACACCTAACGGTCTATATGAGTCAGATCCAGCTTTTGGAATATACACTCGATTATATTCCAGGTTAGAATTCTTAGTGTGAATGATTTGGGAAGCTCTAGCATTTATCGCCAATAGTTTCTTAAATGGCATAGATTTATCTCAGTTCTCGAAGACTTTATTTATGGCACTTACTCGAAAACAATTGGAGTATCTCATTAAACGTCAACAAATACGTCAGAATTTATACATTTCTCCTTTGTCTCTACATCTTTCCAACCGCTTAATATTATATGTGATATATCGATTCCTATTTCTATTATTAGCTGGAGTTATAGATATGTCCGGAGTTATGTTCTTGTCTATACCTATTCCTTCTCATAAGAGATCCTTACCTTTTATAGTGATACGGAAGGTACTACAATTGGGAATTTTAAGCCAACCATATAATGATTCTTTATTGCTAACTTTATTCTTCTCTAATCTGCTCATATCGTTAGCTAAGTGAGATTTTGAGAAGGCTTGCGATAGACCAACTATATTATATTCCGTACTTTCAAAAAGAGTATAAAGATTCAGACTTTCTTCTGAATATATATCATAAGGTGTTTCGACGGTTTCAACTAGGTCATTATAACCTTCAGTAAATCAATCTATATTATTATAATCTGTGTTAGGTTCATCAGATTCTAACAAGTGGTTATAACCATATTTGAATAAATCAGTATCCTAATAATCCTCCTTAATCCTTATGTTGATCTGGTGACAACCGTTAGACATTTCATCGGATCCAATCTTTCTTATCACGTTATCTCGCTCTAAAGTGTCGATTTCCGCAGGAAGTTCGGGACGAGGAGGGACTTCCGTGCAAGGAGAGTATGGTCTCATGTCTGAATATGGATCACTAAAGTAAAAATAGATTCTATCAAAATGATCTATTATAAGGTTATGTCAAAATTCTAGCTCTCTCTTAATCTCCTCCCCTGTTATATTAGGTTCCAGAGATACTGATGGAGAGGATTCTAGAATCGTTAATTGACCTGCCGATAAACTATCTCTCAAAAACTCTATAGAATAAGACACATCCACCCTAGAAGAATCGATGGAAACGAGACCTGTTCGAATTGCATTAATATTTAATACATCATCTTCATAGGAATGAGAATAAGAAGTAACAGCATTTAAGGAATAGTCATCTAAATAAACATTTCTAAATGCGAATCCAGTAGCTATATTTATATCCGTTATACGCCTCTCTTGTTCATCTATTCGTTCAGCAACTTTTATACTAATATCTTGTTCTAATAGAGCCTTATTAGAAATAATTAAGTCTAATCCGTTCATATTATTATGTAAAATATTGGCATATGATCAAAAATTTAGCCTATTAGGATTGTTAAATTCTTTATCCTTTAAGGGATTAGAATCCCAATCTATAAACGGATCATTACTTTCACTTTCTTGTTCAGTATAAAAAATTATATTCTCTTGCATTTTAAGATCTAATAACTCGTCTAAATTGTCATTTAAGAGAATCGTTTCATATAAGTCAGACTCATACTCTACATCAAAGTCAGTTAGATCATAATCTATTATAAGATTCACCTCCGTTTCAGGGATATCTAAATAATAATGATAGTTTAACTCATCAGATACCATTACTCCTAAGTACACACTCAATAATATATAAACAGGAGTATAAAGAGCTAACAACAAAAAAGGGAAGCTAAGATAGTTACTTCTAATGAAATCTCAACTTGTCCACAGAATGTTGGGTTTTACACCCTATTTTCAATTTGGATTTGTGTTGTTCTTTATGATTTTAAACATGGTAATTAAATTATAGAATTATTGGTATAAATTAGGGCAAAGCAATGAAAGTTATAAGTTTCATTAAGAATATTGTACATCCTTAATACATTGCTATTAATTGTTATGAAGGCAAAAAGTAATTTTTTAAGTTATGAACTATAACTAGGAGTATTGTATATACAAAAATGAAACTAGCCCCGCGGGGGCGAGCGTAGCTCGCCCCCCCGGAGTCTTATCCCCGGCCCCTAAGAGTCGGGCAAGACGTGGGCAAGGCCTTACTTTTTTTCGACATAATTTCTGTTAAGAAATTCTTAGAAAAAAAGTTAGGCACTAGAAAATCTATATAAAACTAGGTATACTAAATAAAACTATTTATGTATAAATAAAATTCGCAAATGAATAACTGTCCCATTTAGATTAGTATACTTTTTCTTTTTTTTTTTAGATTAGTATACTTTTTCTTTTTTTTTTAGATTAGTATACTGGGAGGATACCCTGAATCGAACAGGGAACTTACTGTGCCACATACAGTTGTTCTGCCAATTGAACTATATCCACCTTTTCTATGTAGGGGTGATTCGAACACCCATAAGTAAATACCAAAAATTTATGACTTACCATTAGTCTACTACATATTAATAATTAACTATCTTTTTAGAAGTAAATATAAATATATGAATTAAATGGTATAATACATTTATATTATCTCTATGGGTAATAAGACTCGAACTTATATGAATGAATTTCACCCCGTCCTAAGCGGGACCTGTCTACCAATTTCAGCATACCCATTTTTTTTTTAATAAATTATATACTACTATGTAAACATAGCTTAAAATATACAAATATTTTATAAAATATACAAACTTAGCTTAAAGAGATATTTTGATGTTAAAAAGGATAAATTCACTTTCCTCCCCCTACTTTTTTTTTCATCTATTGTTATAGTTTTTTTATTCATGAATGAATAAAAAGAACAAACAGATGAAAAAAAAAAGTTAAAGCTTTGTTATTTTTTTAAAGCAATTTCGTAGAAATTGCGTCGAAAAAAAATAAGAGGAAGATTGCTAAAAATAATTTAAGTTTAGTACTATTTCATAAATAAATCTAAAAATTTAAATATAATTAACCTGTATACCATTTTTAGAATATCCTTACGTCTAAACCAAAAAAAAAGTACTGTTAAAAACAAAAATACTTTTTAACTAACATGCTCGAGATAAGATTTGAACTTATAGCCTAACCATCTAAATTTAATGCATTTTTATTATACAATGGTACATTGTATTACATCTCAAATACATACTATTTCAAATACATTACTATTAATTTATATATAAATTCATCTAAAAATTACGTTTTTAAAAGTAACTGCTGTAGTACTCAAACTATCTCTTATACACTTAAACAACCTTAAACCTAATTACTTTTTTCTATAACCAATTTTGACTAGAAAATTTTTACATGTTTTCACATCAATTTTACCCCTTTTCTTGGCTATTCGCATGCAACCTCGGCTATTCATGTGGAGCGTATGGCAAAAGATAAGGTCGCAAGGTTCTATAGGGCGGATGATTATCTACCCACAGGGTATGGACGGTTCCGAATAATGGGCGCATAATCATCTTGGCTAAAGATAAACCTTTATCATTCGATAGGTTGATTTGTCTTCCTCCCCCTACTTTTTTTTTTCATCTATTGTTATAGTTTTTTTATTCATGAATGAATAAAAAGAACAAACAGATGAAAAAAAAAAGTTAAAGCTTTGTTATTTTTTAAAGCAATTTCGTAGAAATTGCGTCGAAAAAAATAAGAGGAAAACAAAAAACGGAAAAGGGCGGAAAAGAACGGAAGAATACCAAAAAAAAGGTATAACTTGCGAAGCCACAAGAATAAGTGAAGGATGGTTTTGATAAGTGTCTTAGTTCACATATAGAAAGTAATAATAACCAATTATACTACCCTTACTTAATTTATTCTAATAAATGTAATGAATTCTAAAATGTCAATTACATTACTAGGTATTATTACCAAAAGGATTGCATAAGTTTCATACAGTCCTTAATTTTATGTATACAATCGGTGTAGGATTCGAACCTACATTATCCTATAGATAAGTGTTAATATAAGTCTCTCAATAGATATTACTTACAACAAGTAATAGGTCTAAAAAGGCTCCTAATAAACATCCAAACATGATTAGCCCGACTTCTAGATGATGTTTAGGCAAATACTAATCATCTCAACATAACCTTATTAGAACTCATATTCATGCGGTATTTTAAATTTACTCCACCTACGACCATTTTACCTATTGCTAGTTTGATACTAACAAAACTTTCTGAAAAACACTTTTCCTCCCCCTACTTTTTTTTTTCATCTATTGTTATAGTTTTTTTATTCATGAATGAATAAAAAGAACAAACAGATGAAAAAAAAAGTTAAAGCTTTGTTATTTTTTTAAAGCAATTTCGTAGAAATTGCGTCGAAAAAAATAACAGGAAAGTATAACATAACTATCCTTATCTGGTTTATTCTGATACAGGGTAATACGACATAGGGGACTAGTGTTACGAATACACATTGGTTACTTATCACAACAGTATACACTCTGCTTTTACAAGGACTTGTGACCTTTCCGTATAAATACGAAAGAGCATTTCATACTATTGCCCTAGACGCCGGGGGGAAAATAACACAGGTACAGGGAAACTGTTTTAAATAGATTTTTGCTAGACTTAGAGAGTGACAATCCTGAGCGTCCCAAGGATAGGTCTCTCATGTCCTACACAGCTACAATTATGTATACATTTTTCTAAGTTGAGTCTTAGTATGACGGGAACCACACTCCCCCCCTCTCTTTACGGAGTGTGGGTGTTTAACAGACTAAGATTAGCCTGTATAACCTGCCAATAAGGCCAGAATGATTTGAACACTCATCTGAGCTGTTATGAGCAGCTTGCTTTACCTATTAAGCTATAGCCTTTAACTATGCGGACAGAGGATTTGCACCCCCATTTACTGGTCATGGGCCAGGTATGTTACTATTACATTAATCCACTTTAATATCTTCCTATCGGAAGATAGCCCAGTACGAGACTTGCACTCATATCTTCCGATTACAAAACGGGTGCATTACTATTATGCAAACCAGGCTAAAAAAAGTATTTTTAATGATAAGTATGTTATTTAGTTAATGAAAAAATTAGTACTTTATACCTAAGAACATCAAAGCCCTTTCAGCCAAAGCCTATAATCCCATATCCATATAATCAGAACTAGAATTAACTATTTCTAATCATATACAAATTCTGGATTCGTAATGTTATACTACGTTTCTAAGAGTATCCTAAGGTAAGCTTCGTGCCTAGATGCATTCAGCACTTATCTTAACTAACATAGCTTTCCTGCCATGCCTATACTATCTATAGATACTTGAGTATAAAAGTATTACCATCTGTAGTTCAAATAGGAAATGAATTTATCTAAATTCATCTACATTACTCTCCTTATTCAGTAGATACCCCTATCTCTTTATTAAAGAGAACCTATTCTCACCATAATTTTATCAGGTTAATATTAAGCGTATAAACAACAGGTAAACCATAGGTTACCATACCCAACTCCTTTCGTACGAAGGGGCTATCCTTATTTTACTCCAATTTCCTCTAGAAGATAGAAACCATACTGTCTCACGACGTATTTAACCCAGC
>Ga0265780_10004797_pt1 | contig 17307 bp, 9 predicted proteins | sample P1T30metagenome_FD_192432 | JGI IMG/M metagenome (GOLD analysis project Ga0265780, IMG submission 192432) | Plant litter microbial communities from East Loma Ridge, Irvine, California - P1 T30 | ecosystem: Environmental > Terrestrial > Plant litter > Unclassified | place: USA: California...
TATAGAAAAAGTTAAGTTAAGTATACTTTTAGTTAAGTATACTTAAAGTTTAACTTAGATATACTAGAACCTATACCTATTTGCTACACTAGTAAGTAGCTAAAAGTACTTCTGCTGCTTATATAACGTCTAAGAAGAGTAGTAGTAGAGGTAGTTAAAAAAGAACCTAGCTAGCTTAATAATGCTATAGTAACTATAGAAGAACTAGATATAATACTTATATATATTAGAAAGATGCAGAAGAAGATTCTAAATCTAATATAGCTATATTATATAAAGAATCTATAGAGAGTATAGAGTAATTTTATATTTTATACATAGTGTTTATAGTGCTAAGAAAAAGTAGCTAGCTTAATAATATAGCTAGCTTAATAATAGTTTACGTTATACTAGTTCTCTAGAATCTTTACTAAGCCTTTATCTCTTATTATCTATATAAATATATCTATAGTAATAGAGCTATTCTTCTTAAAATTAGTATACGCTTACTTCTATTCTAGTTTACTCTATAAGTCTATCTAATCAATATTAACTATTATCTTAGCTAGGTAGTAATAATAGCTCTTAAAATCTGCGTTAATAAGTTCTTCTTAGAATAGCTAAGTAAAGAGTTATTAGATAGATCGCAATTATAAGCTAGCTTAGTTAGAGTTAAGAATAAGCTAATTAGAAGTTACTAAGTTTTATAAGCGAGACCTGCTAGTATCTTATTAGCCTAGCTAATATTCGTATAACGCTAGTCTTTCTATTAAAAGAAGATACGCGTATAAGAGCAGTATAGCAGAGAATTAAGTTATTATATTACTATACAGATTCTATCTAAAAACCTAATTAATCTAATAATTAAGAGTCTTACTACTTCTATAAAGCAACTAATAATAATAATTTAATAAGATCTAATAGTAATACTATAGAACTAGATAGACTATATAGAATAGCTATTGCAACTCTAAGTATAATATCTTATATATAATATATAGAATAAGATAAGCTTATTATTTATAAACTCTTTACTACTAAAGCTTAAAATAGTATAAGCTCTAACTATTACTAGCTACACTTCTATAGTAAATATTAATATACTTATAAAGCTATTAGACTTATTATTAAGCAGACAAAAGGCTTTTAAGAAAGATCTTTAGTATTATAAGATACTAGTTAAGTAGTATAAGGCAAACTAATATAAGTTTAAGAAAGAATAAGTAAGCCTATAGTAAGTTATCGCATTTATCTAATTAATAGTCTTACTCTATCTGCTATAAATCTATTGCTTATCTAACTTACTACTTTGCTAGTAGATTATAACTTTAAAGTTAATAGTTAGTATTAATAAAAGAATTAAATAAGAATAAGCTTATAACTAATACTACGTATTGCTTAAACTAATAAGAAGTATTATAAACTAGAATATATAGCTTACTAAATATAATTAAGTAGCTACTAGAGCAAAAATATACTAAGTTACTAAAGTAATATAGATTAATATAATTATAAAAGACTTTCTAGCTACTATAAATAAAGTTACGCTTATATAGTCTATAAACTTTTAGAATAATAGTAGATTAATAGCTAGTATAACTAAAAAAGAGATAATAAAATACTTTTAAGAATATATAATAATTAATTATTCTCTTAGAATAGAGAAATATAAAGCTATATTTATAGCTAATAATATATTACTTCTTACTAGTAGTATAACTAACTAGAGTAATAATAAGAACGCCTAATATATTAAAAGCGCGCTATCTAAAAACTAAGAAAGACTCTATTATTAATAACTAACTAGCAAGAATAATACTAAAATAAAGTAGCTATTAGATTATAAGCCTACTTAAGCTAAAAGCAAAAGATACTCTGCTTATAGATAACGCTATAGAGTAAAGAAGTACTATTATCTTAACTTAGAATAAGCTCTAGACTAGTAGAAACTAAATAAAGCTATAACTAAGCTTATTTAATATAAATATAAGCATAATACTATACTTTAAGATATACTAAGAGAATAAAGCAGACTATAGTCTAATATACCTGCTATAATAAAGAAGTTATATATACTTATACTTAAAATAATTAAAAAAGAATAACTTAAAGGCTAGTAAATAACTAATACTAATACTATATTTATCTCTATATTATTCTAAGTAGTATTTAGTAACTACTTGCTTAAGTAATTATTTATTCTTAACTCTAGCTTAATATACTATATAATAAATAATTCTAACTATATCTAAAACTTCTAACTACTTATATATAGAGACTTTATCTAGGCTAGTAATATAAAGATATAGATTAAGAGATATAGTTCTATTAATCTAACTATAAAGTATTTAGAAAGAGAGAATAAACTAGCTTTATATAATATAGCTATTTACTCTAATATTTATTATAACTTAGTTTTCTTCTAACTACTTAGATAGCAAGAAATTTAGTAGAAGAATTAATAAGACTCTACTACGCTAAGAAAATATAATAGTATAATTATTAGAAGCCTTAGCAAGATATATAGCTAATAAGTAATTAAATATAACTTACTAAATAAAGCTTTATACTATATATATATAACTAACTTATAAACTAAGTAAGCTCTATAGAAAGTATTAGCTATACTTTAGTATAAATAACTTAGCTACTTAAGACTAGCAGCTATTAAATATCTAGTTTAGTAATCTACAGAGGTGTATATAAAGAGAGTTACTACTATATAGTATAATATATGCAATTGCGCTAAAGCAAGATACTAAATTAGAAGAACTCTATATATAAATAACAAAGAACTAAGAAAAAGACTAGCTATTAATTTTTACTTATATAAGATAAGTATAATAAAGAAGAAGAGCTAAATACTAATTATTAATAAGTTCTCTAGCCTATAGTAGAACTTATACTTTACTAATAACTAAATAGTAAGCTTAATTATTAAGAAACTTATATAATTTATTCTTTTTCTTAAAAACTACTATAATATTATTATTAAAGTAATAAAGGCAGATAATAAAATAAGAACTATTAAACTATAAGTTAAACGCTAGTTAGTATTAAAAGAAATTACTATTAAGCCTTTTGCCTTAGATACTTAAGCTTAGAATAGTAGTACTAAACGCTTAGAGAGAGTAAATAAAGAAAAATTATATATAATATAACTTAATACTAACTTACTCTAAAAGCTCTAGCCTAAGATTACTAGAGTAAAAGTATACCTATATAGTAGAACTCTAAACTATACTAATAACTAGAAGATACTATATAAGATCTTCTTTATATATATTATATTTACTAATAAAATTATAATATTACTTTAAAAGCTAAACCTTTCTTACTTTAAAGTATATAGATATAAGATCTTTATAATAACTAATAATACTTACTAAAATAAATTAAGACTTTAGTGCCTTAATCTAAAAGCATAGATTAGATATCTAGTAAGATACTAATTATTAAATATCTACTATATCTAGATTCTATTGCTAAGAAAGATAATTAGTATCTATAATATAGTATTTAATAAATAAATAATCTTTAATAGAATAATTAAGAATCTTATAAATAACTTTATATATAATACTTTTAAAGAGATAGCTACTTATATAAGAACTATTAAGCTTTTAATACTAAGCAATAACCTAGAAGTTAAATTATTCTATAAAAATAATACTATTAAGAACTAAATAGGCCTTAATAATAAAGTAGATCTACTAAAGCTAAAAGAAAGCCTAGCTACTTTATTTAAGATTAACTAGTACTAATAAAAGATTAAATCTCTACTCTTTACTATAGTAATAACTTAGCTTAATATTATATTTACTATATTAAAGCTAGCCTAGTGTTATAAACTTTAAATATAGCCTTAGATAATAATAGCTAGACTATCTCTTTAAAGTGCAACAGCTAATAATAATACTAACTACTAATAGTTAGCGCTTTTATAAATACAAGTAACTATGCTATAAAGCTATATATAATAGCTAAGCTAAGAACTAGTAATAGAAACGCTAAGAACTACTACTAGTTATATATATAACTATTACTCTAGATAAATATATATAATAGTTTACTTAAAGACTACTATTAGATAAAATAGAAACTATTATAACTATTATATATAGTATATAAATAAGACTTAGAACTCTTATAGTTTAGTATCTTTAACTTTATATTATAAATTAACTTTATATCTTTTAAGTTACTTACTTATTTATATACTTTTTAGAAGTACTCTTTTACTATTTTAGTACTTATAACTTCTAATTTCTATATCTAGTACTACTTTTACTTATCTATAAAAACTAACTTAAGCTTTTTAATACTAGCTATCTAATTATTAGCTACTTAAAAAGATTTTAATACTTTAAAGACTCTTATAATAAGTAATATTACTATAGATATACTTAAGCTATCTTAACTATAGAGAGAATATCTTAAGCTCTAACTTTTTAATATTTTCTATAGAGAACGCAGTAAGCTTAAGATATAGATTCTCTAGTTTAATAGATACTTTTATATAAATATAGCTCTTAATAAATAAAATAAGATTATTCTAGCTTCTACCTTTATAAAAGATAATATAGAAAATTAAGTTCTGCTAATTATCTACTAATATATAGATAATACTATTACTAATAAGATAAATAAGATACTAGTTTATAACTAAACTTTATTTAAAAATAAGCTTTAATAAGTCTTCTTATTTCTTAATAAATCTATTATTATAGAATAAAAAATTTTAAACTTCTAATAAACTAAATCTGCTACTAATATATACTATATTATTTTAGTAGTATACTAAAGTTATTTAATAGAATAAAACTGCACTTAAAAAGATATATAAATAAGGTTTTAAACTATAGATCTATGCTAGACTTATATAAAGTAGCGCTAGTTATAAGATCTTAAAGAATCTTATTAAAGATACTATCTAAATTAATAATAACTTTTATAAACTTATACTTAAAGAATAATCTTTTAATAGATTATAGTATAACTTAAAAGAGAATTATCTGCTATAAAATAATAGTAGATAAGCTTAATCTAATTAAGAATAATAATAATTCTAACTAAGAATCTCTAGAGTTTATAAAATATATAGTTCTAAGATAATATATCTTAATAATCTAAATATAGAAAAACTAATAATTAAAATCTACTATTAAGAGAAAGCAAAGATCTATTCTGCTAGAAATAAGAATTAAGAAAAAAAAATATAAAGCTGTTATAACTATAGTAAACTAGGCTATCTATTATATAACTATCGCTCTAAGAACAAAGTAATACGTTAGCTTAATATATTAAGTATATTAGATAATTTTTCAATTATTTTATAGCTCTAATTTAGGTCTATAATTTTGTAATGTAAAACTTTTTTATAACTACTATATTACGTAAGTTATTTAAGAATAAAGAAAGTGAAGAATAACCTAAATCGCTATACTGATTTAGAGTTACTTGGTATATCCTTTTTGAAGCTGCTTTCCAATCGTCGTTAATTGGATGTTGCTGGTGCCCTCGTAAATCGCCCCAATCTTGCTGTCCCTGAAGTACTTCTCCGCGAGGCCCTCGCGCACGAAGCCCATGCCACCCATCCACTCGACTGCCGAGCCCGACACTCGGCCAGCAACCTGTGATGAGTACAGCTTGGCCATTGCGGCATCCATGACAAAGTCTTCGCCAGCTTCCTTCTTGCGTGCAGCGTTGTAGACGAGCGCGCGGGCGGCTTGGATCTCAGTCCACGCCTGCGCGAGCTGGTGCTGCATGCCCTGGAACTCTCCAACGAGTTGACCAAATTGCTTGCGGTCGTTCCATACGTAGCTAAAATGCATTAGTACATGCATCTCAAGGTAGACCAGTAAACTCACCCAGCAGCGTTCTCCCACGCGCCCAGCGCCAGACCAGTCATCTGCGCAGCAATGCCAATACGGCCCTCGTTCAGCAAACCAATAGCATACTTGTAGCCCTCAAACTCCTTGCCGAGCAAGTTATCCTTGGGGATCTCAACATCGTCAAAGTTGATTACACACGTGCTGCTGGCCTTGATACCGAGCTTCTTCTCCTTCTTGGCAATCGAGAAACCGGGCGTGCCCTTCTCTACGATAAACGCCGTGATGCCCTTGTACTTCTTGCTCGGGTCGAGGTTTGCAAACACGATAAAAAAGTTTGCTTCCACGCTGTTCGTTATCCACATCTTGCTTCCACTGATCTTGTACCCGTTGTCTGTCTTTGTAGCCTTGGTAGCCAGCGCAAAGGCATCCGACCCCGAGACTGGTTCTGAGAGACAGAATGATCCGACTGTGTTGGTGGCCAGCTTTGGCAGCCACTCCTTCTTGAGCTTCTCGGAGCCATACTTGAGGATGGCTGTGTTTACAAGTGTGTTGTGTACATCGCACAAGACGCTGACACTGGGGTCGACACGCGCTAGCTCTTCGATGGCAATGATGGCCGATGTGAAGTTCATCCCTGAGCCACCGTACTCTTCTGGTATCTCAATCCCCATGAGACCTTGCTCAAAGAGCTGCTCGACTACCGCTGGGTCCATCGCTTCTGCCTCGTCCATCTCCCGTGCCTTTGGTAAGATCACATCGTTGGCGAACTTGGACACAGAGTCGCCCATGAGCATCTCAGTCTCGGAGAGATGCGTAATGGGTGTCGGCGGTACGTCTGAGATGTCCACTGCCTCCCTTCGTGCAGCCGTCTTTGAAAGGCATCGTGTTCTGTGCAAAGCGTGTTAGCTCTATGCATTTGCCTCTTCTTCCTGCTGGAAACATACTGCGGGGCGACGCGTGCTGCTGGTCGTAGAGTACGCGATGAAGCCGTTGCTGTGCGCAGAAGCGGCCTGAGTGATCTTGAGATTGAAGCCATGTTGCTATGATATTCGAGTGAAGGTAATAATCACAGTGTATGTGTGAATGTGAGAAGGAAGTTTGCCCATGGGTCGCTGTTGCCGAGGCAGGCAGGGAACCTTTAGCCCGCCACCAACCGATTCCTGGGGTTGTGGAGACTCGTTAACGCCTTCACATGTCGACGAAATACAAACTTTACAAGGATGCGAAAAATCTATCACATGTTCCTCACGTGGATCTCATCATCTTTCAGCTGAAGAACTCAACGCTTCTCCAGCAAAGTACCCAAAATAGACCCTCATTACTCACGTCGGTCAAGTGCGGAACAGAACCGCACCCAAGCTTCTTGTAGCCACAATGCCGATGTTCGCCGCTTATCAATCCACATTCCTGGGCGAAACAGCTTTTTACACATAGGCTACAACAGTACATATGAAGTCAAACATCGGAAACGATACAGAGAAAGTGTACAGGTAACTTTAGATCGAAGAAAATTACCAACCATGATGGATATGACCAGACAAGTGTGATAGGCTAGGTAAGACAGCCGCTCTCGTGTTGCAGAATAAGCCGGATATAATCTATGCAGCAAGATTAACCCAGCAAGACTGCTACGATAGTCTATAAAGTTAAGAAAATAGCTAAATACTAGTATACATAGATCTAGGACTATCTAAGGCTTCTCTTTAGAAGCGCATTAAAACTTAGTAGTAGCATACTGTATTTGCACATAATGCCTCAAGGCTGTTGTCGTATCCGGCTTTTTCTGCAACATGAGAGACCCGTACCGCGTTTGGGAGGTTGCTCGATTCTCTGATGCGATAGTGATAGGCTATAATAGCTTTATTTTGCGTTTCGAAATAGACTTGTTACCGTCTGGTCATGGTATTAGATTTTAATATCTTTCAATCACACAATCGAGTAACCCCCTGACCGCGTTACGGACGAATCTCGAAACTGGTGAACCCCTAATCCTCAAGACCTGAAGTATTTCGAATTGTCAATCATTTTCATTGCGCATAATTTCTCGTGCGTTGATATATATTTCTTCCAGCTCTAGCACGTACAATCGTGCCGGCGTATGGCGCGGTCATATTCATCCACGGCGCAGATTGCTCCTAGCAAAGCTTGCCAAACTTGTACTGCACCTGTCCATTTTGTATCTTCGGGAACACGCCAGCATCAATGAGGCGGAATGCATCCCACTCAGCCGCGCCCTCGGTTTTGAAGTTCCACCAGAACCAGCCCTGTGTTTTCGACTCGTATGCTTGCATCTGCGCTTCGATGTATCGTGCCGTATTGTCCTTGAAGTTCTGGTCCCATTTGGATATGTCGCTTTGCGTGCTGCAGGCGCCGATGTAGGAGCTGCCGGGTAGGGTCCCGTCGTAGCGGGCGCCGCGGCCGTAGCCGTTGAGGTATCTGGCGCAGTCGGTCATTGCGCCAGTCCATTCGCCAACAAATGCTGGTACAGATCAGTATCATTCTTATAGGAAGGTTTCAACATGACTTACTCCACTTATCAGCACCGTTGAAGGTGTCAGAGTTGCTGCAGGCATATTGGGCATGCTCTTGTGGCGACTTGCGCAAGAGATTGTTGTCGAATACTTGGTACTCGTGATGATCCATAGCAACGTTCTGTGCATTATTGTCGGAAGGCGTGAGGAATCCATTCCACGTGTTTGGAGCTTTGAAACCATCGTGGAGAATGACAGGAGTGTTAGATACTTCACGGACCTGGCCATAACCATCGCGATAGAACTGCCTGGTCGCATCCTCGTTCACCGAAGGGATGTAAAGAGCTGGTTCGTTCAGAAGCTGGATGCCGATGACTACGTCCTGGTACTTGGTCTGCGCATATTTCTGGGAGATGGTTTGCAACACCTGCACTGTGTTCTGCACATTGTTGCCGGTAGTCCATGATGGGTTATCTGTCCGCTGTCCAGAATTGTCATACCCGTTCTGTGAGCCAGGAGCACCATGAAGATCAATGATGATCTTCAAGCCTAGACTCCGAGCCCAGTCGATGGCGGCGTCGATATACACAGCCGCTCCAGATACATATGGCGAGCCAAAAGTGTCGTAGGCCCAGAAGCCTATGGGAATGCGGACCACGTTGAATCCAGATTGCTTGATCTTGTTGAAGTCCTCCCACCTAACCCAAGTGTCCCAATGGCGACGAAGAACTTGGAGAGCTGCATCTTTTCCTAGCTTTTCGCCGAGTGTATACTCATCAACAATGTCCTTGGCTGGCCGGTTTGCGTTTGCGGCATCGAAGATCGAGGGCGTGATCCATCTTGAGTCGCACAATTAGCTTTCATTCCCTCTTCTGGTCGACCTGTACTCACGGTTCCAAAACAAGCCAACCACCAATGTTAACGCCTTGTATCTTCTCTTGGCCCCAGCGAAAACTGACACCGCGCTTCTCGCTGCCATTCGTTAGCGATCCGAGCTTGCATATGCATTCTTGCGATGGAAGTTGCGACGGTTGTACTTCGCATTCCTCCAGGAATCTTGATCACATCGTTACTTACGTTGGAGCCGGAGCTGCAAGTGCAGCAGCGCAGACTGATAGCGCAGCAAGAGCCCGCGCAACTATCATATTGTTGTATTAAGCAGTATTGAGAAATTATTGTAAGAAGTGTGCAGTTGAGAAATGTGGTGACACGGAATCCAAATAGGACACGAGAAATGCAGGGAAATGAGATGGAATAAACAAACGCGATCAAGGCCAGAACACTGGCAGGACGTCCCTTGCTGTCGATCGCCGCGTGGTAAAGAGCCCAACTCGTGCCAGGGTACGACAAGTTTGCAGGCGCGAACGAGGTTGTGGTTGGCTGGGTCTTTGACGTGGCAAGAGGAGATGAGCTAAACGCTGTTATACTTTGATGAACTGACACTTGGCCTTCAGCCGACAGGACGCAGAGACATCTTGAGAGTATATATGTCGTATACCATGCTCCGGTGTTTGCCCGTCACCAAGGCCGTGTGAGTTGGCGCCAACTACGTCGAAGTTTACCACTTACCTCATGACCTGCTCATCACAATCTCATCTCAACCTAGATGTAGACTACCTGCTGAGGATCTGCATTACTAAGGATTTCCGATCATACGTAGATCCGCTTGACCGCTGGCGTGAGAGACCACAGCTCTATGGGGTAGTTGCGCAAGAAGGTTATTGGTAGCATCGGGTATAAGCCTGCGGTGTGAAACATTTGGTCAACTTAGAACAGCCTCGGTCCGTCCAAGCGAGAAGCTTAAATAGAAGTTCTAATGTCGGGTGAGTTGCGATGCATATTCAAGTGCTTCACTGTTATGGAGAGTAGCAACTGTGTGAACAGGTGCGATGCTTAGAATCGGGAACTACTCCGTTCAATCAGCTCGCCCTCTTCCCCAACAACCTATCACAGGCCTTTTACCTATTTCAGGTTGTCATAGAGAGGGTCGCGTGCCCCTTTCCATGCGAAATGCGTCACGCGTTTGCGCTTCGCTGTTCGTTTCGCCTACCACGAGAGAGACGCGCCTGACCAGCGTACATACTCGGCGCCGCGCGCTGTAGATCTTTCATTGGGCTGTCGTAAGACAAACGAGCGACCGGTGAATAGACTTGACGATACAGGATGAACGGCGAGACGAGAGGCATGGGTTATATTCAAGGATGCGGTGCGGGTGAAGAAGAATGAGGGGTAGGGGGTTAGCATCCTTGGCGTCTAGATGACAGACCACGACAACCCCTCATTCTTCGGATGTCACCACAAACTTAAAAGAGTAAGTTTCTTGTTACAGGCATTATTAGTAACCCGTGATGACAGTCAAAAAGTCCGAACGTGAGCTTTAGGTGTGGCGCCGTCAAAGCACCGAAGCGCAGGGGTGCTCTCAGGTTGCAGAATAAGGTGGATTTAATACATGCAGCAAGACTGCTACAATAGTCTAAAAAGATAAGAAAATAGCTAAATAAAAGTATAGATAGATCTAGGACCCCCTAAAGATCCTTGACAGCGGCTGAACCAATTCCGCTGGGTGACCTCTAGGGCGAATGGCATTTATTCTCCTCGGCTTTCTTCGACCTCACAGCTGCCACGGGAGCAAACAATGGTGAATGAGCATACTAAGCCCAAACGTTCCAATCTCTCGAAGGAAGAAACAAAACCAAAAACGCCAACGCTATGCTCAACAGCATCCCTCTCCTGTATACATACACATTCTACAACACCATCCTCACATAACTATGCCCTTAACCCCACTCCCAACCCAAACAATCCCCCTCGCAGCAAGTAATCCTGGCCCCGCCAGTGCCGGCGGACTAACCCCCCTCAAAGCATTAACCTGCATAGGCATGCCATCAGCGACCCTGCCCTTGCCCTGCTTGGTCAAGATGGCAAAGCGGAGCAGCACCTCGAGACACGTGATGCAAATGCTCAGGACAATCAGCACGATGATGATCCACGTGATGCGCGTCATTTTCTTGTCGCTGATGCTGTCGGACAGGATTTCGCCGAGGTCGAGGAAGACCTGGCAGCGCTCGTTGAGGACCTGGATGCGCGGCTTGATTTCGAGGTATTCGCGGACGGCGGTGTAGAGGGGGTGCAGGGTGGGTTCAGAGTCCCAGAAGAAGTTGGGCGTGTCGAGCATGTTTGATGCTGAGGGGTGTTAGCGTGCGACGCAGGAAGGAAGGCGGGTGGAGTGGGGTGCTTACATAAATTGACATTGACGCGGGATGTGAACAGCGAGCCGATCATTTTGACGACGTCGCTGCGCTTCATGCCCAGCTTGCCTGTGAGTGCCAGACGTTTGGGGACGTATTGCGCGGCCAGCATGGTCCGGCTCATGCCCTCTTCGAACAAGCTGAGCTTGGTGCTCTGGGCGATGGCGTGGCTCATGGCGAGTTTGATCATGTGGTCGCCACTCTTGAGCGTGATCATGTCGTTGTACACCCTCGGTCTCTGGATGTCGGGGTTGTATTCGAAATGGAATTCTTCCGTCTCAAAGTCGGATTCAATTAATGGTCGGGAGGCCAGGGAAACTCCGGTCGCGGTAGACGAGAAGGTCAAGTCAGCCAGAATGTCTTTCTCCTGCTTTTCGGTGAAGTTCCAGAACACGGCAACGCCGTAGGAGAAGACGAACATCTCGCCGAATTGCATGGCATTGGGCGCGACACGTGTGTTCTCGCTCGAGTCGCGGCGGTGGGGTGCGAGACTATCAAAGGCAGCCTGCTCGTCGGGGTGGATGTCGTCGCCATGTACAAAGTACGTCTCTTCGTCGCCAAAGTAACCTTCGTGGTGGTCGCGCTGCTCGTTGCGCTCAATCTCCTCGTCCAGGACCGTCTTGCCGCCGGGGCTCTTCAGCGCGGGACTGCTGCGCACGCGGTAGCCCTCGCTGCCCGCGAGCAGTGGCAGGTGGTAGACAGTGTAGAGACAGTCGTCGTAGAGCTTGGTGCGGGCATTGTGTTGGTCCTTGACGAACTCGGCCGTGCTCTTCATCTTGTAGGCTTGCGCCGTGCAGTAGGCCGTGACGCGCGAGAGCTTGTCTGTCCGCCGGGCTTTGGGCAGGCGCTCTGCGTAGCTCTTGTCTTTTGGGCCGCCCTTGGCTGTCCGTCGCGCGAGAAGCTCGTCTGTGGGCGGTCCGTCGTACTCGTCGTCATCGAACTCGCCCTTCTCGTCCTCATTTTCCTCGGCGTCCGTCTCTGGCAGCAGGACCAGCTTCTCGCTGAGCTTGCTGGATCTCGTGGGCATGTGCGCCGGGATCAACCGGCCCGCGAGTTTTGGGTCGAGGGGGTGTCGCCCACTGGGCGTGCGCGTGTGGTTGAGCGGGCGAGCGTTGGGCGGACCGCGGCGCTGTTGCGAGGGAATGTCGGACGCGTACTGCAGGATATTGTCCACGGAAATGAGCTTCGCTGGGACTCTCTGCGAAGTTGGCTGGCGCTGCAGAGCCCCACGCGGCGGCGCATCTCGAGTATCCGTCATGAGCACCGTTGGGCCGCGTTTGCTCTTCACTGTTGGGCCGCTCATCTTGATGGAAACGTGTTGAACGTGATGGTCGCAATTGCGGCGTTGAAGCTTCACGTCTCGGTGCACGTCATAGCCCGTCCCTGGCACGTGCAGCATCTCCACACCTTAGAGGCTCCTGATATTACACCCAGGGGTTCAAGAATGATTCAAATGTTTGGACTGAACCTAAGTATTGCTACGTCAAAGTCCACTGTCTCCCATCGCCCAAACTCCGTGCTGTAACAAGGACAATCATGCAAAAGCCAAAACCATACCCTACCCTACCCTACCTAGACAAAGGAAAGTGATGTCGCTGATCGTCGCGACCTAGCAAAGCGCGAAGGGTATCAAGGTTGTGTGTCCGCTTCCGCACTGCCGTGCCACATCTCCGCTGAGTACTGAGTATTGAGAACGCCGCCAACTCAAGTAGACATTATACATTCGCAAACAAAAGGAAACAAGACCACCATGCTCACAGTCTCTTTCCTGGCACCAAGATGAAGAGACAGCAGATGGCTGTCGTAAGGAGCAAGAACATGACCAGCACCGTGAGTGACCGCCTGTTGAGTGTCTTTCGGACAAACGGTTCGCGGATCCTGTTGAAGTCGAAGAAGGTGTACTCGCTGTATCCCGCGAGGGCAATCATGGGGTCGAGCATGTACTGGTGAGTGAAGATGAGGTAAATGGCAATTGTGAATGGTAGGATGAGCTGTGCATCTGTTAGTCGCCCATAGTGTGAAGCTGTATACTCTCAAAACGTACCCAGCATCGTGTCGAACGAGACTTGTCCAGGAAGATGAGGATGAAGGCAGCCCAGACGGCCGCGAAGAAGCTGATGAGCCCGATAATAAGACGCAGCATCATACTCTGCGTGACCAGATTACCGAGACCCTTGGCTTGCAGGAATCCTGGGTACGCATCTCGCTCCATCGCCTGGAACACATAGTCCTTTGCGGGGTCGAACAGCTCGGGGTCGGCTCGCTGTTCCGGGCCTTCGATGGCATCTTGAATCTCCGCCAGGATGCTCTGAGGAATGATAATCTCTCGTTCGGAGCCTGGAAGAAGGTATGTGTAAAGGATCTTCTCGGCTGAGGCGCGCAGGTCTTCCCTTCGTGGCTGGGTGTTGTCGACAGACGAGTTTTGACCGGGCGAGCTGGAGTCACCAGGCGTTGCGAGCATCTGGAGACTTGGTCGTGGCAGGTCCCCGCTCAGGTTGCTACCCTGGCTGTTTTGTGGTGAGTGGTTGCGACTTCCGCGGTCCGATCTAAGGAACGCCGAGAGACGCTGGTCTGACAAGTTGGCACCCGTCGCCTTTTCGTTGTTCGAGGGTCCTTCTCCGGCATTGTCGAGGTCGAGGATGTATGATGATCGCTTCGACGCCTTGTCCGGGTCCGGTGTCTCTTCAATCATGGAGCGATGTAGCCGGCGGACGTACAGTCGACACAACTGCAGGTGCTGTGACACATCCAGCCTGACGTCTATTAGTGTTGCGCAGTAGTGGGAACTAGTTGGCTGTCTCACCAGAAGTCGAGGTAGTCTACGGATCGTTGAGAGTCGCGCATGTAGATGTAGAAGGAAAAGAGATCGAGCGGTGCGACCGTCTTGCGGCTCAGCACCTCGAAGAGCGTCGGAAATCGATTACGAGCTTGCCCATCGTAGAGCTCGGGAGCGTGATCGTGCGACATGGCGGGTCTAAGGTTGTGCTATCGATGCGCGCGCAGTATTGTCGTTGATCGAAGAATGGTGGTTGTAAGCAGTCGACGTGGTGTCCGGGGACGGCGCGCACGCAGCGTGTTTGCGTGCTTTATCGGGGATTGTTGGAAGAGTCGCGAGCGACGAGCGAGTGACGAGGGTGAGAGGCCGTGGGAAACTCCTTCTACACGTCGTTGTGTGGTTGGAAGCGAAGGTGAACTCGGGAGATTAGAGTGAACCTTGGAAGCAGCCTTTTGCTTGGCGCATCAACCGGGCGCGGCGGGTGGCTTCCACGATTGCGTTTTGGAGCCGACAAATGAACCTGACGTATCGCTATCGATTGCGATTGCGATCGTCTAAATCGCCATGTGCACGCGTCGATTTGGTTGAGCGAGTGTCTGCGACGTGGAGCTGATGGCACGGCTTCTGAAACCAGGCGAGGTCCACTTTCACATCACGTGATGTCGTACCTGCATGGCAACGGGATCGACGGCGTCGGGCCGATTCTGATCATTGCTTGACCGTTTCTTAACACACATCATCCAGCGTCACGTTGCAGCATATGGGTAGTGTGGGCGAAGTTAGGCAGCAGCTTGCACTGCCCTCTCATTCAAAGAGGATCACTTGGCGACGGAACTTTCAACTGCAACTATGGCTTCCACGTACACACTGCCCGAGGGCTTCCTCGAGGGTCCCGCACCAAGTCTGCAAAGGTCGCAGATCGATTTCGCCAAGCAAGGCTTGCACGAATATGACGGCCTATGGGCCGTGATTCTCGACGGTGTCCTGAGTGAAGAAGAATGCGAGCAACTTGTTACTGCCGCCGAAGCAACAACCAACGGAGAGTGGGCCCGAGCACTAATTAATATCGGCGGCGGAATGCAAGCCATGTATGAGGATACACGCAAATGCGGGCGTATCATATGGGACACCAAGGAGATCATGGCGAAGCTGTGGGCGCGGATAGAGGGGAGTGTACCCGAGATCCACAGCCTGTACGGACAGGCTGACATCACGGGGAACGGTCCGGCAAAGCGCGAAGAAGTCTGGAAAGTCACTCGGTTGAACGAGCGCGCGAGATTTCTCAAGTATGTTGGAGGAGAGTATTTCAAAGGTATGTACAAGCAAAGCTTTGTATTGATAGACCATCTCTGACCGGACAGCGCACTGTGACGGTTGCTACGAAACTCCTGATGGCAAGGAACGCTCGTATTTTACCCTCCATTTGTACCTCAACGATCCGGAAACAGGCAAGGATGGGCAGGAGCCGCTCGAGGGTGGTGCGACGACATTTTACTCCTGGAATATGCAAGAGCGTATCGATGTCACTCCAAAATGCGGACGAGCCCTCATGTTCCAGCACCGTCATCTCCTCCACTCAGGCGACGACCTTGTACGTGGGTTGAAGCTGACGATGCGAACGGATCTGATGTTCACAAAGGAGGAACAAGCGGCGACTGAGGCGGAAAATCCAATCTGAGTGCCTCCAGGACTGTGTTTTGCATATTGTTCTTCGTCAGTAGTATCCCCGAACCGCTGCTAGCTCCTCGGAGCAACTTACGTAGAGAAGAAAAAAATTGAACGGCCTTCCTCGCCCGAGTAATCAGAATCGAATGATACCCATCGCCCTTTCGCAGAAGCTACTCGAGGTCAAGTACGCCGCGTATTGTACTACAGTGTCACCGCGCCCTCTTGCGAGTTTGCAGCACACAATCTTCGCACCGACTCCCATAGGGACACCGCTTCCACGCACAAGTGCGCTTCCTGGGCCCTGAGCTTTCTGATGCCGAGTGCAGACGTGAGTCACGCCAGGCCCTTACGGGCAGTACCACCCTGAGGTGTGAGGGTGAAGATTACTCCGAATTTCTCCTGTGCAAGATGACAACCGTGAAGGCGTCTGTTGAGAGCAAAGTACGCAGCGTTGGTAAGGAAGACCGTTGAAGAGAGGAGGGTAATAGTGCTGGGGAGCTAGTTGAGTTTTATAGCTGCGGCTCGCGCTAGTGCGGGGGAACCGCGGCTCGCACAGAGTAGGGCGTGTCGTCATCCACAGACTGCACTCACTAGGTGCCGCAATAATCCGTGCGCACTATATCTGAAAGCTCTTAATCTCTTACGAAGAAACTGTTATTCTATTTTACTTTAGCTCTTTTCTAAGACTATCTTATATACTAATAATCTTTTAAGTTTTATTAGACTTATATATAAAATTATAATTGCTCTTTTATAGTAGATTAAATCTTATCTTATAAATTAGACTCTCTAGTAAGCTACTCTACTACTAGCTTATAAGAGCCTATATATAAGAATAGGCGCTAACTTTCTATACTAATAATATCTAAAAAGATAGCTAATTACTAAGTAGAAGTTCTAGCAAGTTAAAGTATTATATACTAGAAGTTTTAACTTCTAACTTAGTAACTAGATTAGCAAAGCTAAGCTAAGCTATATTAGGCCTAGTATAAGACTATCTAGATATAGTTCTTATACGTACCTCTTCTTTATCTAAGAAACTACTCTAGTTCTCTAGAGATAATAGTTTCTAAGTAGATATAGCTTAATTAGCTTAGAACCTCTAGTAACTATAATCTACTTAGAAGTAAAATCTACTTCTAAACTAAGCCTAGCTTAGCTTCTAGCTAATATCTCTCTAGACTAGCTTACTAGCTTAGCTAGCAGCTATCTATTAGATAAAACTAGAAATAAATTTCTTCTCTAAGATTATAATAAAGAAGATTAAACTAACTTAGACTTTAGAAAGATTTAAACTTATATTAGTAAAGTAAGTAATCTCTTAAGCTTAA
>Ga0265780_10004798_pt1 | contig 17306 bp, 16 predicted proteins | sample P1T30metagenome_FD_192432 | JGI IMG/M metagenome (GOLD analysis project Ga0265780, IMG submission 192432) | Plant litter microbial communities from East Loma Ridge, Irvine, California - P1 T30 | ecosystem: Environmental > Terrestrial > Plant litter > Unclassified | place: USA: California...
GCGAATAGGCGGGCGACAGCGGCGAATACGGAATCCCGGCGTATTGGCAGCCGAGGGCCAGCTGGGCATGTTCGAGGTCGTTCCCGGACAGGATCAGCACCGGCCGCTCCGGCGAGAGGCCGCGCTCCAGCAGGGCCTGGCCGATGGCGCGGGCGCCGGCCAGCGCATCGGCGTAGCCGAGGTGGCGCCAGGCCCCCTCTTCCTTGCGCGCCATGAAGCTGCGCCGCGGCGCATGCTGCGCCCAGTGCAGCAGCAGGTCGGTGGTGCGCGCCGCATAGTCGCCCAGCGGCGCGCGGGCACGAACGTAGGTGGCGCGCGGCGTCTCGCGGACGTCCACCGCCGCCGGGGCGAAACGCACCGGCCGATAAGGAACTGGTAACGCCATGCTGTCTCCTTCTTTATTCTTTTGGCACGACCTTGGCGGCGCCTGCATTCAGCCGGCCTGGCGCACCTTGTTGGTCTTGGCGTCGAGGAAGGCGGCAAGGCGCAGCTGGGTGTCGGGATCGCTGGCCGCGACGGAGGCCATCAGGGACTCGGTCATCAATCCGTCCTGGATCGACTGGTCGGCGATGCGCGGCAGCACGTGCATGACGCCGAAGTTGGTCATGGGGGCGTTCCCGGCGATCTTCCCGGCCAGTTCCATCGCCTTGTCGATGCCCTTGCCCGGCTCGACCAGGTAGTGGCTGATGCCGGCATCCTGGCCTTCGCGGGCGTCCAGCACCCGGCCGGTCAGCATCATGTCGGTCATGCGCGAGACGCCGATCAGGCGCGCGATCCGCACCGAACCGCCGCCGCCGACGAACAGGCCGCGCGAACCTTCCGGCAGCGCGTAGAAGGCCGAGGATTCGGCCACCCGCACGTGGCAGGCGCTGGCCAGTTCCAGGCCGCCGCCGACCACCGCGCCATGCAGCAGGGCGATCACCGGCACCCGGCCGAAACTGATGCGCTCGAAGGCGGCATGCCACATGCGCGAGTGGAACACCGCCTCGGTGGTGTTGTTTTTTCGGACTTCCGACAGATCGAGACCGGCGCAGAAGGCCGGGCCGTCTCCCAGCAGGACCGCGGCGCGCGCGGTCTCGGGCAGCGATTCGAAACAGACCTGCAGTTCACGCACCAGGTCGTCGCTGAGCGCATTGCGCTTGGCCGCCCGGCACAGCGTGATCTTGGCCACGGCGCCTACCATCTCGATGCTCAGCAGCGGGGTATCCGGTTTCTGGCTCATCATCCTGGCTTCCTTAAGATACTCATCAAATTTAATGGTTATATCTTATAACGAAGTTGTTGCGACGAACAAGCACTTTGATTATTATTTATAACAATTAAACGTTATATCCAAGGAGACAATATGCAAGTCATCAGCCCCGCCGCCGCCGCCGCCCTGGTCCAGGACGAAGCCACCATCTTCCTGGGCGGACTGGCCATGATGGGCCTGGCGGAGGAAGTCCTGACCGCGCTGGAACGGCGCTTCCTGGCCGACGGCCACCCGCGCGCCTTGAGCACCTGGGCCTGCGGCGCGATCGGCAACGGCGGCACCGGCGGCATGGTGCATTTCGCCCATGCGGGCATGATCAGGCGCACCGTGGCCGGCCACTTCGGCCAGACCGGCAAGGAACTGATGGGCATGATCTACCGCGACGAAGTCGAGGCCTACAACTTCCCCCAGGGTTCGCTGTCGCACCTGACCCGCCACATCGCCGCGCGCACCCCCGGCCTCCTGACCAAGGTCGGCCTGGGCACCTTCGTCGATCCGCGCCAGCAGGGCGGCAAGCTCAATCCCGGATCGACCGAGGACCTGGTGCACCTGGTCGATTTCGCCGGCGAGGAATGGCTGCACTACCCCTGCCCGCACATCGACGTGGTGATCATCCGCGCCACCCTCGCCGACGAAAAAGGCAACCTGACGCTGGACAAGGAAGGCGTGCACCTGGAGCAGCTGCAGCTGGCGCAGGCGGCGCGCGCCTGCGGCGGCATCGTCATCGCGCAGGTGGAACGGGTGGTGCAGGCAGGCAGCCTGCACCCGAAACAGGTCAAGGTGCCCGGCTACCTGGTCGACTACGTCGTCGTCGGCACCCCCGAAACGCATATGCAGTCGATCAGCACGGTGTTCGATCCGGCCTTGTGCGGGGACCTGCGGGTGCCGGTGGGTTCGCTCAAGCCGATGGCGCTCGACGAGCGCAAGGTGATCGCGCGCCGGGCCGCGATGGAGCTGCAGGCCGGCGCCATCACCAACCTGGGCATCGGCATCCCGGCCGGTATCCCGGCCATCGCCGCCGAGGAAGGCGTGGCCGATCTGCTCACGCTGAGCATCGAAAGCGGGGTGAATGGCGGGATCCCGGCCCAGGGTGGCGACTTCGCGCTGGCCTACAATGCCGAATCGATCATCGACCAGTCGGCCCAATTCGACTTCTACGACGGCGGCGGCCTGGACGCCAGCTTCCTGGGCCTGGCCCAGACCGACAACCAGGGCAACGTCAATGTCAGCATGTTCAACGGCCGGCCGGTCGGCTGCGGCGGCTTCATCAACATCACGCGCGGCACCGGGAAGCTGGTCTTTTGCGGCACCTTCACGGCGGGCGGGCTGGAGGTGGCGGTGGAGGACGGCCGCCTGCGCATCGTGCAGGAAGGCCGCTCGCGCAAGTTCATCGAACAGGTGGAACAGATCACCTTCAATGGCGCCGATGCCGCCCGGCGCGGCCAGCGCGTGCTGTTCGTGACCGAGCGCGCGGTGTTCCGGCTCACCCCCGACGGCCTGGAACTGACGGAAATCGCGCCCGGCGTCGACCTGGAGCGCGACGTGCTGGCGCACATGGGCTTCCGCCCGCTGATGCGCGAGGTGCGCACCATGGATGCGCGCCTGTTCATGCCGGCGTGGGGCGGCCTGAAGGCGGCGCTGGACGCACGTTGAAGCGGCGCGGCCGTGGCCGCGCCGGGCGGATCATTCCTGGGGGGCCTCGCCTTCCAGGAAGATCTTCTGCAGCAGCGTGACGAGCTGGCTGCGTTCCTCGTCGCTGAGCATGTCGGTGGCCTTGCGCTCCAGTTCCGTGACCGTCTTCTCGGCCTTGGCGCACAGCTTGGCGCCTTCGGCGGTCAGGACCAGGGTTTGCGAGCGCTTGTCGAGCGGATTGCGCTGGCGCATCAGCAGGCCGCGCGTTTCCAGGCGGTCCAGCAGGATCGCCAGGTTGGGCGGCGAGACGTTCACGGCGCGCGACAGGCGCTTCTGGGTGATGTTGGGATTCGCGCTCAGCAGGCTGAGCACCGTGAAATCGACGGCGCGCAGCTCGAATTTCTTCATCCGCTCGTCGAATTGCGGCAGGATGGTCAAATAGGCACGCCGGCAGTTGTAGCCGACCAGGCTGAGTAACAGGCTCTGGTCGAGCGGCTGGCCCGCGGCTTCCTGCACGGCGTCGGCGAGTTTGGCTTCTTGGCGTTTTGCCATGTTTATCGTTTTAAAATAAAACGATTATAAATAAAAAAAGTTGCGCGACAAAGCATTCGGTCCGGCCTCACAGGTCGAGCACCAGCAGGGGCGTCCTGGCACGCGAACAGCAGGGCGTAAACTGGTCGTTCGCCGCCTGCTCTTCCTCGGTGAGGTAGAGGTCGCGGTGCTCCGGCACGCCGTCCAGCACCCGCGTCAGGCAGGTGCCGCACACGCCCTCTCCGCAGGAATACGCGATCTCGACGCCCTGCTGCGCCAGCGCCTCGATCACGCTCTGGCCCGCCGCCACGCTCACCACCTTGCCGCTCGAGGCCAGCTTGACCTCGAACGGCCGGTCGCCGCCGGTCTCCAGGGCCGCGTTGCCGAAGTATTCGACGTGCAGCCGCGCGGCCGGCCAGCCCATGGCGCGGGCAGCGCCCAGCACGTGGTCGATGAAGCCCTGCGGGCCGCACACATACAGCTGGGTCGCGGCGCCGGCCGCTTCCAGCAGGCCGGCCAGGTCCAGCTTCTGGGCGGCCTCGCCGCTGTCGTAGTGAAAATGCGCGTGCGCGGCGAAGGCTGAGGCCCGGATGCGCTCGCGGAAGGCGGCGCGCTGCGGCGAACGCGCGCAATAGTGCAGCTCGAAAGCGGCGCCCCTGCGCGCCAGGGTCTCGGCCATCGCCAGCAGCGGCGTCACGCCGATGCCGCCTGCCAGCAGCAGGCTGCGTTCGGCCTCGGCCAGCGGAAAATGGTTCTTCGGGGCGCCGATGCGCAGCCGGCTGCCTTCCTCGATCCGCTCGTGCATGGCCAGCGAGCCGCCACGCGAGGCGCCGTCGCGCAGCACGCCGATCTGGTAGCGGTGGGTCTCGCCCGGCGCGTTGCACAGCGAATACTGGCGCACCACGCCATCGTCCAGGTGGACGTCGATGTGGGCGCCGGCCTCGAACGGCGGCAGCGGCGCGCCATCCTCGCGCACCAGTTCGTAGCTGCAGATATCCTCGGCCTCGCGCAGCTTGCGCGCCACCCGCACCGCGATCGTGCTCATGCCGCCACCTCGCCGATGCCTGCCTGCCGTTCGCGCGCCAGCCAGGCGTCGATGATGCGGCGCGATTGCACGCCGCCGGCGTCGATGTTCAGCATCAGCAGCCTGCGCTCCGGATGCCGCAGGATGTTCTGCTGCTGGCGTTCGAGGATCTCGCGGTCCTCGCCGAAGATCCTGCCCTGGCCCTCGCGGATGGTGTTGGTGAGTTCCTGGTCCTGCGGCTTGAAGTTGCGCGCCATGCCCCAGAAATACCAGTGCGATGTCTCGGTCTCCGGCGTGATGAAGTCGACCACGATGCTCGCCACCTTGTGCGCCGCGTCGGCCTCGTAGCCGCCCTTGCCGGCATGCGCGACCCCGACCTCGATCATCACGTGGCTGGGCGCATTGAAGCGGCACACCTGCCAGCGGTCGACCGGCACCTCGTCGGCCAGGCCGTTCCCGCGCAGCGCAGCGCGCCAGAACGGCGGCGGCATGATGTTTTCCATGAAGCGGCTGGTGATCACCTGCTCGCCTTCGACCCTGGTGCTGACGGGCGCCTCGTCGATCTCCTTCTGGCCGATGCTCGACGCATGGACATAGGTCTCGTGGGTCAGGTCCATCAGGTTATCGACCATCAGGCGGTAGTCGCAGGCGATGTGATACAGGCCGCCGCCATAGGCCCATTCCGGATTGTCGGCCCATTCCAGGTGGTGGATCGCGGCCGGGTCGGCCTGTTCCCGCTCGCCGGGCCAGACCCAGATGAAGCCGTAACGCTCTTCCACGGCATAGCTGCGGATGCAGGGGAAACCGCGCACGCGCTGGCCGGGCATCGCGACCGCCCTGCCCTCGCAGCCCATTTCCAGGCCGTGGTAGCCGCACACGAGATGACCGTCGCGCACGAAGCCGAGCGACAGCGGCGCCCCGCGGTGCGGGCAGAAGTCCTCGACGGCGGCAACCCGTCCCTCCTTGCCGCGGTAGAACACGATCTTTTCGCCGCAGATCTGGCGGCCCAGCGGTTTGTCCGCGATCTCGTCGGGCGTACAGGCGACATACCAGGCATTTTTCGGGAACATGCGCGTCTCCTTTTATTTAATAACTTTCAGTACACTGAAGGTTAGAAAAGTATCAGGCCTTTGGCGGACGAAGTAAACTGGATGCTGTCACTTTCGATGGTGCGCCGCACCACATCCACACCAGGAGCACCATGCCACGCAAAGCCGCACCCGATCTTCCAGAGGGAATGCTCGACCTGTACGACCACCCGGGCCATTTGCTGCGCCGCGCCCAGCAGATCTCGGTGTCGATCTTCTACGACGAAATGGGCGCGGACCTCACGCCGGTGCAATACGCGATCCTGAGCCGGCTGGCCAGGCATCCGGGTATCGACCAGGTATCGCTGGCGGGCCTTGCGGCCATCGATACCTCCACCGGCGCGACGGTGTGCGCACGGCTGGAAGAAAAGGGATTATTGCTGCGTGAGGTACTCCCGCACAACCGGCGCCAGCGCGCCCTGCGCATCACCGACGCGGGGCAGGCCCTGCTCGACGGCCTGGAAGCCGGCGCCCAGCGCCTGCGCCAGCGCCTGCTCGCGCCCTTGAGCACGCAGGAACAGGCCGTGTTCATGGATTTGCTGGCGCGGCTGGTCCAGGAAAACAATGCGCAGAGCCGGGCGCCGCTGGCGCTGCCGCTGCCGCTTATACCGCCGAGCTAAGCACACGCAGGGGCCGGCACGTCAAGAAATTGCTTGATCGAAATCAAAGCCCCCATAAAAATCTGGCCGGCGTTTAAGGGATAAAATGTCATTCCAGAGGCATTGACAAGCTGTCGGAGTTCCCATGATTAACGTACTCCTCGCGGAAACGAATCCGGTCATGCGGGTCGGGCTGATCTCGGCCTTGCAGGAGAGCGAAGGTTTCGCCATAGCGGGCGCGGCCGGCACGATGCGGGAGTTGACCACGCTGGCCGCCAGGGGCCCCGTCGACGTCATGGTCGGCGAACTGGATTTCCTGTGGGCCGCGGGACGGCCGGCGATGGAGGACTTGAGCAGGACGTATCCGACCATGAAGCTGCTGGCCCACAACCATGCCCCCGGCCTGCTGCAGGCCGCGCAATTCCACGCGCTGGGCACGATGGGCTATCTGAGCCGGCATTGCTCGCCCAGCGAACTGCGGATCGCCATAGCGACGGTGGCGAACGGACAGTTCTACGTCAATGCGAGCCTGGCGCTGATCCTGTCCCAGGAGATCTTCAAGGCTGAAAACATCGCCGAAGCCTCCCTCTCGCCCAGGGAAATGCGGGTCTTCAGGATGCTGGCGATCGGCATCAGCGTCAACGGCATCGCCGCGCAACTGGCGATCAGCGCGAAGGCGGTGAGCGCGCTCAAGTCGCGCATCCTGGGCAAGATGCGCCAGTCGGATTTCAGCGCATTGACGCAATTCGCGCTGGCCCGGGGCTTCATCTGAGCTTTTCCCGGTGCGGCCCGGCCTGCCGGGACAGCTTCTACGCCGGATTGACGGGATCCTTGAACACCTGGTCGACGTAGCACCAGCCCCAGGTCTCCCCCGGCTCGTCCGAGCGGATCACGGGATGGCCGGTCGCGCGGTGGTGGCGGGTGGCGTGGCGGTTCTTGGAGTCGTCGCAGCAGCCGACATGGCCGCAGTTCAGGCAGACGCGCAGGTGTACCCAGCTGTCGCCGCTCTTGAGGCATTCTTCGCAGCCGTCGGTATTGCCCGCTTGCGGGCCGACTTCGTGGAAATGCTTGCAATCGTCGATCATCATCGTTCTCCGTAGGAATCAGGCACGCGCCAGTATCCCACGGCGCCCGGCGTTTGCCACTATCCTTCGGCGGAGGCGGCGGCGCACGAGGCGCCGCCGCGGGGCGGCTTACTTCAGCAGGCCCGACTTCGTCGGATCCGGCATCTTCCAGGCCACCAGGAAGGACACCGCGCACAGGGCCGTCACGTACCAGTAGAAGTTCTGCTCCATGCCGCCCGCCTTGAACCACAGCGCGACGTATTCCGCCGAGCCGCCGAACATGGCGTTGGCCACGGCGTACGAGAGGCCGACGCCGAGCGCGCGCACCTCGACCGGGAACATCTCGGCCTTGATCAAGCCGCTGATCGAGGTGTACAGGCTGACGATGGCCAGCGCCGCCACGATCAGCACGCAGGCCAGCACCGGGTTGGTGACGCCGCCCAGCGCATACATGATCGGCGCCGTGCACAGCGTGGCCAGGCCGCCGAACCACAGCATCGAGGTGCGCCGGCCGATGCGGTCCGACAGCGCCCCGAACAGCGGCTGCATGCCCATGTAGACCAGCAGCGCGACCGTCATCACGGCGCTGGCGGTCTTGGCGTGGAAGCCCACGGTATTGACCAGGTACTTCTGCATATAGGTCGTGAAGGCATAGAAGATCAGCGAGCCGCCGGCGGTAAAGCCGAGCACCGTGACGAAGGCGCGCTTGTGCTGCAGCAGCGCCGACAGGCGGCCGGCTTCCTTGCTGTTGCGGTCCGAATCCGTCGTGGTTTCGGTCAGCGAGCGGCGCAGGTAGAGCGAAACCAGGGCCGCGCAGGCACCCAGCACGAAGGGAATGCGCCAGCCCCAGGCCTTCAGTTCCTCGGTGCTCAGCACCTGCTGCAGCACCACCAGCACCAGCAGCGCCAGCAACTGCCCGCCGATCAGCGTCACGTACTGGAAGGAGGCGAAGAAGCCGCGCCGGCCGGATGCCGCGACCTCGCTCATATAGGTGGCGCTGGTGCCGTATTCGCCGCCCACCGACAGGCCCTGCAGCAGGCGCGCCAGCAGCAGCAGCACCGGCGCCGCGGTGCCGATCGTGGCGTAGGTCGGCAGCATGGCGATCATCAGCGAGCCGAAACACATCATCAGCACCGAGATCATCATCGATTGCTTGCGGCCGTAGCGGTCGGCGATGCGGCCGAACAGCCAGCCGCCCACGGGGCGCATCAGGAAGCCGGCGGCGAAGATGCCGGCGGTGTTGAGCAGCTGCGTGGTCGGATTCCCGGACGGGAAGAAGGCCGACGAAAAGTACAGCGCGAGGAAGGAATAGATATAGAAGTCGAACCACTCGACCAGGTTGCCCGACGATGCGCCGACGATCGCCATGACGCGCTGGCGCGAAGTCAGGTCCTGCGTCGCCGTGTTGGCCGGCTTGGGGTTGTTGCCGTCTCTTGCCATGATTGTGTCTCCTGTTTCTGTTTCTGTGCTTGCTACGGGTACTGCCTGCCTGCGGGGTTCAGACGCGCTCGATGATCAGGGCGATGCCCTGCCCCACTCCGATGCACATCGTGCACAGGGCATAGCGCCCGCCGCTGCGCTCCAGCTGGTGCAGCGCGGTGGTCGCCAGGCGCGCGCCGCTCATGCCCAGCGGATGGCCGAGGGCGATCGCGCCGCCCTGCGGATTGACGCGTGGGTCCTCCTCGGACAGGCCCAGCTCGCGCAGCACGGCCAGTGCCTGCGCGGCGAAGGCTTCGTTCAGTTCGATCAGGTCCATCTGTTCGAGCGTGAGGCCGGCCTGGCGCAGCAACTTGCGCACCGCCGGCACCGGTCCCATGCCCATGACGCGCGGCGCCACCCCGGCCGAGGCCATGCCGACGATGCGTGCGCGCGGCGTCAAGCCGTGGCGCGCGGCGGCCTCCTTGCTGGCGACGACGAGCGCGCAGGCGCCGTCGTTGATGCCGGAGGCGTTGCCTGCGGTGACCGTGCCGTCCGCGCGCACCACCGGCTTGAGTTTCGCCAGCGCCTCCAGCGTGGTCGCACGCGGATGCTCGTCGCGCGTCACCACCAGCGGCTCACCTTTCTTTTGCGGGATCGTGACGGCGACGATCTCGGCGTCGAACAGCCCGGCCTCCTGGGCGCGCGCTGCTTTCGCCTGGCTGGCCAGCGCGAAGCGGTCCTGCTCCGGGCGGCCGATGCCGAAGTCCGCCGCCACGTTCTCGGCGGTTTCGGGCATGGTGTCGACACCGTAGGCTTCCTTCATCTTCGGGTTGACGAAGCGCCAGCCCATGGTCGTGTCCTGCAGCTGCGCCTGGCGCGAGAAGGCGCTGTCGGCCTTGCCCATCACGAAGGGCGCGCGCGTCATCGACTCGACGCCGCCGGCGACGACCAGTTCCGCCTCGCCGGCCTTGATCGCGCGCGCCGCGATGCCAAGCGCATCCAGGCCGGAGCCGCACAGGCGGTTGACGGTGGTGGCGCCGGCTTCCTGCGGCAGGCCGGCCAGCAGCGCGGCCATGCGCGCGACGTTGCGGTTGTCCTCGCCCGCCTGGTTGGCGCAGCCGAGGATGACGTCGTCGAGGGCTGACCAGTCGACGTCCGGATTGCGCGCCATGAGGGCGCGCAGCGGGATCGCGCCCAGGTCGTCGGCGCGCACGTCTTTCAGGGCGCCGCCGTAGCGGCCGATCGGGGTGCGCACGGCGTCGCAGATATAGGCGTCTTGCATGGTTTTCTCCAGTCCTTGAGTGGCCGCTCAGGCTGCGAGCGGCTGGTGGATGAGGGGCACGCCGGTGAGGCGCTCGAGTTCCTCGAACGACAGGTCGTCAACGATCTCGCGCACCGCCAGGCCATCAGGCGTGACGTCGAGCACGGCAAGGTCGGTATAGATGCGGCTGACGCAGGCCACGCCGGTCAGCGGATAGCTGCACTGCGCCACGATCTTGCTGGCGCCGTCGCGGGTCTGGTGTTCCATCATGACGAACACGCGCTTGGCGCCGATCGCCAGGTCCATCGCGCCGCCGACCGCGGGAATCGCGTCGGGCGCGCCGGTATGCCAGTTGGCCAGGTCGCCCCGGCTCGACACCTGGAAGGCGCCGAGCACGCAGATGTCGAGGTGGCCGCCGCGCATCATCGCGAACGAATCGGCGTGGTGGAAGTAGCTGCCGCCGGCCAGCAGGGTCACCGGCTGCTTGCCGGCGTTGATCAGGTCTTCGTCTTCCTCGCCCTTTGCCGGCGCCGGTCCCATGCCGAGCAGGCCGTTCTCGCTGTGCAGGAAGATGTCGCGTTCCGGCGGCAGGTGGGCGGCGACCATGGTCGGCAGGCCGATGCCGAGGTTGACGTAGGCTCCCTCGGGGATGTCGCGGGCGACGCGCGCTGCGATCTGGTCGCGGGTCAGTCTTTGCATGGTCAGGCTCCTTGCTGCACGACGCGTTGAACGAAAATCCCGGGGGTGACGATGGTTTCCGGATCGAGCTCGCCCAGTCCCACCACCTCGCTGACCTGGGCAATGGTGCAGCGCGCGGCCATCGCCATGACGGGGCCGAAGTTGCGCGCCGTCTTGCGGTACACCAGGTTGCCCCAGCGGTCGCCGCGCAGCGCCTTGATCAGCGCGAAGTCGGCGTGGATGGGCGACTCGAACACATAGTGGCGGCCGTCGATGAGGCGGGTTTCCTTGCCCTCGGCCAGGGCGGTGCCGTAGCCGGTGGGGCTGAAGAAGCCGCCGATGCCGGCGCCGGCGGCGCGGATGCGCTCGGCCAGGTTGCCCTGAGGCGTCAGCTCGAGTTCGATCTCGCCGGCGCGGTACAGCGCATCGAAGACGTGGGAATCGGCCTGGCGCGGGAAGGAGCAGATGATCTTGCGCACCCGGCCTGCCTTGAGCAGGGCCGCCAGTCCGGTGTCGCCGTTGCCGGCGTTGTTGTTGACGATGGTGAGTTCGCGCGCACCCTGGGCGATCAGGGCGTCGATCAGCGCCGACGGCATCCCTGCCGTGCCGAAGCCGCCGATCAGGATGGTAGCGCCGTCGTGGATGCCGGCGACCGCCGCATCCAGTGAGGGGGAAATCTTGTCGATCATCGATGAAATCCTTTCTTGTGCGTGGCAGCGATGGCACGGCATGTCGTTACGGATTGACAGTGTTCGATAACCGAACTAATGTCTGATTACAGAACGATTGGGCCGAGTGTAGGATTTTCGCTGGACCGTGCGCAAGACGGCTATCGGAAATGTGTTCGATTGCCGAACAGTTTTTTGCGGACTTGTAAAGAGAGAAATATGAACGACGCAGACCAGGCGGACACGGCCATCCAGGCAGAAGATCCTGCACAGAGCGACCCTAACTTCATGCTGTCGCTGGCGCGCGGGCTGGCGGTGCTGCAGGCCTTCAGCGACCAGCGCCGCAGCCTGACCATCGCCCAGATCAGCCACCGCACCGCGATCCCGCGCGCCTCGGTGCGGCGCTGCCTGCACACCCTGATCCAGCTCGGCTATGCGGAAGCGGACGGCAACAACTTCTCGCTCAAGCCCAAGGTGCTCTCGCTCGGCTACTCCTATCTGTCGTCGACGCCGCTGACGGTGTCGGCCCACCCCTACCTGAACCAGATCAGCCGCAGCCTGAACGAATCGTGCTCGCTGGCGGTGCTGCAGGACGACGAAGTACTGTACGTGGGCCGTTCGGCGGCCTCGCGCATCATGTCGGTCTCGCTCACCACCGGCAGCCGCCTGCCGGCCTACTGCACGGCGCTGGGCCGCACCATGCTGGCGCACCTGGCGCCGCAGGAGCTCGACGCCTACCTGGCGCGGGTGCCGCTGAAGGCCATGACCGAGCGCACCGTGGTCAATCCGGAACGGCTGAAGGAGATCCTGGCCGGCGTGCGCGAAGCCGGCCACGCCTTCGTCGACGAGGAGCTGGAGATCGGCCTGCGCTCGATCGCGGTGCCGGTGCGCGGCGCCTCGGGCAATGTGCTGGCGGCGCTGAACGTGGGAGCGCACGCAGCGCGGGTGTCGCAGCGCAAGATGATGGAAGAATTCCTGCCTGCCTTGTTGAAGGGGGCGCAGGATTTGTCGATCCTGCTGCCGTGAGGAGCTGGCTCCTCTATGCTATGCCGAAATCATGTTCAGCAGGTCGAGGTAATGCGCACTGACTGGCTCATACTTGGCCGGAGATAGCCATGCATGCCCACCAGCGGCGCAGGCATTCGCATATCCCCACGTGGCGACTCGTCCCACGGTAGCGAGATCTCCGACGATTCCGGCCTCGGCACCGATGCCAAGCAGATCGTCTCCATATTTAACGACCCGTTCGAGCCAGCGTTCCAGGTGCGAATGCGCGGCCAGGCTGTCCGACTTGCTCCGGTTGCACGAGGGGTGCGCCAATACGAAATTGTGCGCCAGGTCCCTCGGGTACAGGGAAAACGGAATGAAATGGTCGACATCCATCTCGGTGACACTGTCCCCGCAGTAGAAGCAGCGGTTATTATCGAGCTTGCGCAGGCCCTGTCCAATCAGAGCAAGCGACTGTCTGGACGTCGAGAAAAGGAAATCCTCGAGATCGCGAGCATCGCCGAAGATCCCGTGATTCCGGCGATTCAGCTTGATATGCGTTGCCCAATGCGAGCGGGACAACTGCTGCACCAAGGGATAAAAACGACGCAGGCAATAGGAGATCCCCGGATGCAAACGAACACTGCCGCGCTCAGCGCGTTCGTACAGGAAAGGGTCGCTCGCACCGCCAAAATTCTGCAAGTAATTCAAGGGCTGCGCCGATACCGTCGCTGCTACGCGCGTGATCAATGACGCATATTCCGGTTCCCGCTTCGCCTGCAGCACGGTAGCGGCACCAGTGGATGCCCGAAACTGCGCGATCGACGTCAATACGGCCGCCTGGCTACCAATATTCTGGCTCAGTACGCTGGCGCCGGCTCCCGCATGCGGAGGCTTGTAAGGACTCGTGTGATTCCAATATAGATAGACGAATCGCTCGGCAATCTGGCGAACCGACAGCAACACACTTGCCCCGTCGTCGGCGCCTAGCTCGACGGCCAGGTCTGCCAAAGAAACCAGCAGGGCAAATTTATACGTCGCAGTAAAGTCGCCTTCCGCAAACAGCCTTTGCAGTTTGGAGAGAAAAGCCAGCTGGGCCTCTGCCGATGGCGGACGCGATAACGTCACTCCCGCTCGCTCCAGTAATCGGCCTTCTCTGGAATAATCCAGCGCACGCCACCCCTCGGATCCGCGCAGTCGCCATCGAAACGCGGAATTAGATGGATGTGCAGATGCGGCACGGTTTGTCCTGCCGCGGCGCCGTCATTGATCCCGATATTGTAGCCGTCTGGCTGGAACTCCTGCTGCGCCATGGCCTTGGCCTGGTCGAGCAGTTCGAGCATGGCGCTTCTTTCCTGTTCGTCGATCTCGAAGAACGATCCGACATGCCGCCTTGGCACTACCAGGCTGTGGCCGGTCGACACCGGAAAACCGTCGCGAAACCAGATGGCGTAGGCGTTCTGCCCGAGGATGCGGGATGTCGGCAGTGTGCAAAAAGGACAGGCTTTGTCTGTCATTGTATTCAACCAACGATGCGCCGGAAGGAGGCGCGGTAGTCGATCGGCTCTAGATGGAGCTGCTTGGAAATATCGCCCTGGAGCATATACAGTGAGGGCTCCTGGCGAAATTGAAACACGCGATAGAGGAAGAACTCATCGCCAACTTCCGTCGAAAACTCGACTTCGTTCCGGGAGACGATGAATGATGAGCGATAGGAACCGTTGGTCGTCTTGACTTCGATATAGCGTGGTCGATCGGCCGTATCGAAGGAAAGGATGTCGTAGCCCGCACCATCGCCGAGGCGGTCCGATATCCAGTCGAGGCGTTGCAGGAGTTCCGGCCGGCCCTCGTCGAGCAGCCTTCGGTGTTCGAAGGCGATCGCCCATTGCTCCCCTGCCCGGCCTAGCCTGCGATTGGCCTCGTCTCTGGCCGCGAAATCGCATTTTCGTGGAAGACGCAGCTTTGCATTGGTGGCTGCCAGCTGGGTAACCGTTTCGATCGGCGGTGGTTCGATGGGGATCGCCTTATAGGTTTTCTCTGCCGACGGTTTCAGGTCTGCCAGCTTATCGATAATCTGCCCAAGCGACTCGGCATGCGCGAGGACGAAGCTTTGTACAGCCTTGCGCAACAATAATTGTGAGTTGCCGCGAGGCTTATATCCAGGAATATAGGGCAGGTCCATGCTCTGCAGGACCGCACTGATGTTCTGGTGCTTAAGTTCGACGGACCCTTTACTACGCCCACACAATTTCATACGCAGGTCGGCGTTGAAATCGGTTTTCTTATATTTCTCCCCCGAGGCATCGAGACGAAGCATCTCGAAGTAAGAAGCGACCGCTGCGTCGACCTCTTCCGATGTCCAGTCTTCGCCTATCCGGATGACTTCGAATCCCAGGCTCTGCAATTTTGGAACGACGCTCATTTCCCCGCCGGAGAAATCGGCTGGATGCAGCGGACCTCGCTCTGGAAACTGGTGGCCGTAGGCGACGCCAACAATCGCTTTGGAATCGCATAGCGAGCCGGAACGCGGGTCGCGCACCAGGAAATCCCGCGACTTGCCATAGCCATAGCGCTGTAGGAAGGTACTGCGGCTGAGGACGACGAATTCATCCAGCGCAGCCTGCACTGCCAAAGGACTTTTTAGATGGCTTAGTTCGGCTGGCATTCCGGGAACTGGTTTTACGAATGAATTAGATAATGAACACTCTAGCATTCACAATGCATTCTGAAAAGAAAAATAGCCCACGTCGAGGTGGGCTATTTTCAGCTTTGGAGGCATGGACGAAGTTGCCTTCGACTACGCTCCCCAGCGACGCGCCAGGCTTAAATCTGCGTCGAATACAGCGCGTGATGCGTCAGGATGAACAGCGTGCGCTTGTCCGCCCCGCCGAAGATCAGCTGCAGCGGACGCGCCGGTACGTCGATGCGGCCGCTCTGCTTGCCGTTTGCGTCGTAGATGAAGACCTGGCCGTTGGCCACGTACACCTTGCCGTCCGGGCCCACGGCCGCGCTTTCGCCGCCGCGGTCGGCCACCTGTTTGAGGTCGGTCAGCGCACCGCCGGCGCCCACCAGGCCGCTGTAGGTGATGTTGCGCGAGGCATTGGTGAACACCGCGCGCTGGCCCACCGGCGCCAGGACGAAGCCGTTGCTGTCGAGCGTGTCGGACCAGCGGTGGCCCAGGTGGTCGAGCGAGCCGTGGCGGGTGACGCGGAAGGCCGGCAGCACCAGGCTGCCGTCCGCCGACACATACTCGCGCTCCTTCGGTTTCCCGGCATCGCGCGCGAACATTTCGTCCAGCGTGGTGAACTCGTAGGTGTCCAGATTCAGCTGGTCCTGGAATTCGCCGTTGATCCAGAAGTTTACCGGCAGCGCCACGCGCGCGTTCGGACGCGCCGTCGTCGCCGTCGGCTTGATCGTCGACATCAGCGTGCCCGGCACGCCGGGCTTGAGCGTGTACACGGTGCCCTCCTTGCCGGCGGATGACAACACCATCAAGTTGTCGCTGCCGTCCACCGCCAGGTTCACCGGGTCGAGCGAATAGTCGCTCACCGTCTTCAGGCCCTCGCCCTTCAGGTAGCTGAAGATGTGCTTGAAGTGGCGGTCGATGAAGTACAGCCTGCCCTTCGAATCGACGGCGGCGCCGGCGATCGAATAGAAGCCGTCTTCCAGCTTGTCCACTTTGGCCGGCGCCGGTGCCGGCCTGGTGGTCTGCTTGCCGGTGTAGTCGAGCCTGGAAAACATGCGCTCGCGCACTTCGATCTGGTTGGTGACGTCCGTGATCGCGTTCTCGTAGCCGTACTTGGAAACGCGCAGGTCGGCCACGCAGCCGTTCTCGTCGCAGGTAGGGAAGCCGCTCTCGGAATTCACCGCGACGTTGCGGAAGCGGATGTCGCTCGAGTTGCTGATCCTGACGGCGGTCGGCGCCGGCTTGATCGAACGGGTCACGCGGTAGGCGTGGAAGTTGGCGATCAGGATGTTCTTCGAATTGCGGATGTCGAGCGCCACCGAATCGGCGCCGTCATGCACTTCTTCCTCGGTCTGCGGAGCGTGGAATTCCCAGTTCTCGACGCCGTCCAGCACGATCTCGTTCCTGATGTGGTGCTCCGCCGAGAGTTCGTACACGCGGCCCGGGGTCCTGGTGTTGGTGACGTAGAAGCCGGCCTGGGCATGCCCGGCCGGGGTCCACACGCCGGTGAAGGTGCCGCCGCCGCCGTCGGTCACCCAGACGTTCGGGTACTGGCGGTCCCACCAGGCCGAGGTGTCGAAGCGCGGACCCTTCTTGTACGGGTCGGTGTCGGCGCCCATGCTCCACTGGAAGCGGATGTCGTCCACCAGCGATTTCTCGCCGGCGCGCCACAGCAGTCCCACGGCGCGGTTGTTGACCTCACCGGTGTTGATGCCGATGCCGGTCACGATGGCGTCGCCGCCGCGCGCGCTCTCGATCACGGCCTTCGGCGTATCGGTGCCCTGGTACAGCGGCGAACCGTTCGGCAGGCGCAGCTGGGTCAGGCCCGGGTGCAGGCCGATCAGCACCGTGTCGGGCTTGAAGCGGATGGTATCGTTGACCACGTAGATACCGAGCGGCAGGTAGACCACGCGGCGGCTGTCGATCGCCTTCTGGATCGCGGCCGTGTCGTCCGTCACGCCGTCGCCCTTGGCGCCGAAGCCGTGCGCATTGGCCCAGTCCTTCGTCGCCGGCAGCGCGCGCATCACCCGCTCCGTGTTTTCCTTGGCGGGCAGCGCGGCGGTCTTGACGTTGGTGTCGAACTGGCCCGGTTCGCCCAGGGCCGCCAGTTTCAGGCCGTGGTTGAATTCCGTGACCTGGTAGTCGGGGCCCGCGCCCGCGACCTTTTTGCCGCTGTCGCGGAACTGCGCGAACACCGGCACGTTGCGCGCGCTGATGCGCTCGAAGCCGACCTGGGTATAGACATTGTTCTCGTTGCTGATGACGACGCCGGCCTTCGACACGTTCTCGAAGCGCACGTCCTTGCCCCACAACCAGTCGCCGTAGCCGCGGTCGATCTCGATGCCGACCGGCGTGTTGCGGATCTCGGTGTTGGCCAGCGTGAGCGCGGCTTCGTGTTCGCGGATGGCGGCGTCGCG
>Ga0265780_10004801_pt1 | contig 17296 bp, 13 predicted proteins | sample P1T30metagenome_FD_192432 | JGI IMG/M metagenome (GOLD analysis project Ga0265780, IMG submission 192432) | Plant litter microbial communities from East Loma Ridge, Irvine, California - P1 T30 | ecosystem: Environmental > Terrestrial > Plant litter > Unclassified | place: USA: California...
ACCAGGATCTCGAAGGGTTTATCGAGGGCCGCCGGCGCCGGCGCGGCATACGCGGCCAGGGCCTGTTCGATGTCGGCCAGCGACAGCGTACTGACTTCCGGCTTGCGCAGCGATCCGCCCAGCACCGACACGAAGCTCGGGCAAAAGCCTTCGACGCAGGAGTAATCCTTGTTGCAGGACGATTGCTCGATCTGGCGCTTGCGGCCGAATTCGGTTTCCAGGGGCAGGATCGACAGGCAGTTCGACTGCACGCCGCAGTCGCCGCAGCCTTCGCACACGGCCGGGTTGATCACCATGCGGCGCGCCGGATCGGGGAAGACGGTCTTGCCCGGCTTGTTCTTCTTGCGGCGGCGGCGCTTTTCGGCGGCGCAGGTCTGGTCATACACCAGCACCGTCACGCCGGGAATCTCGCGCAGTTCGCGCTGGATCGCATCGAGTTCTTCGCGGTGGTGCACGGTGACGCCCTGCGGCAGCGCGACGCCCTGGTAGTTCTCGGGCTGGTCGGTCACAACAACGGTCTTGCGCGCGCCTTCGCTCACCACCTGCTGCACGATCTGCGGCACCGACAGGCTGCCGTCCACCGGCTGGCCGCCGGTCATCGCGACGGCGTCGTTGTACAGGATTTTATAGGTGATGTTGGTGCGCGCAGCCACGGCCTGCCGGATCGCCAGCGAGCCGGAATGGTAGAAGGTGCCGTCGCCCAGGTTCTGGAACACGTGCGGCTCGTCCACGAAGCGCGAGGACGCGACCCAGCTGACGCCCTCGCCGCCCATCTGCGACAGGTAATTCGTGTCGCGCTTCATCCAGGTGGCCATGAAGTGGCAGCCGATGCCGGCATAGGCGCGGCTTCCTTCCGGCACGCGGGTCGAGGTATTGTGCGGGCAGCCCGAGCAGAAGTACGGCGTGCGCTTGACGCCGTCGGCCCCGTTCGAGGGCAGCGCGGCGGCGCAGAAGTCGGGCAGCATGCGGCCCAGGTCCAGCGCGGGAAAGCGCGGCGCCAGCCAGTGCACCAGGGCCGGCGCGATGCGCGAAGGACGCAGCTCGCCCAGCGCCGACAGCAGCGGCGCGCCGTCGCGGCCGGTCTTGCCGACCACGGTCGGGCGGCTCTCGGTTGGCAGGTTGTAGAACAGGTTTTTCACCTGCTGCTCGATCACCGGCCCCTTTTCTTCCACCACCAGGATTTCTTCGAGGCCGGCGGCAAACGCGGCCAGGCGGGTGCGCTCCAGCGGGAAGGTCAGGCCGGGCTTGTAGACGCGCACGCCGAGTTCTTCCAGGCGCGACAAGGGCAGGCCGAGGCGTTCCAGCGCTTCGACCAGGTCGAGGTAGGCCTTGCCGGCGCTGATGATGCCGATGCGCGCTTGCGGCGCGGCCACCGTCAGGCGGTCGATGGAATTGGCGCGGGCAAAGGCCTGCACCGCTTCCAGCTTGGCGTCAAGCCGCACTTCCAGCGCCAGGCCCGGCAAGTCGGGCCAGCGATTGTGCAGGCCGTCCGGCGGCGCCACGTAATCCTGCGGCGGCGTGAACGAGGGCATGGGCGGCAGCTCGACCACGGCGCCGCCTTCCACGGTTTCCGAAATCGCCTTGAAGCCGCACCAGGCGCCGGAGAAGCGCGACAGCGCCCAGCCGTACAGGCCGAACTCCAGGTATTCCTGGATGTTGGCGGGATTGATGACCGGCATGCTCCAGGCGATCAGCGCCTGCTCGCTCTGGTGCGGCATCGACGAGGACACGCAGCCGTGGTCGTCGCCCAGGATGACCAGCACGCCGCCGTGGGGCGAGGAGCCATACACGTGGCCGTGCTTCAGGGCGTCACCGGCGCGGTCCACGCCTGGGCCCTTGCCGTACCACATGCCGAATACGCCATCGACCTTGCGCGTCGGGTCGGCCTCGACCTGCTGCGAGCCCATGACGGCGGTGGCGCCGAGTTCTTCGTTGATCGCCGGCAGGAAGTCGATGCTGCGCTGCTTTAAGAGGTCTTTCGCGCGCCACAGTTCCTGGTCGACCGCGCCCAGCGGCGAGCCGCGGTAGCCGCTGACGAAGCCGGCCGTGTTCAGGCCCTGGCGTTCATCGAAGACTTTTTGCATGCACAGCAGGCGCACCAGGGCCTGGGTGCCGGTGAGGAAGACGCGGCCGCATTCGCGGCGCAAGTTGTCGTCGAGGGCGTAGTCGGGGTCGGCCAGCAGGGCTGGCGGGGTGGTCATGGAATTCATTGTCTCGTTGTGGTTCTTGTAAGGGGACAGGATATGCCGCACGAAGAGAAAGATTTTTTCTATTTCTTTAGCTTCAACGATTAAACTTGCAAGAATCTTTCTAAAACCTGAGCAATAAATGAAAAACGCACCGCTTGACCACGCATCAATCAAGATCCTGGCGGAACTGCAGAAGAACGGCCGCGTGTCGTCGAATGAACTGGCGGAAAAGATCGGCATGTCGGCCAGTCCATGCTGGCGGCGCCAGAAGGAACTCGAGGAAAACGGCTACATCCTGCGCTACACCGCCCTGCTCGACCGGCGCAAGCTGGGGCTGGCGGTGGTGTGCCTGCTGCACGTGTCGCTGGCGCGCCATGCCGAAGGCGTGGTCGAGCAGTTCGAGGAAGCGATGCGGCTGCGTCCGGAAGTGGTGGAGTGCTACGAGACGACCGGCAGCTCGGACTACATGGTGAAGGTGGTGGTGGCCGACATGGACGCTTACCACGACTTCCTGCATAACGTGCTGGTCAAGCTGAACGGGGTGGCGCAGGTGAATACCAGCGTGGCGCTGCGCGAGGTGAAGTACGAGACGACACTGCCGCTGTAGTCATCGCGGAAGCGGAGGCCGGAATGCACATCGCCGGCATGGAAGCCGGCGATGCTGGTTGACGCGGGGACCGGCGGCGGGTCCCGCTGGGCATTACAGATTCAGCGTGACACTGCGTGGGCAATGGTCGCTGGTGTCGATGCGCTGGCCGGGCGCCTGCACGACGGCCGTCTTGCGCGAGCCGATGTCCGATGGCTGGCGCGCTGCCAGTGCGCCGCTCAGCACGATGTGGTCGAGACCGGTAAAGCCGCGGCAGCCTTCTTCGATGCCGGTCAGCGGCACCTGCTTCAGCGAACGAGTGCCATCGTTCAGTTCCTGCCACAGGTAGCGCGTGGCGACCTTGCCGATGGCATCCTGGGGCGGCACGCCGGCAGGACTGCTGCCATCGGTACGCACCTTCTCCGCCGGGATATTCGCGGCGGCTTCCTCGTCGATACGGCGGTTGAAATCGCCCAGCAGCACGAAGTCGGGGCTGCGCTGGCCCACGCTGTCGAGCCAGCGCTCGATCGGCGCGACCTGGCGGTTCAGCACCTGGCAGGCGGGATTCGGATCATCGAGCAGGCGCGCCTGGTAGATCGGGGTCGGCACGATGTTGGCGCAGCTCGACTTCAGGTGCACGTTCAGGAAGCTGATGCGGCGGCCCGCCCAGTCCAGCTCGAGCGTGAGGCCGGGACGCACCTTGCGCGCATCCTTGGCGCCCGGGTTGTCGCTCACCGCCAGGTCCTCGTTCACGCTGCACTTGGCATTGGTTTCGCCGATGCTCTTGTCCCAGGCAAAGGCCGTGGTCTGGAAACCGTCGTGCGGGGCGTCGCAGGTGCCGAAACGGTCGGCATACTTGCCGAGCAGCGTCTTGATCACCTCGGCCGAGCGCACTTCCTGGAAGGCGATCACTTTCACGCCCTGTTTTTCGATCAGGTTGGCGATGGTCGTTTGCAGGCCGATCAGCTTGGCGGCGTAGTCGGCGCCCGTCGGCGGCGTGGCGTTGTCGCGGCCGAGGTAGGCGTTACACGGCACCATCATCCCGGCTTTCTCCGGACCGCCGGCCAGGCGCTCGGTGTCGGCCACGCACTGGCGCGCCGCCTGCACGGCTTCGTCGGTCGGGCGCGACTGGCCCTTCTCGCGCTTCGGCCGGGTGTCGCACCAGTTCACGGCGGTGCAGACGGCGGCGTGGTGGTCGAAGTCCTGCTGCGAACCGGCCCAGGCCAGGTTGAAGGAGGCGACGCCGATCTGCGCCGGCGGTCTCGGCTGGGATGGCGGCACCGGCTGGGCGGCGTGGACGGAGGCGCTGGCAAGCAGCGTCATCAGGAAGGCGACGGGCGTGGAGGTAATCATGCGATACGAAGTTTCATCGGTGAGGACGCCGCAGGCAGTGCGGCTGGCCGGCGCGATTGACGCGCTTGGAATCCCGGATAAGTGGAATCGTGGATTATCGCGGAGTTCGTTCGGCGCGGCAATGGCGCCGGGCCGACGCCCGCCGCCAATGGGTCGGTGACGCGGCCCTGCGCATACCGGTCCACCCGGCGGCCTCAGGATTCGGGGCTGGGATCGGCGCGGCCCAGATCCTTCCCCCCGTCCAGGACCACGGCGGCGCGCTCCATGCGCATGCTTTCCGATACCGACCGGTCGTCTTCCTCGACGGTCTCGGGCGGATCGAGCATGTCGGCAAGCATGGCTTGCAGCTCCGGCGTATCCCACGGCAGGCCGCCGCGCTGCCTGGCATGGATGTAATGCCTGATCTCGCTTTCCTGCTCCGGGCTCAACGGCAGCCCGCGAAACGTGTTCGCGAATTCGAATGTCATGATGATCCCTTCTCGGCTCCGGAGAGCCATTACACCGAAGCTACGCCCATTCATCCTGCTCCGGCGCACGGCATACCCGGTCGAAAAAGCTGGCCTTTGCCGCTGCGGCGCGTATGATGAACCGCACCGGCGCGCCGCGGACGCCGTCTCTGGCGTATGGCCCGGTCCGGCATCCCGTCATGGAGGACCGATGCACAGTAACGAGCGCCAGCGGCGCAGCGACGAGCCGACGGCGAACGCCGTCGCGCGTGGCCTGAACATCCTGGCGGTGCGCGACGCCGACGTCGCCAGGCGCTACATGCAGCACAAGCGTGTGCCGCGCGACGTGATCGCCCGCATCCTCGCCCATCCGGCGCTGCGGCGCCGCGAAAGCGCCGGGCAATCGGTCTCGGAAGCGATCAGCCCGTCCCCGGCAGACGATACATGACACCCTGGCCGCTGCCGCGGCCGTCACAGCAAGTGGAGCCGACGATGACACGCAACACCGAATCCAGCAGCGAATCCGGACAACTACGGGCCTTGCTTACCATGTCGCGCGAACTGATGCAGGCCGACGAACCGTTCGCCGCGCTGGTGCTGGCCGGCCGCGCGATGGCCGAACTGGCCCATGCCGGCAGCGCCCTGCTGCTGGTACGCGGCGAAGTGCACGCGTCCATCGGCTTCGACCATGCAGGCAAGCCGCGCAAGGCCGGGGCCAGCCACGACTGGTACCGCACCGCGCTGGCGCGGCTGGAAGCTGAGCCGGGCAGCGGAGGCGAAATCGCCGGCAACGGCGCGGCAGGCCCGCGCACGATCATGGTGAGCGTGCCGACCCGGCACACCATGGCCGTGCTGGTCGCCGGCTGGACCGACGACGCCGCGCCGGGGGCCTGGGAAGGACGCCGTCGTCTTCTCGGCACGATCCTCGAACTGTGCACCGCGACGCTCGGCCGGATCTCGGACCGCACTTCGCTCGAAGACCTGGTCTCCACCCAGTACCAGCAGATGGCGGGCGAGGCCCAGGCGCACGCCGACGAAATGGCGCGCCGTGACGAGTCCGAAGGCGCGATGCGCGCCCTGGCGCTGACCGACGTCCTGACCGGCCTGAACAACCGGCGCGGCTTCTTCATCCAGGCCGAGCACATGTTCAGGCTGGCCCGGCGCAGGCATGCCAGCTGTTCCGTGATCTATGCCGACATCGACGGCCTGAAGCTGGTGAACGACCAGCTCGGCCATGCGGCCGGCGACGAGCTGATACGGGACGCCGCCGCCGTGCTGCGCGAATCCCTGCGCGACAGCGACGTGCTGGCGCGCCTGGGCGGCGACGAGTTCGCCGCTTTCGTCCTCAACGACGCCCATCCGCGCGTGATGCTGGGTAGGCTGCAGGACAACCTGCGCGCGTTCAACCTGATGCAGGAGCGTAGCTACCGTCTCGCGATCAGCGCCGGCGCTGTGCAGTGCGATCCCCACGGCAGTACGGCGCTGCTCGACTATGTCCAGTCGGCGGACCGGGAAATGTATCTGCACAAGCGCAGCTGCCTGCACTAACAAGCTACCTCGGTAGACAGGTTCCAAAAGCCTGTGCGGGGATCGTTTTTTTGTCAGGCAACCGGGAGCGACAGTCCTGGCTCGCGGTGCGCATAGTCCAGCGCGGCAGACAGCAAGTCGTAGCGATATGCGCCATAGCGGTAGTAGCCGTATTCGAAGACGATACCGTGCGCGCGCATCTGCAGCCGCTCCTCGGGTGTCGGTCCGGCCCATTGCTTCCATTGACGCGGCACGGGGGCCTCGCCGGCAGCGGGCCTGGTCCGCTCCAGCCTGCCATAACGAAGCGCGTCTGCGAGATGGTCGTAACTGTACTCCCCGTAATGGTATGCGCGTCCATCGAAGGAAATGCCGAGCGCTTCGGCCTCGGGCGGTAGAACGGGTAATGCATCCATGGTGTCCTCGCATTCGGCCAAATCGCAGGATGAGTGTACAGCGGCGATGACCGGGCATCGATCCGGCTGCGCTTGCCGGGGCGGCAGGCACTCCGCTCGAACATGGCTGGCGCACTGCCATTGTGTACCAATGATCGCGCGTACGGATCACATGGGCAGAAATATTCGCTTCTCAGGCCGGCGCTGTTTGCCGCACCACGGGAAGGACAAAGCGCAGGCAGGTACCCTGCCCCCGTCCTGGACTGTCGGCCGACACCTGGCCGCCGTGCGCACGGGTCACGCTGCGTGCGATCGCGAGTCCGAGTCCGGCGCCCGAGACCACGCGGCCGGGATGCGGGGCAAATTTACGGAAGGGCTCGAACAGGAGCGGCAGTTCGCCCGCCTCGACGCCGATACCGCGGTCGGCGACACGTATCTCCAGGAACACGCCGTCGACCGCAACCGCCAGCGAAATCCCGGCGCCATCGTCGGAGTACTGGCTGGCATTGTGCAGGGCATTGCCGAGCGCCTGCCCGAGGCGTTCGGGATCGCACCAGAGGACGGCATCGCAGTCTTGCTCGTACATGTCGATCTCGGTGTGCAGTTGCTGGCCGCGCTCGCGCAGCAGGCCATCGACCATGTCGCGCGCGCAGGCCAGTACCTCGTCCAGGCTGGCGGCGCGCATCGCTACCGGAATTTCGCAGGCATGGTCGATGCGGGCGCCGTCGAGCAGGTCGTCGATGAAGCGCCCCAGTTGCCGCGTCTGGCGCTCGATCACGCGCGCCATCCTCGCAATGCCGGGCTCGCCGGGCTGGCGCCGCAGGATCGCGGCGACGGCCATGACCGATGCCAGCGGGTTGCGCAGCTCATGGGCCAGCATCCGCAGGAAGCCGGTGCGGCTATCGCGGGCGCAGGCAAGCTCGTGCTCCAGGCGGCGCCGCTCGCTAATGTCGGTCAGCGAGCACAGCACGCCCGCAGCGGCGTCGCCGGCTTGGCCAACCGGCCGTGCATGGACCACCAGGCAGCGCTTCTGGCCATCGGCCGACTCCGCAACGAGCTCGGTCGGGGCCACGGCGGCGCCGCTGCGCAGCGCGAGCGCGGCGGGCGCAGCCGACTTCTCGAGCACGCTTCCATCGGCCTTGTACAGCGCCGCGAAGCCGTCCCAGCGTGCTTCCTCGGTCGGCGAAGGGCACCCGCCCCACAGCCGCCGTGCCGCGCTGTTGCAATGCAGGACAGCCCCACCCGGCCCGCAGTACCAGGCCGGACAGCCGATCTGCTCGATCAGCTGGCCATACCCATCGGGCGCCATGTCCGCGCTTCGGCCCCGTGTGCGCCGCCTTTCGTGTATCCATGCCACAGCGGCTCCTGATAGTGATCTCTCACGACATTATGGGCGCCGCCTCGTCAGCCGCTGTAGGACGCTCGGCGGTGCGCATGTCGTCATCGCGCCCATCCCGCGCAGGATCAGTCCGAATGCGTGGCGCTGGCGGATGAGCGTCCGCCAGCCATGGCAAGCTGCTCGCCTCTCACCCGGCGAACGGAATCAACGCTTGCCGTCGGTAGGCGCCGCCGCATCCATGGCCGGGTCAGGACGCGCAGCGCCACTCCGAGCGATATGCCGTTTCTTGCCAGTGCGTCGGCAGCGAGGCGCACATCCTGCGTGCAGTAGTTGCGCACGATCGCATCGATCAGGATGGCACTCAGGCGGTCGGTTCGTGTATGCATTGGCCAGTCTGGTATCCATTCGGCGGGAACGCGCCACTGCCGCAGGCGGCAGCCTGCATGGCGCGGCGCACAGTTAGTCTACGCGCTAAGCAGGACGCTGCAAGCACACCTTTCCGGTAGCGTTGCGCCGGCGCCCATACAAGCGCTCAGGCTGCCGGATGGGCGATGAAGAAGCGCAGCATTTCCTCGCTGGCACTGGGGCCGCGCGTATCCGTATGGCTGCCGTGCCGATCGCCGCCCGACCAGGCGTGGCCGGCCCCGTGCACGGTCCATTCCTCGGCCAGCACGCCACCCGTACTTTCATGATGAAACTGCCGGGTGAACGCGCGGCCGCCGCTGCAGCCCGTTTCCGCCACCATGGCAACACCGGCATCCCCCTGCCGCAGCGCCGCGCGGCTTTCGAGCGACTGGCGTATCACGCTGCTGCTGTTCATCCGGTGGACCATTGTGTCGGCATCGCCATGGAAGACGATCACGGGGACGACCGACTCCGGGCGGGGCAGCGCCGGCAAGGACGGGCCGGGCCCATTGCGCATCGCCAGCACCGCGCCGGCCTCGCAGGTCGCGCTGCCGTGCGCCAGTCCGGAATGGCAGCCGACCGCGCTGAACAGGTCGGGATAGGTACGTCCCAGGATGACGGCCATGGCGCCGCCCGCGGACAGGCCGGCGACCGCGACGCGCGCGGGATCCACCGCATGCTCGGCCATGATGCGCCGGGTGAGTCCCGCCAGCAGCGCCGGTTCGCCCGCGCCGCGCCGGTGATGGCTGCGGTCGTACCAGTTCCAGCACCGGTTCCAGTGCGCGCTGCCGGGCTGCTCCGGGTACAGGACCAGGCAGCCGTGCTCCTGGGCCAGCGCGTTCATGCCGGTGCCCGAAGCAAAATCGGCGGCATCCTGGCCGCAAGCATGCAGCATCACGATCAGCGGCATGGGACCGTCTCGTCCGCCGCCAGGGATGAACAGGCGGTAGCGCAGCGTTCGCCCGCCTTCTTCATGGGTTCCGCAGCTGAAGCGGCTGCCGGCAATGGGCTGGTCCGGCAGGCCATGCCAGGGCGCGGTCAACGATGACCAGGCTTCGAACAGGGTGTTGAACATGTGCGGGTTCCTCGACGGCGTGATGAATGGTCTCCTGCAGATGGAAGCGGCGGCGAAAACCGGATGGTCTGCGCCGCCGCAAGGAATGCCCCGTCAGACGGGGAGTGATGGCGATCAGCGCGGCGGCGCTGCCCTGTCAGCCGCCTGGCCATAGCCGCCCTGCATGCTGCCGGAAGCGCGAGGTGCGCCAGCCTGGCCGTCGGGCTTCGCGTTCGCGACATCGTCATGCAGCTCGTTCAGGAACTGGGCGCCGGCCTTGACGCCGCGCTCAGCCTTCTGCATGAAGGCGTCGCGCGCATTCTTCATCGTATCTTCCTGCTCGCGCAGGCGCTTGTCGGTTTCTTCGCTTGAAACGCGGGTGACTTCGTCGGCCAGGGCGCGCGCGGTACGCGAGGTTTCCTGCACATGCTGCTCGCTGACCCGGGTCAGGTCGACCTGGGTGCTGGCGGCAAGCTGCGACAACTGCTGCTGATAGGAAAGAAACTTCTCGGTGGCGGGCTGGGCGCCGGATGCCGCCGCCGACAGCGCATCGGTGGGACGGCTGGTGGTTAGCATGCGCTGGGCGGCGCTGGTGGCTTCCTCGATCAGGCCCTGGCCCAGCTGCATGTTCAGCTGGAAGACCTGCTGGAAGGCGCGCGAGACGGTTTGCGACAGCTCGTTCATGAATGCGGTCTGCGCGTCGACATGTGTACGCACGGCAGGATTGACGGATTGGGGGAACGGATACATGGAGTACCTTTCTGGATGGAATGACCTGGACATGCTTGCGCCGGACGCAATGCGTTGATGTGTCTGGCGAGAATGGCAGCACGGCGGATGCCGTCTGCGAGAGGACGATCGGTGAAGACCGCATGGGACCTGCACACTATGCGCTCTTTTTCCCACTTGTGCGGCCGGTGCACACATCTATTTTCGCGGCGTGGTGCTCGGCAATGTATTGCTTCCATTGCGACCTGACCATCGGGGCGCGCCGGCCCCGCGCTCAGGCGACATGGCGCAGGACGGCGATGTAGTGGCATATGCTGCCGGCCAGGACGAACAGGTGCCAGATGCCGTGGCCGTGGCGCAGCTTGTGATCGGTGGCATAGAAGCCGATGCCGGCCGTATAGCACAGGCCGCCGGCCGCGAGCCAGGCGAATCCGGTGCGGCCGAGCGCATCGACCAGGGCGCCGGCCCAGGCGACGGCGAGCCAGCCCATCGCCAGGTAGATGAGGAGCGAGACAATGCGCGCCCCCCTGGCGTAGCAGAGTTCCTGGACGATCCCGGCCACGCCGAGCGCCCATACGATGCCGAACATGGTCCAGCCGGCGGACCCGCGCAGGGTCACGAGGGTGAACGGCGTATAGGTGCCGGCAATCAGGAGGTAGATGGCGCAATGGTCCATCTTGCGCAGCACATCCTTGGCCGCGCCGTGCAGGCTGTGGTACAGGGTCGATGTCAGGTACAGGATCAGGAGCGTGGCCGCGTAGACGCTGCAGCCCGCGATCGTCCACGGGTCGCCGCCGCGCGCCGCCGTGACGACCAGGAATGCACCGCTGCCGGCCGCGAGCAGCGCGCCCACGGCATGGGAAATGCTGTTGAAGCGTTCACCGTGGAGCATGTGCGCCCTGTCTGGCTTGCGCGAGCGCTAGCGGCCGCGCAATGGCAGCCGGGCCGTGCGCACCTCGCTTGCTAGCGCGTGTTGCGCTGGTAGTCGGCCAGTGCGGCCTCGATGAGCGCCCTGGCCGGCTGCAAGCGCCAGTGCCGCGATGGATGCACGCCATGCTCCCCGCGCTTCCCGGATGGATCCGCCGTCTTGTCCCGGTCGATCAAGGCAAGCACCGCCGCGCCGGGCGGCGCCGGGTCCAGCTGCTCCCACCTGATTCGGAGACGGTCGACGATGGCGCAGATCTCCTCGCGCTTGACGCCGCGCTGTGACAGGTAAGGAACGATCTCTTGCGCAATCGCTTCCCACTGAGGAAATATCTTGGCAGGAAACTCGAGGAGGGTATGCATTGCGTCTTTCGTAGGGTCGACACGGGTGCCGGATCCGTACCACTATGCGCCACGGCGCCTGCGTACGGAACAAGAAAGTTGTAAGTGTTTCTTTCGGTGGGAGCGCACCCGTCAAGCCGCCGTTCCCAGCAAGGCCTGCATCCGTGCGGCATCGACAGGCTTGCTGAAATAATAGCCCTGCCCCTCGTCGCAGCCCTGCCGCCTGAGGAAGTCGAGTTGTCGCGCATTCTCGATGCCTTCCGCGACCACGCGGTGGTGCAGGCTCCTTCCCATGCCGATCACGGCGCTCACGATGGCGCCATTGCTGTCCAGGCTCCCATCGATGACCCGGACAAAGGACTGGTCGATCTTGAGCACGTCGATCGGAAATGCACTCAGGTAGCTCAAGCTGGAGTAGCCGGTCCCGAAATCATCCACGGCGATCTGCACACCCATCGCCTTGAACTGGGCCAGCAGGCGGGCACTGGTTGCGACGTCGCGCATCAGCACGCTCTCGGTCAGCTCCAGCTGCAGGCAGGCGGGGTCGGCGCCGGTCGCCTCGAAGATGGCCAGCGCCTGGTCGAAGAAATCGCGATGGCGGAACTCCATGGCGGATACATTTACCGCGATCGAGACCGGCGCCAGCCCGCTGTCGCGCCAGCGCACCGCCTGCGCACAGGCTTCACCCAAAACCCAGAGTCCGAGCGGAACGACCAGGCCGCACTCCTCCGCGATGTGGATGAAGCGGTCCGGCAGCACCAGCCCCCACTCGGGGTGATCCCAGCGCAGCAGGGCTTCGACGCCGGTGATGGCGCCGCTTTGCAGGTCCAGCTTGGGCTGGTAGTGCAGGGCGAACTCGGACCGTTCGAGCGCCAAACGCAAGCTGCTTTCAACCTGTTGACGCTCGACGGCTCGCACGTTCATGTCGTGGCGGAAGAACTGGTAGCCGTTGCGGCCGCGTTCCTTGGCATGGTACATCGCGGTATCCGCATGCTTGACCAGGGTGGCGGCGTCCGGACCGTCGAGTGGGAACACGCTGATGCCGATGCTCGTGGAGGTATGCAGCTGGTGGCCATCGATCAGGAACGGCGTCGATATGGCGGCCAGGATCTTCTCCGCTGCCAGCGCCGCATCCTGCCCGCGCCGCTCATCCGCCAGCAGGACCACGAACTCGTCGCCGCCGTGGCGGCTGACCGTGTCGGACGTGCGCACGCAGTCGAGCAGCCGTGCGGCGACGGCTTGCAGCAAGTGGTCGCCGACGGCATGGCCGAGTGAATCGTTGATGTGCTTGAACTTGTCCAGGTCGAGGAACAGCAGCGCCGGGCAGGTATTGCTGCGCCGGGCCGAGGCGATGGCCTGGCTGACGCGGTCGTTCAGGAGGACACGGTTGGGCAGGTTGGTGAGGAAATCGTGCTGGGCGAGATGGGTCATCTGCATGGTCAGCGCGACGGTATCGGAAATATCCCTGAAGACCATCACGGCGCCCGCGAGCTGCCCGTTCCAGTCGAAGATGGATGCGGCCGAATCGGCGATCCGCCTGCGTTGCCCGAGCCGGTCGACGAGGACGACCTCGCCGCTCAGGCCCTCGGGCAGGCCCGCCCGCAGCACGGCTTCGACCGGATTGTCGACCAGGCTTGCGCCATCGGCAGCGACCAGGACGAGGACGTCGGCAACAGGCTTGCCCCGGGCCTCATCCCGTGTCCATCCGGTCATTCGCTCAGCGGCGATGTTCAGGTAGTCGACGCGGCCGTGCATGTCGACCGCGACAACGGCATCGCCGATCGAGTTCAGCGTGATCTGCGCACGGGCCTGGAGGGCGTACAGCTTCTGCTCGGCCTTCATGCGTTCGATGACATTGCGCAGGGACTGCGGCACCAGGTTATTGTCAAAATAGCCTCTCGACAACCACCCCTGCGCGCCGCGCTGGACCGCTTCCCTCGCCTCCTGCTCGTCGGCAGGCGCGCACAGCGCCACGATCGGCGTATGGTGAGCCGCGGCGTGGACCTGGTCGAAACCCGCCATGCCTGCGCTGTCGGGCAGGTGCCAGTCCAGCAGGACCGCATCGACGCCACCCTGCCCGATGCGGCGCAATCCGTCTGCCAGGCTTGCCGCGTCTTCCACGACAAAGGGGCCGTCGGACGCGTTGTCCAGGGCCCGGCGCAGCGCCCGGACATCGTCGGCGTCGTTCGAGATGACGAGAATCCGGTTGGCCCCGCCGCCCGCCCCACGGCCTGCCCCGGTTTCCGGGTCTTCGGAAGCAACCGGGGCCCGTGGCCGGCCGAAGCGCCCGGCAAGCAGGTCCCGTTCGAATGCGTCGACCCAGGCCGTCCCGTCGCCGGTGGGGTACTCGCGGCGGCGGCTTGACGACAGGCGGCGGACATTGACATAGCCTTTCATCGGCAACAACTCGTCGCTGCCGGGATCGGTCACATCGACTTCGTGCAGTTCGAAATCCGCCGTATCCCACGCTCCCGCATGCAAGACGTCGGCATACCGCTTCATCTCGTCGGGTTCGATCAGCCTCATGGATGGCTCCGCGCGCCGCGCTGGCGTCAATACGGCGCATGGTAGCACGGCGTCCCGGCGCCGTGGCATGTCGGCGCAGGGATGAAAAACGAAAAGGCCTCCATCGAGGAGGCCATTCACTTGTCCGGGACAGGCACCTGGCGGCCAGGTGCGGGATATTCTGGAGGCGAGGACGGGAGTCGAACCCGTCTAGACGGCTTTGCAGGCCGCTGCATAACCGCTTTGCTACCTCGCCAGAGGATATAGTGCGCTTGAGCGATGCGAACGGTTATGAGCCGCATCAACAAGGGAAGAGCTTGTCTTCCTGAATTCTGGAGCGGGAGAAGAGTCTCGAACTCTCGACCTCAACCTTGGCAAGGTTGCGCTCTACCAACTGAGCTACTCCCGCATAGGAGTCCTGCTATTGACACTCGCTTACTGGAGCGGGAGAAGAGTCTCGAACTCTCGACCTCAACCTTGGCAAGGTTGCGCTCTACCAACTGAGCTACTCCCGCACGGAGTGTACTGCCAACTTCTTTGCAACTTTACTACCGGTATTCCTGAATGGAGCGGGAGAAGAGTCTCGAACTCTCGACCTCAACCTTGGCAAGGTTGCGCTCTACCAACTGAGCTACTCCCGCATTCTGGAGACACGCATTATCGCAGAAATCGTTTCAACTTCCAAGACAACTTGTTACTACCGTATTACATCCGACATCTTGCAAACTTTGGAGCGGGAGAAGAGTCTCGAACTCTCGACCTCAACCTTGGCAAGGTTGCGCTCTACCAACTGAGCTACTCCCGCTTTGTCTTTCGTTTGCTGCGATGTCGTTCGCAACAGGCAAGCATTATAGATGATCTGATCCGTACGTCAAGGATGACAGAGAATTAATCTTACATATGCCCGCTTTTTTCCTTGATTAGCGGCCACGCGCGGCGCAGATAGTAGAACATCGACCATACGGTGAGCAGGCCGGCGATCCACAGGAAGACCTGGCCCCAGTAGTACATGTCGATGCCGATGAGCTTATCGTGGAACAGCAGCATCGGGATCGCCGCCATCTGAGCGGCCGTCTTCACCTTGCCGATCGAGCTCACCGCCACCGACTTGCGCGCACCGATCTCGGCCATCCATTCGCGCAGCGCCGAGATCGTGATCTCGCGGCCGATGATGACAAAGGCGATGATGGCGTTCACGCGGTCGAGCTGGATCAGCACCAGCAGCGCGCCGGCCACCATCAGCTTGTCGGCGACCGGGTCGAGGAAGGCGCCGAAGGCCGAAGTTTCGTTCCAGCGGCGCGCCAGGAAACCGTCGAACCAGTCGGTGATGGCGGCGATGATGAAAATCAGCGTGGCGGCCAGGTTTTGCTCGGGACGCGTGAGCCAGTGATCGGGCAGGTAGAAAACGCCGACAACGAGGGGAATCAGGGCGACACGTAACCAGGTCAGGAGAATCGGAATGTTGAAAGGCATGGGGGCGTGAACTGGCTTACCGTTAAAAAGGGTCGCCGCTAGTCTACATGGGTATTGCAAATTGGACTAGGTGAGCTCAGCCGTAACGGACCGGGTGGTTTTGTAGGGTGGGCACTTGTGCCCACGCGGTGCCACGGATGATTGGTCGAAAAACGGAATCAGGCCGGCCACTCTGTTTCAACAATGATCGATTGTTCGGGCCGCTCCGAACGGTCGCGAATGAGCAACCGCCGTACCGCGTGGGCACGAGTGCCCACCCTACGAAAAGCCCGATGCGCCGGACTATCAGTGCAGCTGGCGATAAATCTCTTCCGCCAAGGCAGTGGAAATCCCCTCGACCTGGCACAGGTCTTCCACGCTGGCGTCGACCACGCCGCGCAGGCCGCCGAAGCGGGCCAGCAGGCGCTGGCGGCGCTTGGCGCCGATGCCTTCGATTTCCTCGAGGCGCGAAGCCTGGCGCGCCTTGGCACGCTTGGCGCGCATGCCGGTAATGGCGAAGCGGTGCGCCTCGTCGCGGATCAGGGCAACGAGCATCAGCGCCGCCGATTCCTTGCCCAGCTCCTGGGCCGCGCGGCCATCGGCGAAGATCAGGGTCTCCAGGCCCACGCGGCGCCCTTCTCCCTTGGCCACGCCGACGATCAGGCCGATATCCAGCCCGAGCTCGGTGAACACCTGACGCGCCATTTCCACTTGGCCCTTGCCGCCGTCGACCAGCACCACGTCGGGCATGATGCCGTCGCCGCTGGCGACCTTTTCGTAGCGGCGCGTCAGCACCTGCCGCATCGCGGCATAGTCGTCGCCCGGCGTGATGCCGTTGATGTTGTAGCGCCGGTATTCCGAGTTCTGCATCGCGTGATGATGGAACACCACGCAGGACGCCTGCGTCGCCTCGCCTGCCGTGTGGCTGATGTCGAAGCATTCGATGCGCAGGGAGTCGAGATCGGCCGCGTCCAGCGACAAGGTCTCGGCCAGCGCGCGCGTACGCGATTGCTGCGACCCTTGTTCAGACAGCAAACGGGCCAGCGAGATCTCGGCGCCCTTTTGAGCGAGCTCAAGCCACTGGCGGCGCTGGCCTTGCGGCTGGAAGATCAGGTTGATGCGGTGCCCGCACTGCTCGGTCAGCGCCACCATCAGTTCCGGCTGGTCGAACTCGATGTTCAGGATCAGCGTGCCGGGGATAAAGCTGCCGGTGTAGTGCTGGACCAGGAAAGCGGCCAGCACCTCGCACTCGATCGACTTCTCGGCAATCGCCTCGCCCACTTGTGTCGGGAAGTAGGCGCGGTCGCCCAGGTGGCGCCCGCCGCGCACCATGGCCAGGTTGACGCAGGCGCGCCCGCCCTGCACCACCACGGCAATCACGTCGACGTCGGCGTCGCCCGTGGTTTCCATGCTCTGCTGGTGCAGCACGCGCGACAGCGACTGGATCTGGTTGCGCACGCCTGCCGCCTGCTCGAACATCAGCTTTTCGGCGAAGCCCTGCATCTTTTGCTGCAGGTCGTCCATGACCTCGTTCTGGCGCCCGCGCAGGAACTTCGCGGCGTTCTCGACGTCTACCTTGTACGCATCCTTGTCGATGAGATTGACGCAAGGCCCGCTGCAGCGGCCGATCTGGTGCAGCAGGCAGGGGCGCGTGCGATTCGTGAACACGCTGTCCTCGCAGGTGCGCAGCATGAACACCTTTTGCAGGATCTGCATCGACTCCTTCACCGCCCAGGCGCTCGGGAAAGGGCCGAAGTACTGGTTCTTGCGATCGAGGGCGCCGCGGTAATAGGCCATGCGCGGAAAGTCGCCGTGCGTGATCTTCAGGTACGGATAGGATTTGTCGTCGCGGAACAGGATGTTGTAGCGCGGCTTGAGTGCCTTGATCAGGTTGTTTTCCAGGATCAGGGCTTCGGCTTCGCTGTGCGTCACCGAGGTTTCCAGGTTCGCGATCTGCGAGACCATCATCGCGATGCGCGGGCTCGACAGGTTTTTCTGGAAATAGCTCGACACGCGCTTCTTGAGGTTGCGCGCCTTGCCGACGTACAGCACG